>Ga0114932_10003116_pt1 | contig 16634 bp, 13 predicted proteins | sample 2SBtaG_2_FD_87286 | JGI IMG/M metagenome (GOLD analysis project Ga0114932, IMG submission 87286) | Deep subsurface microbial communities from Kolumbo volcano to uncover new lineages of life (NeLLi) - 2SBTROV12_ACTIVE470 metaG | ecosystem: Environmental > Aquatic > Marine > Volcanic ... | reverse complement strand
CGGCGAATCCGACCTCCACGACCAAGGCGGGCACGGCTCCGAAGCACATCTCGAAGGTGCTGGCCGATGAGCGCACCAACAGCATTGTGCTGATGGCCAACGACGAGGGACGGGCCATCGTGGAACGGTTCATCGAGCAGATCGACGTCGACGTGGACCGGGCGGCCCAGATTCACGCGGTCCACCTCGAGCATGCGGACGCGGCCAACGTGGTGGCGGTGTTGACCGGCCTCCAACAAGGTGGGACACCGTCTGCAGGGGCCAAGAAGCCCACGGCCGGTCGTTCGGGTGCCCCGGCAAAGGCGCCATCCACCGGGGTTGTGGCCGCACTCGACTCGGGCATGCGCATGAGCCACGACGATGACACCAACACGATCATCGTGGTGGCTCCCCCCGATGAGTTCGCCATCGTGGCCGATCTGATTGCCGAGATCGACGTGCTGCGCCGGCAGGTCTTTGTCGACGTGGTCATCTTGGAGCTGTCTGGAGATGACGAGCTCGACATGGGTCTGGGGGCCCACGCTCCCTCTCCACTGGGCGATGGCGTCGTCGGCGTGGGACTCGACGCGAACTCGGTGATGGGCCTGTCGCAGAACATGCTGGCGGGACTGGCTCTGGGCGCATTTGGTCCCACGATCGAGGTGCCCGTCGGCGGCCAGATGCTAGCGGTGCCTGCGTTTGGCGTGGTGTTGCACGCGCTCAAGACGGACTCGTCGGTCCATGTGGTCAGCAATCCGCACCTGTTGTCGCTCGACAATGAAGAGGCCGAGATTGTGGTCGGCAAGAAGATCCCATTCCCGACGTCCTCGGGGGTGAATCCGCTGACCGGCCATAGAGCTGGCGCCGGCACCCGATGATGCCCTGTGACTATTCGCCGGCCAGCAGCTTCATCCAGCGACGCTGCCGCTGCACCCGAAGCGAGACCGTCTGGCCATCGATGTTGAACACCATTCTGATGCGGCTGCGCGGGTGAATTTCGAGATCCGAACGGCTCCAGACTGTCATCGAGCCCGCTTCGGGGATGAACAGCAGGCGCTGGTCGGTGAGGTGCAGCTGGCCCTTGGTGTTCGCTCCCGAAGGCTCCAGTTTTGCGGGCCCCCACGCCAAGCGTGTTTCGCCGGCGAGCAGGTCGTCGTCGTCCAGCACCGAGGCTGGACGCGGGCCAGAGGCAAGCAGGTCAGATGTGTAGATGCCTGTCAGCACACAGATCATCAGGGCCAGCACCCAGGGACAGGCGGCGGTGAGCAGGTCGGCGCCCGTGCCCAACACAGGCAGCACCACACAGGACACGCTGGTCGCGGCGGGGATGGTGAAGCAGCCACAGCCCATCGACGCGATGAAGAAGTTCTCGATCTTCGACGTGCGCAGCTCCTCGATCAATCGGCCTCGGGTGCAGGCACGGCATTGGGCACCGGCACGGCGGCTGGCTCTAGATCGGCTTCTGGCTCTGGCTCTGGCTCGGCCTCCGATTCGGCCTCCGACTCCGGAGTCGGCGGCGCCTCGGGCTGCACAACTTCGTCGAATGGCCACCAGACCGGACACAGGCCCGCGTGAGCCCACAGGCGCTCGCCCGTGTACAGGTCATAGAGCCCGGCGTTTTTTCCCGCACAGGCCAGCAGCGTCTTCTCGTCCTTTGAGACCCTATAGGCCAGGCTGTCGTTTGCTTCCTGCAGGCCGTCGAGTGGCTTGAATTTGCCCTCGACCTCCATGAAGACCGGCGACATGTACTGCTCGCCCTCCAGGAATTCGACGACGACCGCCAAGCGGGTCTGGCCGATGCCGACGGCTCCGAAGTTTCCGTGCTGCAGGTCGATGGCCTCCATTTCCGGGGTGAACTCGCCATCGGACAGAGACTTGCTGGCGAAGACCCCGTGCCCACCGCTCTCGGCTGGATTGATGATGCGGCTGGTGATGCTCTGGGTGCAGAAGGGAGGCGACATGCCCTCGGCAGTGATGCTGACCGCCGCCTTGCCTTCGACCCACTTGTCGTCTTGCAACACATAGGACAGGCACAGCTGTGGAAAGCCGAACTCGAGCTCGGCGTAGTTCACCGGCAGCTTGTCGTCGCCGTGCTCGAACCAGGCGGTGGCGTTCTCGTCGTCCCGCACGACGGCGGTGGCGCTGCCGACGCCGACGACCAGGGCGCCATCGTTGTTGTAGCCAAGCACCTCGGGCTCGGCGCCGCCGGGCAGCTCGGGCAGCATGCGGGCGGTGTAGTTGGACAGGTTCAGCTCAACCAAGGTCTCGTCGAGGGTCATGGCGACGATGGGTCCGTCGGTGGCCGGGGATAGCAGCACGGAAAACGGGCACGCGCCTGGAATGGTGACCAGCAACTGCACCGTCTTGCTGGCCAGGTCGTAGCGCTCGAAGCGGCAGGTCTCGCCCTCGGCGGTGAAGCTCGCGAGTGAGCCTGGGCCCTGCTTGGGAATGAGTGCCTCGAGGGCTGCGGCGTTGGCCGCGGTGTCTTCGGTGTTGGCGTCCGGGTCCTCGGCGTCGGTGTCGTCGCTCGGCGCGGCGATCTCTTCGCCTACTTGAGGCAGGCGCTCGCGCTCGGGGGTGCTGCAGGCAATTGCAAGCACCACGGTGACTAGGCCGGTCCACAAGCTGGGGCGCATCGATTCTCCGCAGGCGGGCTAGTTTGCCACCCGGGTTACCATGCTGCAAATGGCCCCATTGACGTCCCTTGACGCTTTGCACGCAACCTGCACGGCGTGTCCGCTGTCTAGTTGTTTTGTGAACGGTCCCTCCCGAGTCGGCCGGCGAGACAACACTCGCCGCTCCTTGCGTCTACGTCTGCGTGATCGGACTGTGGCCTCATCGTGTTCTGGAGGTCTTTGTTGATCGCCGCGGTCAAGAATCGACTCGACGGCATGATCTCGGGCGCGGTGCTCATGCGCGAGGCCAACCGCACGTCCCGTCGCTGGCAGACCTATGCGACGCGCACGATGTTCTCGGCCATCCTGATGGGCTTCACCGTCGTCGCCATCTACATGTTCACCCACGTCACGGTCATCGACCGCAGTCAGCTGTCCTGGCTTGGTCGGGGGCTGTTCATCGGTTTTGCGGTTGTGCAGACCCTGTTGGCCTTTGTGTTTGCCCCGCTCATGGTCAGCCGCGCCATCATCGAAGAGCGCGTCGACGGCACCGTCGAGCTGCTGGTGCTGACCAAGCTCACCCCCGATGCTGTGCTCTCGGCCAAGGTGATGTCCCGCGTCTTGCTGCTGCTGACGGTCATCTTGGGTGCGCTGCCGGTGCTGTCCCTGGTCACCACACTGGGCGGCGTCAGTCCGATCGAGGTCGTGGCAGTCACTAGCCACACCCTCACCGCCGCCATCGTGCTGGGCCTGATGGGCGGCTTCTTTGCCATCTTCACGCGCAGCCCGCTGATCGCCGTGGCCGCCTGCCTCATCTACACGATTCCCACCTTCCTGTTCCTGCCGGGCCTGTACGTCATGCTGACGGGCTTGATGCCCGATGGCGTGCCCGAGGGAGCCGCACACGTCTCGCCGCTGTTCGGCACCGCCTCGCAGGACTGGTGGTCACTGCTGCCCTTCTTTGCCTACCTGCCGGTCATGGCGCTGCTGACTCGCGTCGGGTCCCGGGCGTTTCAGCTTCGCGTCAGCGGCGCTCGCCTGCGTCGCTTCTTTCAGGGCGAGGTCTGGGGCACGACTTGGTTCTGGGGCACGTTGATCGGGCTGGTGGTCTATGCCTGTACCCTGCTGCCCGCTGGAATCATGGGCTCTTGGTACTACGCCATGGCGCCCGCGATTGCAGGCAGCACCTGGTACCACATGATCGGTCAGACGGCTGCTGTGGCGATTGTATGGCTGTGGACGACCGGCGTGCTCTATGCGGGCACCTGGATGTACCTGCGGGTCGCCATGGACATGGTGATGGTGGTCGACGCGACGCTCTCCCCCAGCGGAGGCCGCCGCAACCTCAAGCGGTCCGCACCCAAGATCCGCGGCAATCCCATCGTCTGGCGCGAGGTCAATCCCCGCGCTTGGCGCATGGCCATCCCCGGTCTGGTTGGCTGGCTGCTGGTGCTGGTGGTGGTCTTCCAGATGGGTGTGTGGATCATCCCCGGAGGCCTGCTCGCGATTGGTGGAGCCAATGCCGTAGCGGCATTGATGCTGACGGTGTGGATGGCGACGGGCTCGGTCGAGCGCGAGCGCCACGCAGGAACCCTCGAGCTGCTGCTTCAGACCACACTTCCGTCCTGGCGAATCGTCTGGGGCAAGGCGGTCGGGGTCTGGGCCCCAGCTTTGCAATGCTGGCCCTGTCCTTTCCAATGATTGCGCTCGGCGTGCCGCACCTGCAGCTGGTGCTCGATGAGGGCAAGCTGCTGGACTCGATGGTGGCCGCAGTGTTCATCTGCTTGTGGCTCATTCCGTTCCACCTCTTGCTGCTGTCGATCGCGCTGATGGTCAGCTTGAGACTGCAAAATGGCAAGGCCGCCTACGGTGTCAACATGGCCATCGCGACGGTGATGGTGGCGCTGCCGCCGCTGACTGAGATTCTGTTCTCGAAGTTCCCGTTCATCGTCCGGCCAGCACGGCTGTTCATGCCTGTGTTGGCCCCCTCGGTCCAGTGGTGGGAGCTCACGCTCTCGGGCATGGGCTTTGCCTTTGTGGCCCTCGTCATCTTCATCTGGACGGTTGTCCGGCTCCGCAAATGGGGACTGCAGCATGCCTAGACAACTCCGGATGTGGTGCATCCTGTTCATCGCGGTGCTGTGTGCCAGCCCCGCGTTCGCCCAAGAGACTCCCGACGGCGAGCCGCCGACGGCTGAGGGCCAGGACGACAACATCGTGGGCGACGCGGGCATTGGCCCGCTCAAGCCCAAAAAGAACAAGCTGCTCATGCGGGTTCACCCCCTCGCGGACGGCATGTTGCGCACGGGCAGCTGGACCGTGCTGCGGTTGCAGGTGGCCAACGGTGCGCCGTCCATGAACGCGACGGTGCGCATCGTCGAGCGGGACATCGAAGGAGGCACGGACATTCCGTACAGCCGCCAGGTGCAGCTGCCGACGGGGGCGGTCAAGGAAATCGACCTGTACTACCGGCCCGGCTGGAATGCCCGGGTGCGCAAGGTCGAGCTCATCACCCCGGCCGGGACCCGCGAGATCGAGTTCCTGACCCAGTCTGTGTCCGAAGAGACCGTGACCATCGGTGTGCTGGGCGACGACACCTTTGGCCTGCCCATCATTCAGCAGACCTGGCCCAAGGCGGTGCCTGGCAACGTTCCGCGCCCCACGGCCGATGCCGAGCGTCCGGTGCGCACCGGGCTGATTCCGCTGGCGAGCATGCCCGAGCGCTCCATGGGCTATGCGGCGCTGAACTGGATTGTCTGGCCCGAGGCCGACCCCAGCCGCATCTCGCCCGAGCAAATGGCGGCACTGCAGGCCTGGGTGGCCGACGGAGGCCACCTCGTTGTGTCGGTGTCGGACCGCTGGCAGACCGTATCCAACTCCAAGCTGCACAACATGCTGCCCATCGAGCTCACGGGTGTGGCCGATGGAGACACCGCCCGCTTGGTGGCGGCGCTGTCGACCACGGGTGCCGACGGTGGACACTGGGGTGTCGAGAATCCTCGTCTGCCCAGTGTCGAGGCACAGGCGCCGACCCCAGTCGCGACGGGTACGCTGCGCACGGGCTCGGGTCGTTGGTCCCAGGCCATTGTTCGCCTGGACGATGACCGTCCGGGGTGGGCGATCGGCTCCTATGGCCTGGGTACGGTCAGTGTCATCACTGCCAATCCAGGGCTCACACCGCTCTCCAAGCAGATCACCCGCGAGCAGCTCTGGCGCCGTCTTCTGTGGCTGCCGCCCGAGACCGAGGTCGGCACGGCATGGCTGAACGGGCCGCTGGCCGGTACTGCCAATCCGAGCCAGGTGGCGCCAACCCTGGGCTACGCGCTCAAGATGCACGACCATCCGTACGACTCTCCCTGGCGCAACCAGAATGAGTACCAGTACAGCGGATGGGACACCGACTTCGGCTGGGAAGCCGAGCTTCGTGAGTCCTTGTCGGACATGCCCGGGGTCGCCCCGCTGCCGTTGTCTTGGCTCATCGGCTTCTCGTTGCTCTACCTGTTTGCGATTGGACCCTTCGACTTCTTCATCCTGCGGGCCTTCGGAAAGCAGCCTTACACCTGGATTACCTTTCCGTTGACCATCGCGGTCTTCTCGACGGCGGCGCTGGTGGGCACCTCGCTCATCAAGGGCAACCAGGCGGTCGTGCAGCGACTCGAAGTGGTCGACATCCTTCCCGGGACCGACCTGTGGCGCGGGGACACCTTCATCGGCATCTTCACGACTCGAAAGAGCGAGATTCGGATTCGCGGCGGCGAGATCGACGCGCTCGTCGTGCCCCTCGAAGAGTCCGGCTACATGACCGATCCCGCCATCACCGCCCAAGAAGGACCTGGAGAGCTGGTGTACCGCGCCGAGACCTGGACCTTGGGCTACGCCAATAGTCGATGGGTCGGACCGGGCAAGGGCCGCATCGAGGTCACCAAGGGCAACGGCGGTCCAATGGTCCACAGTACCCTGCCGTGGGACCTCGAAGACGCCGAGCTGCGCATGGGCAGCGCCACCATTCGCATTGGCACCCTGGTTGCCGGCGAGACCCGTCAGCTCAAATGGGGAGTCGACGAGGGCTATGGGCTTCCGACCACCGCCGACCAAGGCGAGGCCGTTGTTCGGCACCTGCTGCGCTATCCAGACGCTGGGCGTGGGCACCTCGACATCTCGGGCTGGGGCGTGGTGCTCGGCGTGGTGCGCAATCCCATTGAACAGTTGGACATCGAGGGCTTGGCCCCCGAGTCCGAGGCCATCTCGTTGGTGCGGGCCCCGTTCGCACTGCCAACCGAGCTCGATGCCCATGACGCGGGTTCCTACACCTCTGCCATGCAGACCGTATTCGACGGAGAATTCTGATGCTGCGAACAGTTGGACTGACCAAGGCCTACGGCGGAACCCAAGCACTGCGGGGCATCGACCTGCATGTGCACGAGGGCGATCTGTTCGGCTTCATCGGACCGAATGGGGCGGGCAAGACCACGACCATTCGCATCTTGACGACGCTGCTCGAGCCGACGTCGGGCGAGGCCTATGTGAACGGCTTGTCGGTGTGGGAGAAGAAAGAGGAGATCCGCGGAATTCTCGGCTATATGCCCGATTCGTTCGGCGTTTATCGCGACATGACCGTCACGGAATACCTGCACTTCTTTGCCGCCGCCTACGGCATTCCGGGCAAGGAGAGGCCTGGCTTGGTGGCCGGTCTGATGGAGCTGGTCGACCTCGACTACAAGAAGGACTCGCTCATCGATACGCTGTCTCGGGGCATGCAGCAGCGTCTGGGCCTGGCTCGCACCTTGGTGCACGATCCCAAGGTGTTGGTGCTCGACGAGCCCGCGAGTGGACTCGATCCACGGGCGCGCATCGAGATTCGCGAGATCCTGCGCGAGCTGCAGCGCATGGGCAAGACCATCCTGCTCTCGAGCCACATCCTGAGCGAGCTCGCCGAGGTCTGCAACCGCGTCGCCATCCTCGAACAGGGCGAGCTGGTGGCCCAGGGAAGCATCGACGAGATCATGGCCAGCGCCCGCGACCACACCGAGGTCTGGCTGCGCACCACCGATGATTCACGTGCCTGTGTCGTGCTGCGCGAGATTCCGTCGGTTGCCGATGCCGCCTACGACGACGAGGCCGGCTACGTCAAAGTGACCCTGGGCGCCGAGCTCGACTTGGCCAAGCTCAACGCGCACTTGATCGGACGCGAGATCGGCGTGCGCTACCTCGAGCGCCAAGACCCCACCCTGGAACAGGTGTTCATGACCCTGACGAAGGGACTCGTGCAGTGAACGCAGCCGCCTCCACTGTCCTCCTGCGCGAGGCGGTTCGGAGTGCGCGGCGATGGCAGACCTATGCCATACGGGTCGGGGTCACCGCCGTCCTGCTAGCCATGGTGATCTGGACCTGGAGCCGCATGCTTGGGCAGGACTTCGACATCAGTCGGGCGGGCGAGTGGGGCCGCGAGATGTTCGAGGGCTATGCGGCGCTTCAGATCGGTCTGGCCATCGTTCTGGCGCCCATCCTAGTGGCCCTAGGTGTGGTCGAGGAAAAGCAGGACGGCACTCTGGAGTTGCTGGCACTGACCCGCCTGTCGACGCCGCAGATTCTGTACGGAAAGGTGCTGTCTCGGCTCATCGTCATGCTGACCATCGTGCTGGCTGGGCTGCCGGTTCTGGCGGCCGTGATGAGCCTGGGTGGTGTGAGCACCGTCGAGATCGTGTCGACGACCGTCAACACCGGCGTCATCGTCCTGGTGTTGGGAGTGATCGGCGGACATACGGCCCTGTATGCCAAGAATGCGCTGACAGCGGCGATTGTCGCGTGGATCTATGCGGGGCTGGCCTTCATCGGGCCCTTGATTCCCTACGCCCTGCTGACCGATGACCTGCCTATCGTCACCCGTCCTTGGGACTTGTCCCCGGCCTTTGGGCCGATGGCAGAGTCATGGTTCGGGCTCATGCCGGCGGTCGCCTTTGTCCCGATTGTCGTGATGGTTGCGTGGCTGAGTGTCCCGGTGTTCCGCATCCGCACGACAACCTCCGAGCACTATGGCGAGGAGCTGCTGTCCCGAGACGTGTGGGCCATTGAGCGGTTCAAGACCCACGTCTCGGTCACCATCTTTGGCCTCGTCGTCGCCTTTCCCTTTGTCTGGGCCTGCGTCAACGGCGGCTGGCCCAGCGTGGAGGGCTCGGTGGCCATGGCCTGGCTGTGGAGCGCCGGCTTCCTCTATGCGGGCACGGGCCTGTACTTGAACGCTGTGCGCTCGGTGCACCGCGCCATCTCGGCCCGAGAAGAGTCCGCGCGCATGGTCGATGAGGCCATGGCCGAGCGCACGTGGCGAGGTCCGGTCGAGAGGCTTCGCGCCTCGTTGCAGAGCCGCGACGGCACCGTCTGGGGCAATCCTGTTGCGTGGAGGGAGCTGTTTACGCGGGCCCACGGGGCCGCTCGCTTGTGGTCCCGCGCCGGGTTGGTGATGTTCACCCTCTTCCTCTCTGTCGCTTGGTCCTGTGAAGGTGCGGGAGATGAGGAGATCAACATGGTGCTCGGGGCCATGGGGGTCATTGCTTCGGGCATTGTGACGGTGCTGGCGGCGACGGCGACCATGGTCGAGGAGCGCCGCTCTGGCGCGCTTCCGGTGTTGCTGACCACCACCATGCAGCCGTGGCGAATCATCTGGGGCAAGCTCGTCGCCGTGTTGGGTCAGGGCCTGCCGCTGCTGGTTCCTGCGGCGGCGTTGTTGCTCGTGGGCATCGGCCAGTACTGGGACGAGGCCTATCGGTGGACCACGCTGACCTGGGACCCCTACGCCTACTGCGGCGACCACTTCGTCACCCGGGGCATGCCCGCTGCCAAGGTGGCCTGGATGGTCGCTTGGACAGCAACGGCCTGGGTCATGCTGGTGCTCGCGAGCATGGTCGTGGCGCTGCGTGTGCGTCCGATGCGCATGGCGTGGGTGGTGAACATTGGCTTGGGCGTGGCGTTCTTGGCACTGCCGATTTTCCTCGAGAGGGCCTTCTTTGGCATTGAGATCTGGGTGCAGCTTCGCGAGTTCTGGCACCCCTGGAGTCGCCAGGGCTTTGGCAACCCCATGTGCGGGGTGTCTCCGACCTTTGTGGCCTCCACCGCGACCCAAGCGACACTGGCACTAGCCCTGTTTGCGCTGCTCACAGCCCGGCTGCGGCGCTGGGGCACGATGGAGTAGGTGTGAGTCGGCCCCCCATCCAACGAGCCGCCCGCGGAATCGTGCTGTTGCGCGAGGCGTACCGCTTTAGCCGCCGCAAGCAGACCTGGGTGTTGCGCGTCGGTGTGTCGTTCGCGCTGCTGTGCGTGGTGGCGTCGATCTGGTTCGCCCTGATCATCGACGACCCGGACCCCAGTCAGTACGCCGCCTATGGTCGAGGCAGCTTCTATGCCTACGTCGGCGTTCAGTACGCCATGGTCGCCGTACTGGCCCCTGTATTGACCGCCGGCGGGGTGATCGAAGAGCGCGATGACGAGACCCTCGAGCTGCTGGCCCTGTCGCGCCTGAGCCCCAGCCAGATCCTGTGGGGCAAGGTTGCGGCCCGCCTGCTGGTTCTGCTCACGGTCGTGATGGGCTCGGCCCCGGTCCTGGCGATGGTGATGGGCATGGGCGGGGTGTCGCAGTTCGAGATCGTCAATGCCATCGCCATGACCTTGGTGACCGCAGTGGTGTTCGGCGCCATCGGTGCCTTCACGGCGCTGTTCTCGCGGACGGTGCTGGGGCCTGTACTGGTGTGCATGATCTGGGGATTTGGCGCCTTTGCGGTGCTGCCCCTGATGTTTGCCGGTCTGTGCTCGGGCAACGCGCCCGGGATCGAGCTCGACGAGCTCCTGGCGTGGTTCTCGCCCCTGTTTGCGATTCTCCAAGACGACGCGAATGGACTCGTGCCCATTCTTAGCTACCTGCCCACGTTGCTGACCGTGGGCATCATCGGGGCACCCGCCTTTCGAATGGCGGCCAGTGAGGGGGCCTGGGTGGGCAGCCGAGAGCACACGGCCCTGCACCGATTGGCCCTGCTCAACGTCGTCGGGGGACTCGTCGTTCTGCTGGGCGCCATTCCCGCCGCCGTCGCGGTGTCCGAGGTGGCCCTTCCGAATTGGACGTCGCTGGCGGCTCCCGTTCTGTGGGCCTCGGCGGCGCTGTGGACATGGACAGGCACACTGCTGCACGTGGCCATGCAGCTGCTGCAGGCCAGCCAGCGGCGGGTGGCGGCGAAGCTGGACCGGCCGAATCCAGGCCGTCCGGTGTGGGGGCGCGGGGTGGTGTGGCGCTCGGTGATGACCCGATCCCACGGCCCGTCGCTGCTCATGCAGCTGGGTGTGCTGGGCATGTGGGGTCTGCTCGCTGCCACGCTTCTGTGGGGCAATACCCGCACCACGGATCTGTGGACCTCGCTGAGCGGGTTCAGCGCCATGGGCGCCATGTTGTTTGCGGTTGTCGCATCCACGGGGTCCATGCTGGACGAACGGACTCGCGGCCAGCTGGAGCTGCTGCAGATCACCACGCTGCCGGGCTGGCGGATTGCTCTGGGCAAGGTGGTTGGGGTTGGGGTGCGCTCGCTGCCCATGCTGGTGCCCGGACTGATCTGCTTGATTGCGCTGCCTGTACCGGCGTGGGAGCGGTACCAGAGCATGGGCTGGGGCGAGTTCCACACCCACCCGCCCTTCGAGATGTTGCTCGTGACCCAGAGTTGGTTCGCGCGCGGGTTCGCGACCGGACTGTGGTGGCTGACCGTGTGGAGTGCTCTGACGGTGTGGTGCTTGGTCGTCGCCGTGCGCATTCATCCGCCCCGGATGGCTTGGGGCGTCAACATCGGCATGGTGGTGGGGCTATTCATTGGCCCGCTGATGCTTGGAGCGCTGCGATGGGTGCCGGGTATCGAGGCCCTGCAGGCGCTGTTGTTCCCGCTGTACGCCGAGAGCTGGACCTGCGGCCGCCTGGGTTTTGGCCTAGAGCTGCCGCTGTCCATTGGCCTGTATGGCTTGGCCGCGGCGGTGGGCTTTGCGGTGCTGACGCGCGTGTTGCGCTAGCTACTCGACGGGATTGACTTCAGCCTCGGCCGCCTCAAGCTCGGCCTTGGTTTGTTGCTCGGCCTCTTGCTCGGCCAGGGCCTTGATCACCTTGTCCCGGATCTTGCAGCTCTTGGGCGTGCCCAGGTCGCAGCTGCGGTCGAGCGAGGCCAGCAGCTTGTCCGAGTCGTGTTCTGGCGCCCGACCGTGCACCACCACATTGGCCGAGGAGTAGCAGCCCTTGACCTCGCCCTGGTGGCAAGCGACCTCGAAAAGCTCGACCGCGGTCTGTGGCTCGACTCGGATCCATTGGCCGTATAGATAGCGCCGCCCAACATCGATGCACACGCTCAGCAAGCCGCTCCGGCAGGCTCCGGCGAGTGCCTCAGCATGCAGAAACGGGTTGGGCATGCCGTTGCTCTGCGGGTCGTACAGGGTGGCCAAGCGCAGACAGCTTGTGGCGTCGCCAGCGGCACAGCCGCGGTTCCAGGCGGTGATGGCCTCTCCGGCGTTCCCCGTCTCGGCCGCCAGTCCGCCGACCCTCAGGCATCCCTCTCCGTTGCCCGCTTCGCACGCGAGCGAGTAGTGGCGCGTCGCCTCGGGGACCGACAGCGCCGTGCCCTTGCCCAGCTCATACAACTTGCCCATGGCCAGGCAGCCTGCCCCGTCTCCGGCGGTGCAGGCCACGGAGTACAGCCCTCCCGCGGTGATGGGCGCGACCTCTAGGCCAGAGCCGGTTTCGTACAGGCGCCCCAGTTCCGTACAGGCCCGCGCGTCGAAGAGATCACAGGCCGTGCGGTACAGCACCGCTGCCAAGCCGGGCTTGGGTTCGAGAAAGTCGGTCTCGGCGTTGCGACCCCAGGCTCGACAGGCCAGCGGCCAGCCCTCCAAGCAAGCGGGCTCGAGCAGGCTTGAATCGGCACCTAGCGGGCCGTCGGCTTCGGGAGCCGCCACCTCCCAACACCCTCGTGCCAGACCCGCGTCGCAGGCGAGTTGAAAGAAGGCCGGGTCGTCGGTGGCCCAGCCCAGCGCCAGACAGCCCAGTCCATCGCGCCGCTCGCATCGTTCTCCGAGCTCCCGCGCCGCAGCGCGTGGGTCGATCCAGCGGTGCGCGGTGCAGGCAGGGCGATAGGTTTCGCACGACGCTTTGTACATCTTGGCGAGCTCTTCGGGCTCGGTCGTCATGCCGTCCCGCGAGAACTGCAAGACCAAGCCTCGGGTGGCGACGAGCTGTCCCCGAACCGCGGGGTGCGCCTCGCGAAGCCGCAGAGCTGCGGCGTCGAGGTCCGCATAGAACTGCGCCACACCAGGCGCCGAGCGCACCGCGTCGAACTCCGGTGCCCGAGGCGCAACCGGCTCGGTCGGGGGAGCGGGTTGTTGGGCCAAGGCCACGCCCACCAGCAGCGACAGAAGCATCATCTTGTACAGACTATCCGGCTCTTGGTGCTTACGATGTCGTCATGGGTCTATGGGACGAACTGAAAAGGACATTCACGCGCTCGCGGGACGAAGCCGCCAAGCAGGCCGCCACCGCTGCGGCCAAGGGTGCTGCAGATCAGGCCTGGAAACAGACCAAGTCCGCGGTAGACGCCGCGGGTGACCGCTTTATGGGCAGCTTAGAAGAAGACCTCGAGAACGCTCAGGAATCGCGCACGGGCCGCAAGGACGTGCGCCCGGACAGTGCCGACGCCGACGCGATTGCCGCATCGATTGAAGCCGCGGCCCGCTCCACCCAGGTCGCAGATGGCGACGCCGAGCCGTCTGCGCCAAAATCCGCTCCGACCGCCGAAGACAAAGAGGCCAAGGCACGGGCAGAGCTCGAGCGCCTAAAGAAGGAGCTGTTGGGCAAGGACTGACTGGTACCCTCCACCTCCATGCCGAAGGTCTACCAGGGCTCCGCCGCCTACCCATCTCCGCCCCCACGTCCGGTGGTGACCATCGGCAACTTCGATGGTGTGCACCTGGGTCATCGCGTGCTGCTTGGTCGCGCGGTTCAGCTGGCGCGCACCTTGGGCGTCCCGGCCTGTGCCTTCACCTTTCATCCCGCTCCTCGCGACGTGCTGCGCCCTGGAAATCCGATCAGTCGCATCCAGACCCTCGATGATCGGATCGCGTCCCTGGGGCGGGTCGGCATCGACCATGTCGTGGTTGAGCCCTTCACCATGGAGCTGTCCCGACGCAGCCCGAGCTGGTTTGCCCAGGAAGTGCTCGGCAGCAGGCTCGGAGCGTCCGCGGTCATCGTGGGCTGGGACTTTCGCTTTGGCCAGGGCCGGGCCGGCACGGCGGTCGCTCTGCGTGAACTGATGGACGTGGCTGTCGAGCAGATCGAAGCCCAAGAATTGGGAGGAGGGGTCGTCTCCTCATCGCGCATTCGAGAGGCCGTTGCCGCGGGATCGGTGGATCTGGCCGGCGTACTGCTCGGGCGGCCCCACCAGGTGGTCGGCACCGTCGTTCCGGGAGACAAGCGCGGCCGGACTATCGGCTTTCCGACAGCGAATGTGCATCCAGACACGCCGCTGCTGCCCGGGGCTGGTGTGTACGCGGTCCGTGTCGAGCTCGATGGCGAGCTGGTCGACGGCATGGCCAACGTCGGTGTGCGCCCGACCTTTGGTGGGGGAAAGACACTGCTCGAGGTTCACCTGTTCGGCTTCTCGGGCGATCTGTATGGACGGGTCTTGCGCGTGGCCTTCTTGGGCCGGCTGCGGGACGAGCGAACCTTTGACGGTGTGGACTCGTTGGTCGTTCAGCTCAACGAAGATCGGCAGGCCGCGATCGCCCTGTTGGAGCAGGGGTGACACCCACAGGCCGCACCGCGGTGTTTGGCCTCATCGGTCAGCCAATCGCACACTCCCTGTCTCCGTCGATCTGGAATCACTTGTTTGCCGAGCACCAGATGGACGCGGTCTATGTCGCGCTCCCGGCTCCCCCAGACGCGGGCGGGGCGGCGCTCGCCACCAGCATTCGCACCCTCGGACTTGCTGCGGTGAACCTCACGATTCCGCACAAGACCGCGATTCTGCCGTACCTCGACGAACTGTCCGATGCGGCACGGCGCGCCGGCGCGGTGAACTTCGTGCGGTGTGTCGATGGGCGGCTGCTAGGCGACAACACCGACGGTGGGGGCTTCATGCTCAGCCTCTCGCTCGAGCATGGGCTGATCGTGAAAGACCGGCGAACGGTGATTCTGGGCGCGGGCGGAGCGGCGCGCGCCGTGGCAGCCGAGCTGGCATACAGCGGGGCGGCCGAGGTTGTTCTGCTCAATCGGACTGCGGAGCGCGCGCATCAAGCCGTTGTGGATCTGCGCGCGGCGCTGGGTTCAGCGGGCAGAGCGCTTGCGCACGGCTCGCTGACTGCCGACTCCTACGCGCGTCGCGCGGCGAAGGCCGATCTGGTGGTCAACTGCACGGGCGGCGGCGCGCGCGGTTTGATTAACGGCTTTGATCCTACGATTTTGTCGAGTGATGCCGTGTGGTCCGACCTGAACTATTGGGATGACCGGCCGCCACTGCTGCAGCTGCATCGCGACCGCCAACTGAAGACTCAAGATGGGCTGATGATGCTCGTTTGTCAGGCCGTGCTGGCGTTTCAAGCGGTGAGCGACGCGCGACCGGATCCACGGCAGGTCTTCGATGCACTCAACAAGGGCTGGTTGCGGTAGACTTGCCGCCGCGGAGGGTGTTCTTACTTGGCGGATGTTCCCATTCTGGTCTGTACGGCGGGATCGCTGACTGGAAAGCAGTTCGAGGTGCCCGAGGGTGGCCTCGATATCGGTCGATCCGAAGAGAACTCCATTCGCCTAGACGAAGACGGCGTGTCCCGTTTTCATGCCCGTCTGTTGCTGGACGCGGGTCAGCTGTGGCTACAAGATGCCGGCTCGCGCAACGGAATCTTCGTGAACGGTGCGCGGGTCACCGATCACCGGGCGTTGAAAGTCGGCGATGAGATTGCGATTGCCGAACACGTGTTCGCTGTACAATGGCGCGAAGAGGACGTCACGTTGACTCAAGAAGTGCCGCCTGAGGTCAAAGCGGCAATCGCCGACACCACCGAAGAGGGGGCCACCGGAAGCTGGTGGTGGCCGTTCTCATGATGGGGGTGCTCTAGCCGCATGGGCCTGTCTACGTCCGTCCCCGGTGCCAGTGGAGTGATCGAGTCCTGTGAGCTCATCATTCGGCAGCCCGGTCATCCCGACCGCGTGATTCGCCTGCGCGAAGGCACGACGCGTATGGGCCGCGCCGAGGACAACGACGTAATCCTCGCAGACGTCGGCGTATCGCGCCGCCATGCACGCTTTGTGCTCAGCCGTGACAGCGTCCGCATCGAGGACATGGGCAGCGGCAACGGCACCTACTACCGAGGTCGCCGAGTCGAATCTCAGGTGATCACCGACGGCGACGAGGTCATTATCGACCCGTTCGTCCTGCGCATGCGCATCAAGGGCGGCGCCTCCCCAGATGGCACCCTCGACGCCAACGAGGCCGGTGCCCGCCTCGACGTACTCTCGGGCAATGCGTTGGCGCGCAGCACCTACCCGATCGGCGCCCGTGGCGTCACGATGGGCCGCAGCGAGACCCGCGACATCATCATTGCCGACCCGGCTTCTTCTCGGCACCACTGCTCGATTTTCCCGCAGGACGACCGGTACATCCTGCGCGACATGGGCAGCGCGAACGGCACCTACCTCAACGGCAATCGCATTCGCGAGACCACGCTCACCGACGGCGACCGCGTGCGCATCGGCAACACCGAGTTCCGTTTCGTGGTGGGCAACTCCACCCGTGCCGGCGGCGGCGCTGCGACCGAGGCCGATTGGGACAACCCGCCAGACGTTTCGCAGCCGCCACAGCGACGTCGCACCGTTCGGCAGTCCACTCCGGCCCCCCGCCAGCAGACGGCCATGTCCAGCCTTGTGCCCATGGCCTTCGGGGGCATGGTGGCCGTTGCGGCCCTGTTCCTGATGGTGGTCATCTTTGCTGTCGGATTGATTCTCATCGGTACGGGCAAGCCCGAGGCGCGCCCGCCGCG
>Ga0114932_10003114_pt1 | contig 16641 bp, 18 predicted proteins | sample 2SBtaG_2_FD_87286 | JGI IMG/M metagenome (GOLD analysis project Ga0114932, IMG submission 87286) | Deep subsurface microbial communities from Kolumbo volcano to uncover new lineages of life (NeLLi) - 2SBTROV12_ACTIVE470 metaG | ecosystem: Environmental > Aquatic > Marine > Volcanic ... | reverse complement strand
TTACATTGGACACAAACATCGTTGTACTATATTGAAGATTACAAATTAAAAAGAGAAATAATAATGGTTTTTGGTGAAGAGACGTCAATGAAATGGAAAAAATATTCAGAAAATATTTCAAATACTTTAATGGATCTTGGAGTGAAAAGGGCTGTTACTTTAGGTGCATTCTTTGGCCAAGTAGCTCATACACTGCCAGTGCCAATTTTTGGCGTAAGTGATGATCCGACGTTTCATTCTAGATTTAATGTGCTTCCAACAAACTATTCTGGACCAACAGGCATTACAAGTGTAGTTGGCCATGACTTGAGAAAAAATGGTATAGAAACTTCTGGACTTTGGGCTGCTGTCCCTCATTATCTTAGCTCTGGTGCTTATCCAAAGGGAATAGGTGCGTTATTAAATAAAACATCAGAAATCTTAAAAATTGATATTGATGACTCAGGAATACAATCCGAAGGTCAACAGTTTGAAACAAAAATAAGTAAAGCAATGGAAAACTCTCAAGATCTTGCAGAATATGTTTCAAAGTTAGAAGAGGCTGAAGTAAATATTGAAGACAGCTTCTCAGAAGATAATCTTGTTGAGCAAATAGAAGATTTTCTTAATAATGAAGGTGGAGAATTTTAAGCAGACTTCTTTTTATGTCTATTTGATTTACGACGTTTTCTGTACTTGTGTTTAGACATTTTTTTACGTCTTTTCTTAATCAAAGATCCCATAAATAAAAATTTTTCCTTTTTTCCTAACTGCGAAATTCTAACCTATGTAGGTTAATAAATGAATAGCTTTTATGAAAAATTATTTTCATATCTTTTTATAGCTAAAAGAAGAACTTCTTCACCTTTATTCTCTTGTGGAGACTTTCTTTTTGCCCAAAATCCCCAAGTTATCATTGAAAGAACTTGAAATAATTCAAATTTAACTTTTATTCTTTCATCTTTCATGTCGATTTTTTTATAAATATCATTAATTGAATCTTGGTCTTCTTCTAATTCATTCTGCCAAATTAAATCTGCGTAATCAAAAATTGGATCACCTTGTGAGGAATATTCCCAATCAATTAAATAAGCTTTTTCTTTCAAGTAAACGAAATTTGCAGGATATAAATCTTGATGACAAGGCTTGCTTTCAAGCCCAATTTCAATAAGTCTTTTTATTATTTCTTCACCTATTGCTTTTGATTCATTTTCAATTTTTTCATTGTTTTTAGCTAATGTTTTAAAAACATTTAATGGTGAAAAGTTTTCTTGAAATTTTAAATCTGAGTTGTGGAGACGGTTTAGAAGATCTAAAGCATCATCTCTAAATTCTTTATTTTTTAAATCTGATGATGTAAAAGTGTACAAATCCTCACAAAATTCAGAGATTTTTATTCCGGTACCTTTTTCGAAAAGAATTATTGGTAAAGTTATTCCAATATTTTCAACTAATTCTTGGTTAATCCCCTCAGACGATCTGTTAATTAAATCAGGATTCTCTCCAGGTATTCTGATTATATACTTTTTATCATCGACCTCCACTTTATGATTTAAATTAGTAATACTTTCTAATTTTGAAATCTTATATTTGCTTTCATCTTTAGTTGATGAAATATCAAACTCATTAAAAATATTAATTATTTTTCTTGTATCCATTATTTTATTATGATAACAATAATGTCATGAATGACCCATTTGCTCTCGATTTAACTATAAGACTTTTATTGTTAGGGCTAGGTTCAGCTATGTTTGTTGGGAGTCTTCTTGCTTACATCAACAGAAATAAAAACAAAGAAAACTTTTACAAATCAAGAACAATTTTTTTGGGAATTGTAGGTTTTATTATTACTGTTTGGACAATTGTCTCATTGATAAATAACTGAAAACAAAAATTTTTAGATTAGTATATTCTTTAAACAAGAGGAATCATGCTTTCAGATAATGATATAAATAAAGCTTTGGAAGATAAATTAATTGAGATTAGTCCATTAGATATAAGCTATATACAGCCTTCAAGTGTTGACTTAAGGGTTGGTGAAGAGTTTAGAGTTTTTGAGAATCACAAATACAGTCATATTGATCCAAAGTCACCACAAGAAGATTTAACTACTCTTGTTGAGGCCACAATAGATGAGCCTTTCGTTCTTCATCCAGGTGAATTTGTTTTGGGAACTACATATGAAAAAGTTACGCTATCAAACAAAATTGTTGCAAGGCTTGAAGGAAAATCATCTCTAGGGCGTATAGGTTTATTAATTCACTCTACAGCAGGTTTCGTTGATCCAGGATTTTCAGGTTATTTGACTTTAGAACTTTCAAATGTTGCAAATTTACCAATCAAAATCTATCCAGAAATGAAAATTGGACAGATTTCTTTTTACTATTTAAATTCCCCTTCAGTATCAACGTATGGAGATGAAAGTTATGGTAGCAAGTATCAAGGTCAAGAAGGTCCCACACCAAGTAAGAGCCATAATGATTTCGATAAAGAATGATTCCTGGAATAGGTACATTAATTAATGGCTTTGGTGTAATAATATCCGGTATTCTGGCACGAATAATTTTTAAAAAAGAGTTAAAAAACTTTGAAGAAAACCTTCTTCCACTTGGCCTCCTAGTCTTAGCCTTAGGATTTAGAGAAACACTGAAGAGCCCAGATTTTATACTCACATTGTTTGCGGTACTAATTGGAGCAATTGTTGGTAGCTACTTGAAAATTGAAAACAGAATTAAAACATTTGGAGATAAAATTTATTTAAGATTTGAAAAAGGTGAGGGCGACAAAACAAAATTTATTGAGAGCTACCTTACAACAACTTTGATTGTAATAACTGGCCCTCTAGCAATTATTGGACCTTTTTTTGATGTTGTAGAATCCAACCTAGAGCTTTTGTTAATAAAAACAGCACTTGATTGTTTTCTTGTAATATTTATCACATCTAGTGGTGGCAAAGGGGCAGTATATTCGGGAATCTCCATTTTGATTTATCAGGGAGCGTTTACTTTATTAGCTTTATTGATTAACACAAATATTGAACAACAGATTTCAGATTCAATCGCAGGAATAGGAGGAGTTTTACTAATAGGTGTTGGCATAAATCTTTTAGGGTTAAAAAAAATTCCTGTAGGAAATTATATGCTCAGTCTGTTTGTTCCGTTTCTTCTAGCATTGTAAATTCTCTTAACGCTCCATTAACTCCCTCAAAGAGTGAAATAATTTTTTCAGATTCTTCTTCGAAAGACATTGTTACAAATTGCTCTTTTTGAACATGGAAACGTCTATTTTTAAAATCTAGTTCTACTGGTAAGTATGGAATATTTAATTCTTTAGCAAGGTAGTAAAAGCCACTCCTAAATTTTTTAACCTGTTCTGTTCCCGCTTCAGGGGCTATACAAAGTACGTATTCATCTATTTTTGAAAATTCCTCTATGGCACCTTTGATTAATCCTTTTGATCTGTTTCTATAAACAGGGATTCCCCCAAGCTTTAGGAGAATTATTTTTTGTAACCAACCAAGTGGCCATGGTATTCCTAATCTATCAACGTCTTTAGAAAAAGTGTATAAGCTTGGAAGCCTGGTGAAGATCCATTTTGCTCCGAAAAAATTAATTTTCAAATCTAGGGCTAAAATAGCAAGTAATGCATACCATGCATCTCTGTTTGCAGTGTGTGGAGCTCCAATTAAGATTATTTTTTTATAATTGGGGAATTCTCCAGTAATATCCCATTTTGAAAGTTGAAGCAACTTCCTGCTTAGGGGTCCCAAGACAATTCTTTTTTTTCTTGGTACCTTATCTGGAATAGATATCATTTTTTTGAATATAGCTAGCTATTTGGACTGCGTTTAGAGCAGCTCCTTTTAAAAGATTATCTCCAACAGCCCAAAAATTGAGAATTTTGTTACTTGATAAACCTGATCTCATTCTAGAAACAAAGATATTTCTGTTTCCTTCTGCATCAACAGGGGTTGGAAAGTCATTTGCCCAATATTCAACACCCTCGAATAAATTAATTGACTCAATAGCTTTATCTACATCTACATCTTCCTCAAATGTAGCACTACAAAAAATACCATGTCCTGTTTCAACCCCGACACGAGCATTTGAAGGCTCCACAATTAAATTTGGGATACTAAGTATTTTTTTTGATTCATTGGAGAACTTCATTTCTTCATCTGTGTACCCATTTTCAGTCATATTTCCTGCAACTGGTATTACATTTTTAGCTATTTGAGTTTTATAATATTTTTCATCTGGTGCAGATTCAGAATTTTGAAGGTTTAATAACTCGTTATTAAGAGATTCAACAGCATCTTTTCCTGAACCTGAAACTGCTTGATAAGAAACAGGAACAATTCCAACAAGTTTAAAAATATCATGTAAAGGTTTCAAAGCCATTACTAAAGCCATTGTTGTGCAGTTTGGGTTTGCAATAATTTTTGTTTTTTCATTAATCGTATTTTCGTTTATTCCATAAACAACTAGTGGAATATCATCATTCATTCTAAATGTTGAAGAATTGTCAATCACAAAAGCACCTCTGTCAACAAATTCATTTGCATATTCTTTTGATCTAACCCCTCCGGCAGAAAATAAAGCAATATCACATGGTTCAATATTTCTAATATTTAATTCTTTTATTGGAAGATCTTTATCATTTACTGAAAGTATTTTTCCTTCAGACGTTTTTGAAGCAAATAATTGAAATTCAACACTAGTGTCAAAAAATTCTTCACAAAGTTTGATTATTTTACGGCCGACAAGACCTGTAGCTCCTACGATTGCAATATTCATTTATATTTCAATAAACTCTTTATGAAGAGAGTCAATTGCTTTTTGCATATCGCTCTTGCTAACAACACAAGAAATACGTATAGGAGAAGTTGAAATCATCGCGATATTGATTTTATTTTTGCCAAGAATTGAGAACATTTTTGAAGCTATCCCAGATTCAGCTTTCATCCCTGCTCCAATAAGTGAAACTCTTGCAATGTCTGAATCAGAATCAGATCCTTCAGCATTCAACTCACTTGATAAATTATCTAATATAGTTTCTACATCGTTTTTTTGTTCGCTGGGTGAAGTAAAGCTTATATCAGTTTTAGAGTCTTTGGATACATTCTGAACGATCATATCGACAATTACACCGGCTTCTGAAAGTGGGCCAAATACTTTACCAGCTATACCCGGTTGATCTGGAACCCCAAATAAAGTAAATTTAATTTCTTTATCGTTGTGTGTGACTCCACTTACTATGGCTTGTTCCATGACATTATCCTTTACAATTGTTCCTTCACCAATACTAAACGTAGGTTTAACAATTATTGGTACATTATACCTTCTACCAAACTCTACAGATCTAGCCATTAAAACCTTGGCTCCAGAAGAGGCCATTTCTAGCATTTCATCATAAGTAATCTCTTTTATAAGCTTTGCTTTCTCAACTATTCTTGGATCAGCTGTAAAAACTCCTTCAACATCTGTATATATTTCACATTTTTCTGCATCAAGAGCAGCTGCTAATGCTACAGCTGTTGCGTCAGAGCCTCCTCTGCCTAATGTTGTAATTTCTTTTGTTTCTTTATTTACTCCTTGAAAACCAGCAACTATTACAATTTTTCCATCTTCTATTCCTTCTTTAACCCTTTCTCCTGAAATGTCCTCAATTTCTGCCATTCCATGTCTGGAAGTAGTCGTTATCCCTGCTTGTGAGCCAGTTAGCGAGAAAGATTCATAGCCAAGATTATTTAAATGCATAGCTAACAATGACATTGTTATTCTTTCTCCAGCAGATAAAAGCATATCCATTTCTCTTGGTGATGGTGTTTCTGAAAGTTCATTTGCTAAATTGATCAATTCATCTGTGCTTGATCCCATAGCTGAAACTACTACAACAACTTCGTTGCCTGCTTCTTTACATTCAATTATTTTCTGTGCAACTATCTTTAGTGTTTCAGGATTCTCAACACTAGTTCCACCAAATTTTTGTACTATTAAATTCATCTGAAACATTCTAATGAGTTTATTAAAGGTTTAAAAGACCTAGTATTCTTAGATTTAATGAGCATTGATCTTCATATTCATTCGAAAAATTCTGATGGAACAGACAGTATTGATGAGATTGTTAGCAAATCGAAAGATCAGCAGTTACAAGCAATATCTATAACTGATCATGAGTACTTATCTGAAGTAAATGCTGAAGGAATTGAAATTATCTCTGGCGTAGAAATGAGTGTAAGCTGGAACGATCTTGATTCACAGAATCCATACAGCGGGATACATCTTTTAATTTACTTTTTAGAAAAGAATACTCCTCTTGATAAAATGCTTTTCAAAATAAGAGAGGATAAAAAAAATAGAAATTATGAGATTCTAGATAATTTAAAAAACATTGGTATCGAGATTGAGAAAGATGAATTAGAAAATTTTGAGACAAAAGTACCAGGACGTCCTCATATTGCAAACCTAATGAAATCAAAAGGATATGTAAGTTCGTTAAATGAAGCCTTCCAAAAATATTTAGGTAATGGAAAAGTTGGTGACTCCCGAATTCATCAAAACCAAATTGCAGATGTTATTCAAGTTGCTAATGAATCTAAATCTCTAATATTTCTGGCTCATCCTCATACCTTGGTAAGTAATAAGAATTATTCTTTTTCCAAAAATTGGCACGATCAATCATTTTTTGAAATTTTAGAGAAATTAAAGTCTTTAGGAATAGATGGTGTTGAGACATATTACTCTAGCTATTCTAAATCAACTTCAAACTCATTAGAAGAAATTACAAATAGTCTAAATTTACTCAGAAGTGGTGGGTCTGACTATCACGGTATGAATAAACCTAATATAAATATAGGATTCGGATATGAGAATAATCACTTGAGTATCCCATACAATTTAATTGAAAAAATGAAAGAAAAGCATGCGGAGCTTTAAAAAACTTCTTGGACCAATTTCAATTATTTCTATAGCCTATTTGATGAGCAGAGTATTTGGATTTATAAGAGAGATTCTTCTTGCTAGGTGGACAGGTGTCTCATCAGCAACAGACACTTTGGATCTTGCTTTTGTAATTCCTGATTTTTTGTTCTATCTTTCGGCAGGTGGATATCTAGCGATCACATTAATTCCTATTTTGTCAAAATTTCAAAAAGATAAACTTGCTGATTTAAATAATTATTTCCTCTCGCTTTTAAATGGTCTAACTATGATATTTGGGATTTTTTCAATTATTTTCTTCGTGTTTAGATATGAAATTGGAGAAATATTTGGAGTCATTGATATTGAGCTCTTTGTTCAAGTATTTACCCCAATAATTTTTAGTCAGGTTTTCTTTTTTTCAGGAGCAATAATGATGGCCTATCAATATTTCATGGGTGAATTTAAATATGCTGCATTGGCTCCAGTAATATATAATCTTTCAATTATTTTTTTTGGTTGGATAAATTCTTCTACCCCAGAGTCAACAATTTATGGATTTGCCATTGGGGGCTTTATAGGATCGTTTATTGGACATATAATTATTCAAATTTATGGACTAAAAAAACTTGGTCTAAATGTAAAATTTATAAAACCAAAACTTGAAGATTTGAGACATTACTTTAAAGTTTCGATTCCTTTAATTGTTGGTCAGTCAATTGCAGTAATGGATGAACAATTGTTTAGAGTTTTTGGATCCATGTTAAGTGTTGGAGCAATAGCATCCTTTAGATACGCTAGGAGAGTTGCCATATTGCCAGTTGGTGTAATGGCTCAGGCAGTAGGGGTTGCTAGTTTTCCTACTATGTCACACTTATTTGTAAAAGAAAAATTTGATGAACTAAAAGAATTAATTCGTCAACAGATAGCAATACTGTATTTTTTAAACCTAGCGATTGTATTAATTCTTATAACTAACAATGCTGAAATTATTAGTCTTGTTTATGAAAGAGGAGAATTTAACAATAATGATGTTCTCCGGGTTAGCTCAATAATGTCAATTGTTGCCTTCGGAATCTTACCCTGGTCATTAAATCAAATCGTTACTAGAGCATTTTATGTGCAGACTAATTATTGGTATCCAGTTCTAGTAGGAACTTCGTCGACAATTTTAGCTACGTTAATTATTTTGAATATTGAAAGTAAATCTGAAATTAGTTATGCAATAATAATCATTGCTTCTTTATTTTTATATTCGTTAATTTTATTAACTACTTTAAAGATAGATGGTGAGAAAATTTTGAATAAGGATTTGATTAATGATTTAATATTCTCATCAATTATTTATTTTGTCACTTTAGGTTTGCTTCAATTCTTGCCAATAGGTGACTTGGGTAAAATTTTATACATACTTACTTCTGTAACAATAATTACATTATCTTTTATTGTGTCTGTTAGGGTAATTAAAATGAAATATGTAAAAATAAATAAGGTAAGATAAATGCAAAAATTTCCATTAAAAAAAGGTCTATCAGATGTTAACGAGCTCCATGATGAAATCAATGAATACATAAATGTTTTAATGGGACATATTAATCCTCCAATATCCGATGGTATTGATACTCTTTTTGAAGTTAGTAGTACCTATTTAGCAAGAGCTAAAGAAATCGAAATTAAATTATTAGAAAGAGAAAGAAGTGGAAATATATCCTCAGGTGATGAATTAAAAAAATTTAGAACAGGTGAACTTAGAAGTTTCATAGAATTATGTAAGAGTGCACAAAATCAAGGTTCAAGAAGAATTACTATGGCTTTGAGTGAGCTAAACCTAAAAGATAATTAGCTCAAGTCTTCAACATCAAAAATTTCCTGTGCTGCTGTTATTCCGCCATCTTCACTTTTGTTCGCAATTTCACTAATTTCTATGATTACATTTATTTCGATGCCCATTAATTTGGCTATCTCGGATTTAACCAAGTCAGTTATCTCAGATGATTTTTTTAACTCATCAAAAAGAAATTCGTTATTTTTATCAACTAACAAAGTGAGATCACCATTCTCTCCTACCTCAGGCTTAATTGATGTCAAATAAGAAAATTTTCTTGAAGACAATATCTCTTTAAGAGAATTTAGAATTTTAGGCCAGAATATATCAAAATCCTCGATAGATTGTTTTTTTGTTGATTTTTTTTCTTTTTTCTTTGGTTCAGGCTTTGCCTCATTATGTTTTATTGAATTGTTTACATCGCTTTCATCATCTGTTGTTGGGTGTGATAAATTAGATTGACCTTCTAGAAGATCCAACCTGTATCCTATCGACTTTACGTCTGAACCAAATTCAGGCTTCACTAATTTCATCATGAATAATTCAAGTTTCAAATGCTGAGAATTTGAGACAGGTAAGGTTGAATTTATTTCGTCAATTAGATCAAGAATTCTTACAAGTTGCTTCGCAGAAATTTTTTCATTTGCTTTTTCTAAATTTTTTGAAAAATTTTCTGAAAGAGATTTTAATTTTTCATCGTCGGGTAAATATTTCAAATAAAACAGATTCCTAAAAAACTCAGATACTGAATTAGTAATATCGGATGGCTGTAATCCCTTCGAATATGCATCTCTAATTACAGTCAAAATTTTGCTCGTATCTTGAAACTCAATCGATTCAATTATTTGATCTAACTCTGAAGATCCTAGTTTGCCAACTAAACTAAAGATATTCTCAACTGTTAGGTTAGAACCAAAAGTGTTATTTGCCTGTTCAAGTAAGTTAATTGCATCTCGAAGTGATCCATCAGAGTAGGATGCAATAATCTGTAAGATATCTTTTTTAAAATTAATCTTTTCTTCTCTAGAGATTTGCTCAAGAACATTGATTATTTTTTCATCTAAAATTTTCTTAAACACAACTTGAGTTGTCCTACTTCTAATGGTCTCAATTACCCTGTCAGGCTCAGTGGTTGCAAGTATAAAAATTACGTGCTCTGGTGGTTCTTCAAGAGTTTTTAGAAATGCATTTGATGCAGCATTTGATAACATATGCACCTCATCCAAAATAAATATTCTTTTTTTTCCAGGAGATGTCGCTATAAAATTTACGCTTTCGTTCATATCTCTAATATCGTCGACTTTATTATGGGATGCAGCATCAATTTCAGAAACATCAAAAATAGGGTCACATCCAAGTTCTTTAGCAATTATTCTTGCAAGTGAAGTTTTTCCAACACCCTTTGGTCCAGAAAAAAGGTAAGCATGACCAATTTTATCATCCGAAATTTGTGATGAAATAAGGGCTACTGCTTCATCTTGACCAACCATCTCATCTAAGTTTTGAGGCCTATATTTTCTATAAAATGCTTGTTCCATATTACTAAATGCTAATAGCTTACACATCTATAGTGCACTGAAGAATTAAACTTAGTCAAATGAGAATTGGAGTAGATTTAGACGGTGTTGTTGCAAACTTCACCAAAGGTTGGACGACACAGTATGAAGCTGAGTTTGGGAAAAAAATTCTTGAAAAAGACATTACCGAATGGGGTTTATCAAAACCACTCACTCATTTTGAAGAAGAGATAGATTTTTGGAAATGGGCAAAAGATATAAACGGTTCGTCAATTTTTAGAAATTTAGATATTTATGAAGATTCACTAGAGGTTCTATATGACTTATCGAAGATGGGGCATGAAATAGTTATCATATCCTCAAAGCCATGGTGGTCAATTCATGATACATTGATGTGGCTAGGTGAAAAAAAAATTCCAACAAAAGAAATACATTTCATTGAGGATAAGTGGAAAATTGATTGTGATGTTTACATTGATGATGCGCCGTATCAGCTCGATAATTATGTTAAAAATTTAAAGAATAAAGTTATTATTAGATTTGTAAGAGAATACAACGATCCGGTAACAGGTGCTCTTGATTTGAATGAATGGAAAGATTTAATTCCTTTATTAAATTCTCTTTAACAATTAATCTGAAATCATGAACGATTCCTTCATTCTTAGAGACAGAAAATGGCGAGAAACTAACGAAAGAATAACTTTATCTTCCAATGCAATGCTTTCTGAAAATTCCAAAGGTAGATTAAGTCATGAGGAGCATGACGAGTTTAGAACTATTTTTGAAAGAGATAGAGATCGAATAATTCATTCAAAAGCATTTAGAAGATTGAAGCATAAAACTCAAGTGTTTATAAACCCTGATGGTGACCATTTTATTACAAGGATGACTCATACCTTAAATGTAACTCAAGTTGGAAGATCTATTTCAAAAACCCTTGGGCTAAATCCAGATTTGACTGAAGCTATATGTCTAGGTCATGATGTGGGTCATTCACCTTTTGGTCATACTGGAGAAGAAATACTTAATGAAATGCATCCTAATGGCTGGAGTCATTCTGAAAACTCAGTTAAAATTTTTAGCAAAATTGAAAACCTTAATCTTAGTGTTGAAACTATTGATGGCATTGAAAAACATCCTTGGAGATATACTGAAAAGCCTTCCACGCAAGAAGGAATGATTTGTAGGTTTGCAGACAGGATTGCCTACTTATCTCATGATGTTGAGGACGCATTAAGGGCAAATGTAATCAAAATTAGTGATATTCCAAACAAAATTACCAAGGAACTTGGTACCCCTGGAAAGCAATGGATAAATAGTTTGATTTCTGGAATATTTAAAGCTTCAAATAGTAACGAACTAATAATGGATTCAGAAATTGGAGAAATTATGAATGAATTAAGAGAGTTTATGTTCGAAAATGTTTATCTCAGAAAAGAAACTAACGATCAAAGAAAAGAATGTAAAAATATTGTACAAACGCTTGTCGAATATTTTATGGAAAATAAAAATGAACTACCAAAAAATTATATACAAAGTGAAGATGATATTGAAAATTCTATTGATTATGTTGCTGGGATGACTGATAGGTTCGCAATCTCAACTTTTGGAAAAATTAATTAAAATCAGGGTCTCTTTTTTCAAGAAATGCCAATACACCTTCTTTAAGGTCGTCAGAAATTAGATAGGATGTGTTCCACAATCTAACAAAATCAAGTGCTTGATCGGTTGTTAGGTCTTCTCCTTTATGTAAAATTTCTTTTGTACCCTGAACAATATTTTTTGAATTTGAAGCAATCTCTTTAGCCATCTCCAACCCGGCTTTGTGGAGTTCTTCAACATTTTCATATGTATTGCTTACAAATCTTATTTTTTCCGCATGTTCTCCATCAAACTTTCTACCTGTAAAAGCTAGCTCTCTTAAATCTCCTTTTGAAACAATTTTTGGCATCCTTTGTAAGATTCCAACATCTGCTACAAGTCCAAGTTTTGTTTCACCTATAGAAAAAACTGCGTCTCGAGTTGAAAGTCGAATGTCGCAAGCGGAGACCATACTCGTAGCTCCACCGATACAAAAACCATGGGCTAATGCAATTGTTGGTATTGGAGAATTTGCAATTCTGGTAAATGCATTTTGTAAGTCCTCTATTTGTTTCATTGTTTCTCTTCTATCACTTGCGGTAGAAGATAGATTCTCGTTTAAATTCATGTCTTGCATTAATACTGTTATGTCAATGCCTGCAGAAAATGCATCTCCCTTACCTGCCAGCAAAATACACCTTGCTTCTTCTTTTTCTACTATCTCTTCTATTAAGTCAGGAATGCCAAACCATACATCAAAATCTAATGCATTTTTTTTATCCGGTCTGTTAATCCAAATATAAGCAACATCATCTTTAATTTCTTTTATTAATTTATCTTCCATATAAATAATCTTAGTAAGATATTTCCATGGATGTATTTGAAGCTTTGTATACAACAAGAGCTATGAGAAGAGTAAAAGAAGATCCAATACCTGAGGATGTTATTAAGTCCATATTAGATTCAGCAATTCGTGCACCAAGTGGTTCAAATCGTCAGGATTGGAAATTTGTTGTTGTAACTGATAAAGATGTACGTGAAAAACTTTCTGACATTTATAAAGAAACTTGGGATTATTATGTGAAATCTTTTTACAACAATTCAGAGGATTTAGGTGCATCAAACTTGAAAGATAAAGATCAAATTGAATCAGTAAAAAGGATAAGTAATTCGGCAAGTTGGTTGGCAGAAAACTATCATAAAGTACCTTTATTAGTACTTGCCTTTTCTAGGAATGATCCAACTGGATCGTCAATTTATCCGGCTATTTGGAATTTAATGCTTGCTGCTAGAGGACATGGTATTGGGACTTGCCTTACCACAGTTATGAGTTTTAAAACAGATGACGTATATGAAGTTCTTGGGATTCCAACCGATAAAGGATGGGCATTAAATGCAACAATAACTGCAGGTTATCCACTTGGAAAATGGGGTGTTGCTGAAAGAAAGCCGGTTGAAGAAGTCACTTATTTAAATAAATGGGGTGAGTCACCAGATTGGAATCTAACTGAACCTCTTTGGAATTATTAAAAATACCAAATTAAAAAAGACATAATTGCACGCCCGGAGGGAGTCGAACCCCCAACCTTCTGATCCGTAGTCAGACGCTCTATCCAGTTAAGCTACGGGCGCTTGGCGGAGAGGGAGGGATTTGAACCCTCGAGGGGACTTTCGTCCCCCACTCGCTTAGCAGGCGAGCGCTTTAGACCACTCAGCCACCTCTCCAAGCATGCGGAGGGAGTGGGATTCGAACCCACGGTATGGAATACATACATTAGTTTTCAAGACTAACGCCTTCGTCCGCTCGGCCATCCCTCCAAATTTAAAATCTTTTGTGCGGAGGGAGAGGGATTCGAACCCTCGAAGGGGATAAACCCTTACACGCTTTCCAAGCGTGCGCACTAGGCCAGACTATGCGATCCCTCCATGTAAAAGATCTAAAGTATAAGTTTACTTATCTCTTACTTTCAAAGAAAGAGGATAATATAACTTCAGATTCATGGGACAAAATATTATCTCTTATCTCAACAAAGTGATTTAGCCTTTTATCTTGAGGAATATTATATAAGGTGTATGCAGCTCCTGACTTTAGATTGGGTGAACTATATAAAAGCGTCTTTATTCTTGCATTTACAATAGCACCCGCACACATTGGGTCTGGCTCCAATGTTATTGCGAGGGTAGTTCCTTCAAGTCTCCAGGTTTTTAAAATTTTAGATGCCTCTTTTATTACAAGAATTTCAGCATGCGCGGTTGGATCTTGGTCTATTTCTCTTCTGTTGTGAGATTTTGCGATTAACTTATCCTCTTCATCGAAAATAGCCGCACCAATAGGAACTTCATCAATTTCAAGAGCCCTTTTTGCTTCTTGTAAGGCTACTTCCATTTTTTCTATGTCAGATTTATAATTCATTTCCCTAAACTTATTCTAGGAGGGATCGCATAGTCCGGCCTAGTGCGCGACACTCGAAATGTCGTGAGTCTTTAAAGGCTCCGTGGGTTCGAATCCCACTCCCTCCGCTTTAAATTCTCTTCTATAAAGCATAAATAAACCTAAAATATTCTGATGGTTGAATTTGGTATTTTTGCATTTGTAACTTCTATTACTCCTGGGCCTAATAATTCAATGCTAATGGCTTCTGGAATAAGATTTGGAAGGAAAAAATCACTACCTCATTTTTTTGGTATTTGGTTAGGTTTCAATTTTTTATTCTTCTTAGGAGGTAATTTACTTTCATACGTTCCAGAGATAATTTTTCAATACCTACAATATGCAGGCTACATAGTGATTTTATATATTGCTTATAGAGTTGCAATAACTAAAACCACGATAAAAGAAGGTAGCGATGAAGATAAACCATTCACTTTTCTACAAGCTGCATTGTTTCAGTGGGTTAATCCGAAAGGAGTCGTTATGGCAGTATCAGGCTTGACTGCTTTTCAGATACCTCATTTACAAGCTAATCTCATTTATTTACTGGTAGGGGGACCTTGTGTAATAACTTGGCTTTTTCTTGGAGAAAGTCTTCAAAATTTTCTTATAGGTAATCAAAAATTAGAAAGAATTGTTTATGTGATTCTTGCATTAAGTATGGTTGCAAGTTTATTCCTAGCTTAATTTATTTACTCCAAGTATCTTTCCTAAATCATCAGAGAACGTTACGCTTCCATCAGAGTTTTGATTGTTTTCAAGTAGGGCTATTAAGATTCTTCCTACTGCTAAAGCTGTACCATTTAGAGTATGCAATATAGTATTTCCATTTTCATTTTTTGTTCTCATGTTTAATCTTCTTGCTTGAAAATCGGTTGTATTAGAGCAAGAGGTTACTTCTCTATACTTTTGTTGACTTGGTATCCATGCCTCGATATCGTATTTTTTTGCTGCAGACGCTCCTAAGTCTCCGGTACAAACATCAACTACTCTGTAAGGAATTTCAAGATCTTTGAGTATTTCTTCTTCGATTGCGAGAATATGTTCATGTTCTTCATTCGATTTCTCTGGATCACAAAAGGAGAACATTTCAACTTTATCAAATTGATGAACTCGAAAAATACCACTTGTATCCTTACCATAAGTTCCTGCTTCTCTTCTGAAACAAGTTGAATAACCAGCATATCTTAGTGGTAATTTCTCTATGTCTATAATTTCATCAGTATGAAGTGCCGCTAATGAAACTTCAGATGTCCCAACCAAAAATAGGTCATCATTTTGAACTTCATAAACTTGATCAGAGTCATCAGGAAAAAATCCTGTTCCAAATAATGCATTTTCACGAACTAAAACTGGAGGTATTGTTGGGTTGAAACCTTTTTCTGATAATTTATTTAATGTATACGAAACTAAGTTAAATTGGATTTTTACTAAATCTCCAAATAAATACGAAAATCTTGAACCTGATATTTTAGAAGCCCTTTCTACATCTATTAATCCAAGGTTTTCACCTATTTCTAAATGTGTCATGGGGTTTTTAATGCTCTTTGGCTCTCCTACCTTCTTTATTTCTTTATTATCTTCATCAGTTTTACCCACTGGTGAAGAAGAGTTGACTATGTTAGGAATTTTTATCCATGCATCAAAAAATTCTTCATCTTTTTGCTGTGTTTCTTCAGAGAGACTTTTTACTTTATCGCTAATCTTTTCTGCCTTTTCTAAGAGGATAACTTTTTCTTTTTCTGATGCTGATGCAATTTCTTTGCCCAATTTTTTTTGTTCAGCTCGTAGCTTTTCAGATTCAAACTTTAAAGCTCTTCTACTTTCATCAAGAAGTTTTAATTTATCTAAATCAATATCAAGATCCCTTTTTCTTAAATTTTCTTCGATTGCTTCAATATTTGTTTTTAAAAGTTGGGGATCAATCATTTATTAATCCTCGGGAGGTATGAATGCTTTGACTGAATATATGTTATCTTCAAAATCTTCTTCATTTTCTGTTTCTTCGACAAGTATAAACCACTCATAGACAATTCCTTTTTCAATTTTTAGCGGTTCTGTGTAATAGCTTTTACTCTCAAACGGTCCAATAGTATTTAATTTTGTTCTTTTCTCAAATACCGTTTCACCAAATTCATCAGTTACTAAAATTAGAATTAGGACTTCCGTCTCTTCAACATTTCCTTCATTAGCAATCACTAACTGTAGTGAAACCTCTTTGTCTAGTAAGACTTTGTATCCCTCTTCTGTGGTTGCGATTGATTCGGGAACAAACTCAACACCCGTTACTGAAATATCTCTTTTCAGAAACAAGCCAATTTTATTTTCCAAGGCTTTATCAACAATTACCTCAGCAAATTGATATGCATTTGATTCAATCCCTGTGTA
>Ga0114932_10003111_pt1 | contig 16652 bp, 12 predicted proteins | sample 2SBtaG_2_FD_87286 | JGI IMG/M metagenome (GOLD analysis project Ga0114932, IMG submission 87286) | Deep subsurface microbial communities from Kolumbo volcano to uncover new lineages of life (NeLLi) - 2SBTROV12_ACTIVE470 metaG | ecosystem: Environmental > Aquatic > Marine > Volcanic ... | reverse complement strand
ATTAACACTTCAGCAGGTCTAAACCAAGTTTGCCATGTATAAAATTGTAAATATATCGCAGATAAAAAGTCACCATTAAGTAAGATTGCTTGCTAGTATTAACTTAGATCACTACCCGAAAGGAATTTGTGCATGATGATGCACACGGAAGAAAAACCAACCACATCTGTGCTGCAATTTTATCGACGTGCATTCTGGGTTGCGCTCGCGATTACGATTATGCTTGCTGCGACACTGACATTGCATTTGTATAACCTTAAACTGCAACAGACATTTACTCAGTTCGAAACTCATTATCACAGGCTCAATAGTCAGTTAGATAAAACACTGACAGCCGTTGATAATATCTTTCTCGCCGTCAATGTGAGTTTAGAACAACCTCTAAGTTATGAGTTTTCACAACCTAAAGCATCTCCCGTTATTCGCCACTCAAATTATTATTATCAATCGCTCGGTAAGCACTTTGGTGAACTGGTTGGCTATGGGGATTTAAAAGGCGTAGATTTATCGCATCCATATTGGCAAAAAGTGATGGCGTTGGGTGGGGTGTTTAACACCTCTTTGGCTTTGCTTGAACCACTTGAAGCAATTGCCTATGTCAGTGATAGTGGCCTAGTCTTTGTCAAAAGAAGACATAGCCATAACAGTGAACTTTTGAGCAAAATTGTTTCAGGCAGCTTTAAAGTAAATACAGACCCTTCTAAGTTCATGGTCAGTCAGAGACTGGAAATAGCAGGTAAAAGTTACTTTGCGTTATCTCATCAGCGTATTTTAACTTCACGCGCTCATACGCTAATGATCTTTGATTCGAGTAAGTTCCAAGCATTATTTTTTGATAAATCACAGCCAAATGCTGAAGTCTATTTAAGTGATAAACTACATCGAAATTTAACTACAGGGTTAGCCTTGGGTAAACCTGTTTATCCTGAACAAGATGAAGTTGCGCCTTGGCATGACGGTGTTATATTTTATAAAAGTGAAGCATCGCGACCGCTTGATGTAGTTATGAGCGTGTCAGAGCAAGGCTTTGCAGAGTCGATTATTTACAGTCTAGGACTAGAATTTAGTTTTATATTATTATTTATTTTAGCAACTTACTTTCCATTACATTGGCTTTGTGAGCAAATCTTTGTAAGACCATTGAAAGAGCTTTTCTCATTTATCCAACAGCCCGATAACCACTCTAATACTTATATTGTGCCTAAGCTTTGGCTTTCTGAATTTAAACAAATTAAATCTATTCATCAACGTCGCGCACAGTTATTTTCAAGGGTAAAAGAGGACCACCAAGCGCTTACCGATCAACTACAACAAAAGCAGCATTTTTTGGAGCTTGCAGGACAAGATAAAGAGCGACAGAGTGCGGTACTAAAGGGAGTATTAGATGCCGTGCCTGATGCCATTTATTACAAAAATACTGATGGTGTGTTGATTGGCTGTAATAGATCTTTCGAACGTTTGCTTAAGACTAGTAAGCTAAATTTGCTCGGAAAAGATTTTGATGATTTTGCTGAACACTTCCTTGCAATATCGGATATCGAAGCAAAAGTCACAGAGCAGCATAAACCCTTATCCCAACAAATGAATGTCGAGAATAGTACATACTTCATTACGGTTGCGCCTTTTTTTAGTGAGCAACTCGGCGTGATGGGTTGTGTAGGGGTATTGCGTGACATTACGGAGCACCAGCAAGCACTGCAATCTTTGCAAGTGTCTGAATCTAACTTTAAATCTGCTATTGAGTATGCACCTAATGGTATCGCGCTTGTAAAAGTAGATGGCACTGTAATGATGTTAAATAAAGCCGCTGAACGTTATTTAGGGTGTAGTGATGAACAAGGGCAGCACGTATCTTCATTGTTTGGTTATGAGAATTACCAGCAAATTTCTCAAGTATTAGATCACTTGTCTAAACACAAACAGTCCGTTGACCAGCTGAGTTTGACACAATCTGGAAACTATACGTTTCTCGATTTACGTGTGTCTTTGGTATGCGACAGTGAAGAAATGCCAAAGTATTTTGTGATGCATATTCAGGATATTACAGGAATAACTACTTCAAGAATGGAGGCTGAAAGAGCGACATTAGCAAAAAGTCGTTTTATTGCCAATTTAAGTCACGAAATTAGAACCCCACTTAATGTCATCATTGGGTTGGTGGACATGGTTAAAAAAGCTATCACAGAAAAGCCGCAGCAAAATCGCTTAGACACAGTAACGCATGCCGCTGAAACATTGTTAGAGATGTTGAATGATATTTTGGATTTTGCCAAAGTTGAAAGTCATGAAGTGAGCATAAAAAATAACGACATGATAGTCAGTGAGCTTTGCGAAAATCTTCAAGAGTTAATCGAACCACTTGCAAACAAAAAAGGATTGGCTGTTTCATTTAAGGTTGATGAAAATGTATGGCCTTGCTTATGTAGTGATAAACAAAAGCTTATGCAAATCCTGCTGAATTTATTAAATAATGCAGTGAAGTACACGCAAAAAGGCACGGTAAGTTTTGCGCTGAGTCTCACCAACTCTGATGCCGAGACGCAAACAATTCAGTTTTCTGTGAAAGACACAGGCATTGGTATTAAAGAAAGTGATCAAGTAAAACTATTCGATGCCTTTACCCAAGTTGATGACAGTCTGTCTAGAGAACACGAAGGAATAGGATTGGGGCTTGCAATTGTAAAGCATGAAGTCGAGCTATTGGGTGGGGTAATTGCCTTAAAAAGTCAGTTAGGTGTGGGTAGTGAGTTCTACTTCTCACTCACTCTGAATAAAAAACAGTTTGCGGATGATAAAGAAGTTAAATCTTGTGTTTATTTTGGCGCATCAGCGCCTAATTTACTTGAAGAGTTTGGTATATGCGCAATAAAAGAAATAGATGCACTGCCAGCTAATAGTCGCTGTTTGATTGTCGAAAAGGGTGGTTTATCTAAGCTTTCACCTGCTTTTATTAGTTCAATGACAGGCATCAAACGTATTTATTTGCACAAAGCGGAGCCGCAGTTACATCACGCAGGCTTAGCTAGTAAAGCTTTGCGTTTTGAAGAGGGTGCATTTCTTCAATCGTGCTTATCAGATATGTTTTTTCAAGTTCAAGAATCCTCAGCTTTATCTGAGACTCATGAACATGAAGCAAAAAATTCAAAATCTCTAAGGGGTTATCAAGGTGCACTGTGTTATGTAGTCGATGATAATGACATAAACTTAGAAATTGCTAAAAATTTATTGCAGCAATTGGGCTTACATGTGGTTGTTAGCCAAACGGCAAAAGATATTTGTGATGCGATCGATAATCTAAGACCAGATATTATTTTTATGGATATCCACATGCCTGAAGTTGATGGCTTCCAAGCAGCTAAGCAAATCAATGATCGTCAATATTTAAATAAGATCCCCATTATTGCCCTAACAGCCAATACAGAAATCTCTTCTCAACAAGAATATTTGCATTCTTCGATGCAGGGATATATTAATAAACCTGTAACCATTGAAGAGTTAGTGAAAATATTGGTTAAGCATGTAAAGCTACAACGTAAGTTTTTTGACGAAGCCTTTGCGCTTCAGCAAATGATGGGTGAAGTCACACTTTTAGAAAATATGATGGTAAAGTTCCTTGAGATGTGCGAAAAATATACAAAGCAATTAAAATCAAATTTAGAAATAAAAGAAATGATTTTATTAGCGCACACTATTAAAGGGGCATCTGCAGGGGTAGGATTTGAACAATTAGCAGAAGCTGCGAAGCAGCTAGAAGCAGAGTTAAAGCAACAACAAAAAATAGTAAATCCTAAGTCAGTCGTTGAGCTTGAAACGCAATTATCAAAAGTACAAGCGTTTCTAAAAAATAGAGTAAGTGGGTGTTAAATGGCAAAAGTTGCGCATATTTTAATCGTAGATGACGATCCGCTTAATCGTGTCGTATTAGATAACACTTTGTCTGATGAATACAGCATATCATTGTGTGCAAGTGGCGAAGAAGCGGTCAGTTATCTAGAGTCAAATACGGTCGATTTAATTATTTCAGACATTCGCATGCCTGGTATGAGTGGGTATGACTTGCTTGAAAAACTGAAAGAAAAACAAAGTACTTATTCTATTCCATTCATTATTATCTCTGCGAGTAACAGTTATAACGATGAAGCTAAGGGGCTTGAAATGGGCGCTATGGACTACATCACAAAACCATTTAGCCCAGTCATTGTAAAGGCTCGAGTGAAAAATCACCTAGCGATTAAGCAAAAGAATGATTTACTCGAAAAGCTGGCTGCAATTGACGGTTTAACAGAGATCCCCAATCGTCGATTATTAGACGAAACCTTAACGAGTTATTGGCATGGTTGCTCACAAAATCAAGAGCCCTTTTCGTTATTTTTAGTTGATATAGACTATTTTAAAGAATTTAATGATACCTATGGTTACGCAGCTGGTGATGAATGTTTAATTAAAGTTGCACAAGCTTTAAATGAGAGCAGCCGTAAATACGATGGCTTTGTTGCTCGGTATGATGGAGTGCGATTTGCAGCGCTACAAAAGGGTAAAAATAGAGAGCAAATCTCACTGTTTGCAAAACAAATGCATGATGTAATTGATGCGTTGAAAATCCCTCATAAAAGCTCGCCAATTTGCGCTCATGTCAGCATTAGTATCGGCGTAGTTCATATTGATAGAGATTTCAGTGGCAGTGATCAAGAAGTATTAAAAACCGCTGATGATGCTCTGGTGCAGTCACATATGCAACAAGAAAGAGTAACAATTTTAAGCCGTTAAACGAGTTTAACGGCTTAAAAAATACTTATAAAATTTGCTCAAGCGCTGATTGGCCAAAACCTATAAGTTTACCATCTTCAAACACTAATGGCGTGCACTCGTCTTTTGTTACTTTACCATCTGAGTGTTTGCTGTTAGTTGCAAAATAAATTACTTTAAAAACGCCACCATCTTTTTTTACTAATTCTGTAAAGTCAGGTGTTGGGAACTGACCTAAAACCTGGTTGTAGTCGTCACCTAGGTCTAGGCTTGCTATAGTTTTACGGTTTTCTTTGTGCTGAGATTGCCAGTGACCACTGTTATACTCAGAAGCCCAACCATGTTCAACGCCATCATCTGAGACAGCCACAATACAGCCTGAAAGTAATGGTGCACTTAGCGCAGCAACAAGTAATAATTTTTTCATTGTAGATTTCCTTAAGAATTCTTTTTGGATAATTTGCTTTTATTAGAGCAATATTATTGCCAACTTTAAAAGTCTTTATTTAACAGGCATCTGTTGTTTTTTATACAGATTTCAAAGTGTAGACCCTTCTAATTTTTAGGATAATTCACCAAATTTTAGCGATTTACACAACAACATTACTGGCTTTGCCAATGTTAAAATTAACAATATTATCTGCTATTTCATTCACTAGTCGCTGAATAGATTCTTTCGCCGCCCAAGCTGTGTGCGGGGTAAGTATTAAATTGTGTCCTTGATAATTGGCGAGTGGATTGTTTGCTTGTGCAGGTTCTACAGATAATACATCAAGGCCAGCCCCTGCAATTTGGTTATTCGTAAGAATTTCAACTAAAGCTGACTCATCAACTATACCGCCTCTGGCTGTATTGATCACAAAACTTGTAGGCTTGAGTAAACACAAGGTCTCTCTATTAAATAAATTTCGGGTCTCATCATTAAGCGGGCAATGTATCGATAGCACATCGGCCATTTTTAACGCTTCGGTGAACGCTATCCGCCCTGGTCGAGTGTCATTTACGTATGGCCTTTCAGCAATAATGACTTTTGCGCCAAATGCCTCAGCAACTTTGCCAACCGCTTGTCCTAAGCTACCGTGACCAAAAATCACAAAGTTTTTACCCATCAATTCAGTGATAGGATAATCAAGGCGACAAAACATATTACTCTGTTGCCAAAGGCCCTTCGCGCAATCTTCTTGATAGCGGTGATTATTGGTCATTAAATTACCAAGTAGCGTAAAAGTATGTTGCACCACTGATGGGGTTGAATAACCCGCGACGTTACAAACACGAATCCCCAGCTTTGCAGCCGTATCAAGATCAATATTATTCGTGCCAGTCGCAGCAACACAAATGAGTTTTAGTTGAGGTAATTCAACTAAGACTTTAGCATCTAGTACAACTTTATTCGATATTATAATTTCAGCACTTTTACAGTGAGTAAGTACCTGCTCTTTGTTCGTGTGCTGATATGTAGTCAATTCACCGAGAGCCGACAAAGGCGTCAAATCAGTTTGTGCAAGCGTAGCGGCATCAAGTAATACAATCTTCATTAATTTAATCTGCTCTGTTGACCTTAGAGTTTACTCAAAGGTTTATAATGTGTTTAATAAGTCGGGAGTGTAAAATGAAAATAGGCGAATTAGCAAAACGTTTAGATATCAGTACGGATACTTTAAGGTATTACGAAAAGCATGGTCTGCTGAGTTTTAGCGAGCGTAGTGAGTCCGGTTATCGTATTTATAGTTCTAATCATGAAAAACAAATGCAGTTTATTTTAAGAGCAAAAGCAGTCGGGTTTAGCCTTAAGGAAATTCAAGAATTATTAGCGATTAAAGTAGAAAAACAGCAGCACAGCTGTGGCGAAGTAAAACAACTTACTTTGCAAAAAAGACAAATAGTTCGTGATAAGATAGCCGAATTACAACGCTTCGAAAAATCTCTATCATTGTTGGCAGATACTTGTTGTGGCGGACCTGAGCTTGCGACTGGCTGTTCAATTTTAACCACCTTGGAGGCGGCAGATGACATTGTTATCTAATTTCTGGTCTTTATTTTTAGTTTCAGCCCCTTGGTTAATGTTGGGGTTAGTATTAGCAGGCCTTTTAAATATCTTCATACCAAAAAACTTTTTACAAAAGCATTTAGGAAAAGAAGGTATGTGGACGACCATTAAAGCGGCCCTGATTGGCGCGCCAATGCCTTTGTGTTCATGTGGTGTTATTCCTGCCGCAGTGGGACTTAGAAGGGCTGGAGGCTCGAAAAGTGCCACCACTGCTTTTTTAGTATCTACACCAGAAACTGGCGTAGATTCAGTGTCGGTGTCATATGTCTTACTTGGGCCATTTATGGCCGTTATTAGGCCTATAGCCGCTGTGTCGAGTGCGATAGTCGCCGGTTTATTGGTTGGCAGAGAAGAGGAAGGCTTAGATAAAAAGAACTTAGATAAGGGAACTCAAGCTGCTTCATCTGATGATAATTCAGGATCTACCATTACAAGCTGTTGTGCTTCTAAACAAGCGTATGTAAAGAATGATACTGAGAAGCAGACTCGTTGTGACAGTACAAAGCAAGAGGCAATAGTGGAGTCAAAAGCATCGTGCTGTTCAACGCTATCTGATAAAGTGGCTATAAAAAAGGAAGAGAAACCTGCAGCAACAAATTGTTGTGGATCACAGGAGCCAGAAACACAAACAAGTTGCAGTAGTAAAAAAGCACAATTAGAAACTGAGCCAAAAACATCATGCTGTCCAACGTCATCTGAGCCTGTCATCGTAAATAACAGCGAGGCAATACTCGTAACTACTCCAAGCTGTTGTGATACAGAAAACCAAACAAAGTCTGAAAATAGTGAAGCATCATGTTGCGATAGTATAAAAGGTGAGCAGCAAGCAGTATCTTTCTTCTCCAAAATCAAGCAAGCACTGTATTTTAGTTGTAATAAACTACTCAGTGACACCATGGGTTGGCTGATGATTGGGCTATTTTTCGCAGCGCTAGTACAAACTTATGTACCGACATCTTTCTTAAGTCAATGGGGCGACGGCATCTTGGCAATGGTTGTGGTGATTTTAGTGAGTATTCCTATGTACATTTGTGCGACCGCTTCTACGCCTATTGCAGCAGGCTTATTGATGGCAGGTGTATCACCAGGCGCAGTATTGGTGTTTATGTTGGCAGGCCCCGCAACCAACATTGCTACTTTGGGGGTGGTTGCAACTGAACTCGGTAAACGCGCTGTGAGCGCTTACTTAACAGGTGTGATTGGTATTGCTATTGCTTTCGGCTTTCTAACTGATTATTTAGTTGAGCAGTTTGGCTTTGAAGTTAATCCAGCCCATGCCATGGAGCATGAGCTAATGCCGAGTTGGTTAACCCTAGCTTTGGGGGTTATATTGTTGATTTTAATGTTGCGTTTAGTTTTGATATCGTTAAAACAACGAATGAAATGATAGGCTTATCTGGTCGGAGTTGATAACCTTAGCATCAGATCGATTAGCAAGATAAAATACAACGTTTTTTTACCCAGTAACAATGAGTAGTTTTGTGGATAAATACGCAGATATAAGACCTTACAATGATGATGAAGTCCCAGCAGCGCTGTCTCGCCTTCTAGAAGACAATGATTTTATTGATGTAATTGCTAAGCATAATGCGCCGAGTTGGTTAAATAAATGGCCTTTCATTGCAAGACCTTTAGTGCGTAGTCAACTGCGAAAGAAGTGGGGCAATATTGCAACGGTTGAGCAAGTCCAACACGAAGTGGCAGGTTACCTAGAACTGTTAATCAAGCGTACTACCAGCAAAGTGACTTTCTCTGGTTTAGAAAAGCTTGATAAGTCTTCGCCGTATTTATTTATCTCAAACCACCGTGATATTGTTTTAGATCCGGCCATCATGAACTGGGGCCTACACTCACATAATATGCAAACTGTGCGAATTGCAATAGGCGATAACTTATTACAGGTACCATATATCAACGAACTCATGCGCTTAAATAAGAGTTTTATTGTTAAGCGCTCAGTGAAGGCACCAAAAGAAATGCTCAAAGCATTAAGTCAGCTTTCGGGTTACATCTATGACTCTTTAGATACAGGTAATTCAATTTGGATTGCACAAAAAGAAGGTCGAGCCAAAGATGGAGTTGATCAAACTGATCCTGCACTTTTAAAAATGCTGCAATTACAAGGTCGTCGTTTAAAGCTATCTTTTGAAGATTATGTAAAGCAGCTTAAGATTGTTCCTGTATCGATTTCTTATCAATATGAACCATGTGCAATTGCTAAAGCCAAAGAACTTGTGCACAAGAAAGCCCACGGTGAGTATGTAAAATCAGAGGGTGAAGATATAGAAAGTATCATTGAAGGTATGCGCTCTGACAAAGGCCATGTGCACGTTTCATTCGGTTCGCCGATAACACAAGAGTGTGATACACCGGAAGCGCTGGCAGCCAGTATTGATAAGCAAATTATTAGGCAGTATTACCTTCACTCAACAAACTATATTGCAGGTGGTCAAGAAGAAACGGTGTCTGCAGAGCTTAAGAGTGAGTTTCAAACTCGACTTGAGACTATCCCAAACGAATTACACAAACAAATATTGGCTATGTACGCAGAGCCTTTAAAACGCAAAGGCGAATTTGTCTAAATTTTATTTAATCGATGACTGGGGAGCATGATGCTCCCTTTTTTATTGTATGTTTAAAGCTAGAACTTTTATTTCTCAATTTATAGTGTTGACAACATAGGGTTAAAAAATCTAAAAATAGGATAAGTAATATACACTTTTAACTTTTGTTGATGGAACAAATTGAGATTTTTGAGATACCCAGTCCATGTAAAGGGATCTGCCTGGTCAATAATCGCGGCTACTGCAAAGGCTGTTATCGCAGTCGAGAGGAGCGTTTTGCTTGGAATACATTGACGGATCAACAAAAAAGAAAAGTAATAGCTCTGTGCCAGCAACGCTATAAGCGCTATTTAGCCAGTAAGAAAAAATCATCCGATGAGGATAACGAGCAGCAAACACCGTTTGATTTCTAACAACCATTTTTGTCTATAAATTATGCTTACTCTTTAATTCGCGCATTCTACCTGACAGCTTAAACTGTATCAGTATTGCTGATAGGGCAGGAAATAAGTGTTGATGTTTTTTGTGAAGGTAATGGTACACATACTGTGAGTCTAAGGTTGTGAACTTTATTCCCGCGTTTTGCAGCTTTTGCATGTAAGGGTCTAAATAAAAACCGATAACAAGCGCCGCAGATACTTGTTTTTGCATCAATAAGTTCAATAGTGTCGAAACACTTTTCACTTTATAAAGCTGACCCTTATATGGGGTCGATTCAATATACTTGGCTGCCGCAGGATAAGTAGAGTGGATAACCAATGAGGGCATGTCAGACAAATTACAGTCGTCACAAAAGCGGATTAAGTTAAGCTTGAAATCTAATAATGGTGTGTCAAGACGTAATAAATTCTGATAAGTATTACTTAAGCCTGATATTTTGGCTAACTGTCCGTCTAATACCCCTTCGTTAGCGGCAACGAGCGCACTGTCTAGGTCAAAGTCTATTAGCTCAACATCAATTCCTATTTCTTTGTATGCCAGTGACATCAGCTCGACAATATACCGAGATTGAGCAGTATCAGCAGGTCGATTAAAAATGAGTCTATCTGCACTAGCTTGAATAAATGAAGAAAAGAGTAACAGTAAAAATATACTTCTTTGTACTAACAACAAATTCATTTCTTAAATATCTTATCTCACTGTTTTGTAAAATATAGCGAACTATAGCTAAAAATAGTATGGTACGCAGTCTGATTATTATGTACTAAATTTAGTGAAGCTGTTATGAGTTACAACTTGTGCAACCTGCCTAGACAAGAAAAATACCAAATTCAATTGGATTACGAAGCCTCATTTTGGGCTTATCAAATTAAGCGTGGTAAGAACTCTCGTGAGACGATTTACGATACTATCAATAATCGCCCACTTTCGGAACAACAAATCTTAAAGCAAAAGTTTGAGTACTACCTCAGTATGATGTTGGCAGGTTAACTTCAGTGAAGGTTGAGCGCTTAGAGCAAATAGCCATCCCCATGGTCAATAAGTTTTATCAAGCTCATAAAGTGCGCGGTCGAGCTAACAAGCAAGATGAAGTGTGGGTGGTTAAATGCCCATATATTGTTGCGGCTTGTCGTGTTCAAAATAGAGCGGGCGCGTTATTTTTATCGACATTGTTTGTGGTTGAACAATATCGCAGTCAAGGTATTGCAAAACAAATCATACTTGAGGTTTTATCTCAGCATACTCAGCCAATCTTTACCTTTGCATACGCTCACTTAGAAGCGTTTTACCGGGCTGTTAAATTTACCTCTGCCGATGCCTTACCAGACGAGTTAGCGGGTATGCTCAACGCTTATCGACAGCAGGGTCGTAATATCATTGCCATGAAATATAAGCCCGAGTGGCCATTAAGGAGATAGCATGAGGCTAATAACCATTGTCATCATTTGGATATCATTGATATACAGCAGTGTTGTAAATGCCAGTGTCAGCCGTCTGTCTCCTGCAGAAGGATTATCGCAAAGCTACGTCAATACCTTGTTGCTTGATAGGCAAGGCTTTTTATGGCTTTCGACAGAAGCTGGCTTAAATCGATACGATGGTTACCGAGTGCTTAATGTATCAGGGCCAGAAGGGGTGCTAGAAGAGGTCGTGCTGAATCGAATTTACCAAGATTCTCAAGAAAGAGTTTGGATAGCGACGCAGAATGTAGGTTTTTTTAGTTACGACGTCAAATCTGACAGTTATAGAAATTACTTTCCTGCCCCAAAAACAGAAGATGATTATTTTGACTTTTCGATCAATCAAATTTTAGAAAAAGATGATAACCATATTTGGTTAGGTCGTTTTGATAATGTAGCTTTAATGCAGGTTGATACTGGTGAGATTATTGACCAAATCCAGCTGCCTGTTTTAGATGAGCGCACTTTCGTAAGGGCACTGCTCAATCATGGTGATTTTCTTTTCATTGCCACCACTGATGGTGCATTTGTATACCAGCACTCTTCAAAACAACTTCAGAAAATAACATATATTGACGAAGTCACTCATGAATATCAGTCCAATACTAAGCGACTTTATCTTAAAGATAGCAATACGTTATTGTTGGGCGCGGTGAAAGGACTATATGAAATAGATATTAGTAACCTCCAGAAAAAATTTGCAAGCGGGTCATTCAATTGGCAATACAAAACACTGTTTGCAGACATTAATGTTTGGGATATAGAGCCTCAAGATGATCATTTACTTCTCGCTACAGATAAGGGGTTAATACATTTTTGGCTAGAAACAGGTGAAAGAGTTCGAGACCAAAGATTGCTAAATAGTGATTTTACTCTGGCTGATAGTAGCATCATGGAAATAGTTCGAGATAATCACGATGGATTATGGTTAGCAACTAAAAGTGATGGGGCGTTTTATCTTTCAGATCAAGTTGACCGCTTTAAAAATGTCAGTAGTCTGAATACTCAAGGCTCGGGATTTTCACATAATACAGTCTGGAGAATGGTTGAGTTCGGTGGTTATATTTGGGCTGCAACCAATGATGGACTCACCCGTTACGACCCTGAAAAAAATGAAACGCAAACTTTTTTAAAAGAGTATTTAGGTGAAGATGTTTATCCCCAGTTTTCCATTTATCGGCTTCACTTATATAAAGATAAGCTATGGTTAGAAACGAATCGAGGTTTCTTTGTTTATGACCCGATTAAAGATGAAGCGACACAACTGAATGGGCGTGATGAAGAAGAAACCAAAATTCTGCAAAGCAGATTGTACGGTATTTATGTGTCAGAAGATGGATTTGTGTATTTTATTCACGCCGAGCATGGTTTTTTTAAGTACAGTATTAATGATAAAAAACTGCATAGATTAGAAGGGGAGTTTGAGCAGTTTGACCCATTTTTGTCTTTTTCATTTTTGAAGCCTCTTCCAAGTCATCCGACACACCCCTTGTTTTTTACTGGCGGGACTTTGTATCGCTTTGATCCTATATTCAATAAATTACATATCGTTTATGCGGTGCCTGACGCACATCAAGATATACCGATTATTGTGCAGTCATACATTATAGACAAAAACAATATTTTGTGGCTATCACTTTCGAATTACGGCTTAATCGGGCTTGACTCGCAGAGCTCTGAAAGAGTGCATACCATAGATTTAGAGGAAAATAACCTCGGTACTTTGATGTATGGTATGCAAGAAGATGATGAGGGCATGATTTGGATGTCTTCTCACAAGGGAATTTGGCGCTTAGACCCTGATAACCTCAATCTGCAGCAATTTACCACCGGAGATGGTTTACTTAGTAATGAATTTAATGGTGGTGCTGCACTAAAGTTAGCAAACGGCAATATAGCCTATGGCTCAGTAAAAGGCTTCACCATGTTTGATCCAAAGGTTAATAGGCCCAAGAAAAACTTGTTAGACAGAGTGAATATTACCTCAGTGGAACTCATGTCTAGAAAGTTAAAGCACAGCGGCTTAAAAGTCTTCGAGGAAATTGAATTAGCCCATGATGACATTGGCCTTGAAGTATCTTTCTCATCAATGAGCTTTATTTACCAAGATCGTATCGTTTACGAATACCAAATTTCAGGTGGACAAAGGATCTTAACACGAGGCAATAATCGGGTTGTATTTCCAAAGTTAAATCCGGGTAGTTATCAGTTGAAGGTGTGGGCGAAAGATCCACTCACTGGAGATTATACACCGCCAGCTTCGCTTAGAATCAAAGTGAATTATCCTATTTGGCGCTCTCCTTTGGCAATTGCCAGTTATGTTTTTACCATATCGTTATTGTTTACCTTATGGCTTCGTCGTAAACAGCGTATAGAGCAGATTTTACTCGCTGCACATAAAGACACTCAAAATAGTGAAATGCGCCTAAAATTGGCGCTTGAAAGTAGTGACTCAGGTGTATGGGACTGGCAGCTAGACCATCATCTTATATATCAACCAAGACTCACTGCTGAGCTAGGTTACTATTCTGATACAGTGACTTTAGATGAATACTTGCAAAAAATTCACCCCTTCGAGCGTAATACCTTTAGATTGGAATGGCTTGAGTTTGTTACTACCAATAAAGGGGTGTTTAATTGTACTTATCGTCTACAGGATAAAGATGGCCATTGGCGATGGTACAAAGACTCTGGGAAAGTTATGGCTTGGGCCAGCGACTTACCAGAACGTGTGACGGGGACATATACCAATTTAACTCGCGAAAAAATGTTTGCAGAAAGAGCAAGACTATTTGGCGCGGCGTTTGAACAGGCCAGAGATTGGGTATTTATCTTAGATAAGCAGTTACGTATTCAGGCTTGTAATGCTGCATTACAGCAGGCGTTTGACATCGCTGAAGAGCCAACTTCAAGTTCCTCTCTAAGTTTAGGTTTGCCAATTTCAATTCGAATGCACTACTTGCGTAAAATCAGCCAGTTAAAAGTTTCTCAATATTTTGTTGACGAAGAGTTGGTTGGATTGGCAAATGGCAAACAATGTCATGTGCTGATAAAAGTTACTGCCGTGTCAGATGGTGATGGCCTACTCAGTAATTATATGGTTGCACTAACAGATATCAGTGCTCAAAAAAAGACAGAGCAAACCCTACAGCAACTTGAAAATATTAACTCTGCCACTCAGATTGCTGATAAAGGACGCTTTATTGATTGGGTCGAGCATGCAATTAGTCAAAAAGAACCGGGGCAAAGTTTGGCTGTAATGGCTATTCGTGTTGATAGGTTAAAGCACTTTTACGATATCTACGGCAAGCGCTTTTTTGAAAGCTTGATCAAGCATATTTCTAAGCAGCTCATTTATTGTTTAGGAGAGCAAGCAAACCTCGCCTTTGTAAATGGCCGAGAGTTTATGATTTTGCTAGAAAAGCTAGATGAACCATCGCAAGTCACCCAATGTATTACTAAAATCAAACAGCAGTTTGAATTTGAGCAGCTCATTGATGGTAATAATATTCAGTTGATGCCTTATATTGGTGTTGCCAGTTTACCTGAAGATGCAAAAAATGCTGAGGAATTATGCCAAAAAGCGAGAATGGCATTAAACCACGCAATGGATGAGCAAGGTCGAGACTATCAATTTTTTACGCGTGCCATGCAAGCCAGAGCTGAGCGTATCTTTGCGATCGAACAAACGCTCATGCTGTCTCTTAAAGAGGGCAACTTTGTTAATCAGTACCAGCCGATTTTAAATTATCAAACCAAGCAAGTAGAAGGTTTAGAAGTTTCTCTGAAGTGGCCATCTTTAGATAACTATTCTCAACAAGATGTGAATGACGTGGCCAAGCAAATAGGTGCAAGTCATCGACTTTTATTACATGCTTTGAGTGTAGGCCTTATCGAATTAAAGCAGTGGCATTTGCTTCACCCTAATCTTTATTTAGCGGTCAATTTGACAGCTGCAGATTTAGTGCAGGGTGATCTATTGAGTCGTATTGCAAATGTGATTTCACGTTCTAATATTGGTGCAGAGCATGTTGTTTTTGAGATCACAGAAGCACTGACAGTGATCAACTCTGAGCAAACGCTTTGTTTAATGACACACCTCAAATCAATTGGCTGTCAAATTCATATTAATGGTTTTGGCTCAGAGTTTGCGTCATTAGCCTCTTTGCAAAGCCTACCAGTTGATGCTTTTAAGATAGCGCCTGCACTTATTAATCAGAAAAAAGGTGATCAAGCAGTGATTGCTCATGCAGTGATTAGCGTTGCAAATCAACTCGAAAAACGTTGTATTGCAGAAGGTGTAGTGAATGTTGGGCAGATAAATAAACTCAGAGAAATAGGCTGTGATATTTTCCAAGGCCCAATCTATGGCGACGCAATTACAGGTGATTATGTGGCAAACATGCTAGACCAAGCCTGGTATGTGTTTACACCTAAGGCCTCTTCAAACGCTGATGTTTAAGCTCGAATGCTGTTAATCGAAAATAGATACTCTTACGATTTTAAATACTGTGGCCTTAAAGTTTGTGGCCACAGTGCCTACAGTATTGGCTATGAACGCGTTTGTTGGTCATTATTCTGATTGCTTGGTTAGCTTCAGTTGCGCTTAGCCCCAATTCTACTCTGAGTGCTTCAAGATGTGCGCGTTCCTCTTCGTTAACATGACCGTCTGTCAAGCTATGTAGTATCGCCTCATGAAATACTTCACGACGCTTACGTAATTGCTCCGCAAAACTTGATGCCAATAAACCGGTAGGTATAGCGACCATGCCCATGCTTAGCATGGTGATGACACCACCAAAAAAGCGCCCTAGTGGTGTTATTGGCACCACATCGCCGTAACCAACAGTTGTTAGAGTGACCATTGCCCACCACATAGCATCAGGTATTGAACCAAACTTATTGGGTTGAACATCGTGCTCAATAAGATAAATACCGCAAGACGCAATGATCAGCACGACAGACATAATAAAAAATGCCGCCATTAAACTGCTAGCTTCCTCTTTAAATGCTGCCAGTAACAACTGCATAGCTTTAGAATAACGAGTGAGTTTGAAAATTCTTAGCAGTCGAACAACACGTAGGAAACGCAGATCAAAGCTAAAGAACATCATGAGAATGGTTGGCGCGATGGCCAGTAAATCAATTATGGCAAGCGGCGTCAGTGCGTATTTAAAACGTTTTTTAAGGTTTGAATCTTTTAATTGTTTGTATTCGATTTTATCGACGCAAGACCATAATCTTGCCAAGTACTCTATAGTAAATATGGTAACAGAGCCAATCTCTATAACGAGAAAAAGAGTACGATAAGTTTGGGCAAAGGAGGCCACAGATTCTAAGACAATGGCAATCACATTGACCATTATTAAGCAGATCAGAAATACATCAAGT
>Ga0114932_10003109_pt1 | contig 16658 bp, 20 predicted proteins | sample 2SBtaG_2_FD_87286 | JGI IMG/M metagenome (GOLD analysis project Ga0114932, IMG submission 87286) | Deep subsurface microbial communities from Kolumbo volcano to uncover new lineages of life (NeLLi) - 2SBTROV12_ACTIVE470 metaG | ecosystem: Environmental > Aquatic > Marine > Volcanic ... | reverse complement strand
GCCCGTTTTTTGTCCGTCAAGACGGCGACCTTTTCAGATGTGATTGAGCCCCTGCGCAGTACGGGCACGGTGCTCTCCGCGGTCGATGTGGCGGGGGCACCAGGCAGCCGTGGATGCATCGTCATTCAGGGCTCTGTGATCAGCGGCATGCTCGCTGTCTTCTTGGGAGAGACTCCCGAGAATGCCGCGCTGAGTGCCGATGCGCGTCCGTCGACGCAGCTGGATCTGAAGATCGCCACGCGGCTGGTTCAGGACTTTGTGGCCAGTGTGGCCGAGGGGGCGTCGCGTCCCGAGATCGGCATGGTGTCCTATCCGGTGGGTCCGCTCGGCATCTCGGGCAGCGCCATGAAGCCCGGCAGTGTGGTGCTGGAGATCACCGTCGAGATCGGACTCGTGGACGCGCCGCTGGGCATCCTGACCCTGATGTTGCCCACTGAGGTGGCCAGCAAGTTGGCCCCGCGCATTCGGGCGCGACCCACCCGCCAAGACGATCTCGAGAGGGTGCTGCCGGTCAACTTGGCAGTGGTGGCCGAATTGGGCCGCATCCAGACCACGCTGCGGGCCATCAAAGACCTCAAACCCGGTGCCATGCTCGATTTGGGCCAGACTCCGCGGGTCGATGTCCGCGTCGGTGGAAAGCTCGCGTTGAGTGGCGAGCCCGGTGTGGCTGATGGCAAGCGCTGTGTTCGCGTGGGTACTCGGTACACCTAGGGCGCGTCTGGAGTGGCGTTCAAGGCGGTGCGAGCTTCGTCTCGCCTGATCGTTGCCCGCGACGATCACCTCGTCCGACTGAGTGTTCAGAGTGGGAATTGGTCAGGTTGACATAGGGCTCATCGGGCGTCGGGCCAGCCATTGCGGCCCGCTTTTTCAACTCCCAACTAAAGCCCACAACAAAGTGTCCGATGACTCCTCGTCCGGGGGAGTCCATGAGCGGCGCGAACAACGATGTAGCCTTCCTCTACGATATTCCGGTCGAGCTGGTCGTCGAGCTCGGTCGCACCAAGCTGACTGTCCGCGAGCTGTCTCGTCTCGAGGCCGCCGATGTGCTGCATCTCGACCAACTGGTCGGGCAGCTGCTGGACATCGTGGTGGGCGGCAAGGTGTTTGGCCGCGGCGAGCTGGTCGTTGAAGACGATCGGGTCGGCATTCGCATGGTCGAGTTCGCCGACGGAAACAAAGCCTCGTGAACGCCTGCATGCTGTTGTGGCTGGTTGGGGTCGCGGCGGCGGAAGATCTCAAGCTCGAGCAGCGACTGCTGGGTCCCGGACCGGTGACCGCGACCATTGCCGCACCGCCGGCACCCGCGATTCCCTGGGCGCTCTTCGGCATCTTGGGAGTGGGCGCTGCAGCCACCTGGATCGGCCGAGAGAAATGGCTCGCGGCTCATGTCGACGACCTGGACACTGCGGTGCGCGTCTTGGGTCGGGCCCCACTCGGTGATGGGACGTCGGTCGCCTTGGTCGAGATCGAATCGGGCGCCGAGAAGCGGGTGTTGGTGCTTGGCTGCAGCAACGGAAGCCCGACCCTGCTCACCGAGATCTTCGAGGAGGTCGTTTGATCCTGGCGTTGCTCGCGAGTGTGGCCTTTGCGCAGGAGTCGCCAGACTTGGCGGGTGCCGTGGCCGAGTCGGTCAGCAGCGTCGCCCAGGGCGGCGATCAAGAGGCCAGCGCTGGTGCCGTTCGCTTGGTGATGGCCCTGAGCATGCTGGCCGTGCTGCCGGGCCTGCTCATGGTGATGACCCCCTTCACACGCTTTGTTGTGGTGCTCGCCCTGCTTCGTCAGGCGCTTGGACTGCAGCAATCCCCTCCCAATCAAGTCTTGGTTGGCCTGGCGCTGGCGTTGACGGTGATGGCCATGCAGCCCACCCTGAACGAGGTGCAGCAGCGCTCGATTGAGCCCTACCTGGCTGGCGAGATGGACACGACCGAGGCGGGAGAGGCGTTCTTAAAGCCGATGCGCAGCCACATGCTGCGCAACATCGATCGCGCCGACCTGGCCACCTCTCTGCGTCTAGCTCGATCGCCCAAGCCCGAGGGCCTCGATGACCTGCCCACCTCGGTGGTGCTGACGGCCTATCTGCTGTCCGAGCTGCGCTACGCCTTCGTGATTGGCGTCAAGGTGTACATCCCGTTTCTGGTCGTCGACATCGTCGTCGCCTCGGTGCTGCTGGGCATGGGCATGATGATGCTGCCGCCGGTGGTGGTCTCGGTGCCATTCAAGCTGTGCGTCTTTGTGCTGATGGATGGCTGGGGACTGCTGGTCACCGGGCTGGTGGCGAGCGTGGTCACATGACCGAAGAGCTCGTCGTGTTTTGGGGTCAGAATGCGCTGATCACAGCGCTGTATGTGGCGGGACCCCTGCTGATGACGGCGCTGTTGGTGGGCACCGCGGTGTCGCTGCTGCAGACCGTCACCCAGGTCCAAGAGATGACGCTGGTCTTCGTTCCCAAGACCCTGGCGGTCTTCTTGGTGTTGGGCTTGCTGGGGGGCTGGATGCTGCGGCACTTTGTGGCCTTCGGCACCATGATGTTCCTGAGCATTCCGGGATGATCGATCCCCTCGTGGCGGCCCTGTTGGTGTTCGCGCGTGTGGGTGGCCTTGTGTGGACGCTGCCGGTGGTGTCGTCAGCGGGCATGCCGCGCTCGGTTCGGGTCATGCTCTCGCTGGCCCTGGCTGTGGTGATCGTTCCGGTGGTGCCGGTGGTGGTGCCGTCTGCGCCCGGAACGCTGATGATTGCGTTGATCGCCGAGCTGGTCTTCGGTGGCATGGCCGGCTGGCTTCTCGCCGCCGGCTATTCGGCGATCACCGGTGCGTCCGAGATGGTGGCTTACCAGGCCGGACTGGCTATGGCGCAGCAGTTCAACCCGATCGACAAGACGTCTTCGGGTTCGCTGGCGACGCTGTCGGGGCTGTTGACTGGGCTGGTCTTCATCGGACTGAACCTGCATCTGCAGGCGATCGAAGCGCTGGCCATCAGCTTTCATGTGCACCCGGCGGGCAGCCTGCCTTGGAATCCGGACCTGCCCGGCATTGCCGTGGGCATCGTGGGGGCGTCGATTGCGCTGGGTCTGCAGCTTGCGGCGCCAGTGGTGATCTTGACCTTCGCGATGAACGCGGTGATCGGCCTGCTTGGCCGCATTGCGCCCCGAATGAACGCGTTTTTGTCCTTTGGACCGGTGCTGAGCGTGACCTGTGGCGTGGCGATGATGGCCGCGGCCCTTCCGTGGATACTCGGGGCCCACGGGACCTGGATGAGTCAGATCACGGCGCTCGTGGCCCGTGTGGTGACCGAGTAGGTGGCCGACGACGACGGCCAGGAGAAAAAACACGAACCGGGCGAGCGGGGCTGGCAGCAGGCTGCCGATCGCGGAGAGATGCCTCGCTCGGCCGATGTGGGAGCCGCGGCTTCAGTGCTTGCTGCGGCGAGCATGCTGTGGCTGAGCTCGGACGTCATCACAGCAGCGCTGTCCGACGTGATGGTGGTGTCCCTCGTTGCCCATCCGCGGCTCTTTGACCTCAACAGTGCGGTGTCGCTGCTTCACTCGGCACTCGAAGCGACGACCCGATCCATTGCGCCGGCGTTGCTGGCTGCGGCGGGGGCTGGATTGTTGGCAGGTCTGGCCCAGACGCGGGGGCAGATCGCCACCGAGGCGTTTGACATCAAGTGGGACCGGCTGGATCCAATCGGAGGTTTGACGAACCTTCTGGGTGGGTGGACCCCGTGGGTGGAGCTGGGCAAGAACCTGGGCCGATTCGCCGTGGTGGGCGTTGCCGCTGGAGTGGCGCTGTCTTCTCGGCTGTCGAGCATGCCCTCGTCGGCGGCCATGCCACCCGATGCCTTGCCGGGCATATTGTTGGACCTGGGTGTCGAGATCGTCTTGGCGGCGGCGCCGGCGATGCTGCTTGTGGCCACGGTGGACTACGCCTGGAGCTGGTGGAAGATGCGCGAGAAGCTGATGCGCACCGATCAGCAGCTCAAGGACGAGCGCAAAGAGCAAGAAGGCGACCCCCACATCAAAGCGAAGCGGCGGCAGATGGCGCGGCAGCTGGCGGTGGCTGGTGGTTTGGCGGCGGTTCGAACCGCGGACGTCGTGATCACCAATCCGACTCACTTTGCGGTTGCTCTGCGCTATGAGCGCGGCAGAGATGCGGCGCCGATTGTGGTGGCCAAGGGTGTCGATGCCGCGGCGCTGCGCATTCGAGCGGAGGCCCGCCGAACCCGTGTTGATCAGATCGAGCGACGCTCACTGGCGCGTGCACTGCACGCAAAGGTGCGCGTGGGGGATCCGATTCCCGAGGCGCTCTACATTCCCGTGGCCCGCGTGCTCGCGGTCGTCTGGCGCCGTCGAGGCACCCATGCCTAAAGAGCCGCTTGGCCCGTCCGATGGGCACCCAGTCGGAGGATTCGTGGTCGCAGACAACCAGCGTAGTGCCCAACGCACACAGCGTCTGGCCTCACTTGGCAAGCTCGCCGCGGGCATTGCCCACGAGATCAACACGCCGGTGCAGTACGTCAACGACAGCGTCTCGTTCTTGGAGAGCAGCTTTGATGACCTGCTGAAGTACTGTGTGGCCCTCGACAGCATCCTGGTCGAGCTGGCTGAGAGCACGGGCCACAAGGAAGCGCTGAAGCGCGCTGAAGAAGCACGCTGCGAGAGCGACTTCGAATATGTGCGCGAGAACGCTGGCCCCGCCATTGAGCGGTCCCTCGAGGGATTGGCTCTTGTGGCTGACATCGCCCAGGCGATGAAGCGAATTGCGTACGAGGATCCACGGCGTCGCTCGCCCACAGACATCAACGAGCTGTTCGAGGACACGCTGCTGATCGCCGCCGCGGAGTACCGATTCGTGGCCGAGGTCGAGCGACAGTTTGTGGACATTCCACGGGTGAATTGCGACCGCTCGGCCATGGGCCAGGTCTTCCTGAACCTGGTCATCAACGCCGCCGATGCCATTCGGGAGCGCGACGACAGCGGTCAGGGCCTGATCACAGTGCGCAGCGAGGTGGTCGACTCAAAGGTGCACATCTCGATCAGCGACTCGGGCATGGGCATTCCCGAAGAGCTCCGCGAGAAGGTGTTTGAGGCCTTCTTCACCACCAAGCAGATCGGCAAGGGCTCGGGCCAGGGACTGGCCATGGTTGCAAGGGTGGTCAGCGAGCACGGCGGAACCGTGCACATCGAATCCGAGGTGGGGGTGGGCACGACCTTCACCATCGTCCTTTCTGCACTGGAGCTCCCATGAATTCCGAAGAGCGAATTGAGCGTCTGGAGAAACTGGTGGGCACCGTGACCGAGGAGTGGGACGAGACCACCAAAGCGGGCCTGCGACGCCTGCTTGGCCAGGTCCTGCACGACCTGCGCAACTCCCTGTCGACGACGGCCATCGAGGTTCATCTGGCTGCCGAGGGCATCACCCGCGCGGTGGAGTGCTTGCAGACGGGTGAGATGGAAGAGGTCCGTGAAGAGCTGGACGACATCGGTCGTTCTGTCAGCAGCCTGGGCGAATCCGGGCGCGACGCGACTCAGATGATGGCGCGCATTGGCATGGTCGTAAACCGGGCCTAGCTGCTCTGTCGCCGTCGTCGGCCAAAGAGCATCAGTGCAGCCGGAACGATCGCAAGCCACCCGCCGTGCTGAGCTGCGGGGGCGACTTGGCAGCCCAGGTTCTCGAACGGTGGGTAGAGAAAACGCGCCCCCTGCCGATCATCTGTTGCGAGGTAGCGGCGGTAGACCTCGCGTTCGTCAGTGGTGGGGTACATTGTGGCTTCGGCGTCCATCGAGTGCTCGAGGCCCAGCCCATGGCCGACCTCGTGGGTCAATGCGGCTTGTAGGTCGTGACCGAACCCATCCGTCGCCCAGTCCTCGCGCTCGGCATTGACGAAGATCTCAAAGCTCTGGATGCGCCCGTCGGTGGTCACCCAGCGCGTAGCGAGGGCGAGTTGGTCGTCGGGATAGGGCCACGGGGTGGTCCAGCTGATGTGGTTGCGCACCAAGCTGTCGTTGCCCGGTTGCACGGGGACAAAACTGATGTCGACCTGGTCGACTTCTTCCCAGGCGGCAACGGCGTTGTACATGGCGAAGTTGCTGTCGCCCTCGCCGATGTAGGCAGGACGCGCGCTCGGATGTGCCTGCCAGTAGACAGGCATCGTGGGCCACGCGTGCGGGTCGCCGGTCTCGGCATAGGCGACCTCGTAGGCGTTGGCCAGGGTGGCCATGAGAGCAATGATCATTCGTTGACTCCGGAACAAAGGAGCCCACGACGTTGGTCGTGGGCTCCTAGTTGTCCATGTATGTGCAGGCTTCGGGACCGATAGTGTTCGGCTCGCGTGACTCCTGGCTGCTCCTCGTAGGAAAAAGTGAAATGGGCCGGTCCCGGCACCTTGCGAGATGACTTGCGTCGATAGGTGTAAGTGCAAGGGCGGTGCCAGAACAAGGTCTCGGTGGAACCTGGGTTTTCGCCATGTGTCCGAAACGCTGATTCACCGCGTTTCATTTGCTGCGAAACACCCTGCAACGTGCGTCAACATGCAACCCACCGATCCGCCGAGCTCGCTCGGCCCGAGCTCGCTCTGCAACGCGAGCAGCAATCGTCTGTCGGTGCCCCGCCGAGCTCGCTCGGCCGCCGAGCTTGCTCGGCCCTCCCGCCGAGCTTGCTCTGCAACGCGAGCAGCAATCGTCTGTCGGTGCCCCGCCGAGCCTGCTCGGCCGCCGAGCTTGCTCTCGGCGCCCCCGCCGAGCCCGCTCTGCAACGCGAGCAGCAATCGTCTGTCGGTGCCCCGCCGAGCTTGCTCGGCCGCCGAGCTTGCTCTGCATGCGAGCAGCAATTGTCTGTCGGTGCCCCGCCGAGCTTGCTCGGCCCGAGCTTGCTCGGCCCCCCCGCCGAGCTCGCTCGGCCCCCCGCCGAGCTTGCTCGGCCCGAGCTCGCTCGGCCCGAAGTGCCTCCAGGCGGGCGCTTGCTGGGGGCCGGCCGGGCTTGTTGGGCGGGAGCGGAGGGGAGGGGGGGCCGCAGGGGTGGGCGCTGGGCGGAGCGTCGCACCGCCGAGCTTGCTCGGCGTCGTGCGACCCGCCCACAGCCCACCCCGAAGGCCCCCCCTCCCCTCCAGCGACCAGATCCAAAAAGAATGGGCGGCGGCCTGCAAAACAGACCGCCGCCCGGAGGCACCCCTGCCCCTTTTTATGGAGTGTCGGAAGCCCGCAGCTCAACGGGTCCGACCAAAGCGGATGTGTAGCTGGGCAAGGCCGGAGCCTCGCCGACGGTCAGCGCTCCGACGAGGCTGTCCACCATCACCGTGCCCGAGGCCACAACTGGGCCAGCGAGAGGTGTGGAGACGGCGACGTCGTCGTCGCCCACGGCGGTGACGTCGACCTGGAAGCTCTGGCCGATTCCGAACCAGGCGTCGAAGTTCACGGGCTCGGTCTCTTCGCCGACTGGAGCCACATTCGACCAAGCAGAGTGCTGCCAGGGGACGAGTGGGGCTGCCGATGACGGCTCGAGGGTGATGTCCGAGGTGGCGACGTAGGACACGGTGGTCCACAGCGTTGGATCCTGCTGCAGCAGCCAGAAGGTGTACGTGTAGTCGTACGACCCGGACTCGTTCTCACGATTTCCACTGGCCTCGTAGGCGGTCACGAAGGGACCCGAAGCGAGCACCGTCATGTCGGAGGTGCCTTCGGTGGCGCTCAGCCATCCCTTCTCGGTGTGCACGCCGTTTCCGCCGGCGGCCCAGGTCTGGCTGATCTGTGCCTCGAAGGCGGTCGGGTCGAAGCTGATGAGGTTGGACAGCATGCCGCCGCTGTTGCCATCGAAGGTGGCTCGGATCTGGCCGTTGTTGGACTCGAAGTAGCCACCGGGGATGGTCCATCCTGGGCTGCCCATCGGCTCCTCGTTGACCGAGAAGTACACGGCGTATCGCTGTGGCTCCAGCGCCTCGCCGTCGGTTCCGTCGAACGTACCGTTCTGATAGTCCGGGGTCGCGGTGAACAGCAGAGTGCCCTTGTTGTTGTTCCGGTCGTCCGCCTTGCCGTCGACGATGCCGACGAAGGAGTCCACGTACTGCCAAGTGGTCATCCACTGGCCCGCGTTGCAGCTCTGGGGGGTGACCATCATGCCTTCGTGGTTGATCACGCCGGTGATGCCAAGCTCATCGAGCTCTGCCGCGAGATCGAACTCGATGGCCACAGACCCAGTCGCCTCGGGCTCCAGGAAGATGCGGGCTTGTGCGCCAGGCACCACCCAGGCTTCCGGACCGTCGACCACGCCGTCACAGTTGTTGTCCACACTGTCGCAGGCTTCTTCTGCTCCGGGGAAGGACCAGGAGCGCGAATCGTCGCAGTCTCCGCCAACGGTGCCGAGCCATTCGGAAGCGACACAGGACTTCACGACCAAGTCGTCGTTGCCGTAGCCGTCTCCGTCGTTGTCGACGTAGTAGGTGTCGCCGTCGACGGGGGAGTCGTCGGTGAAGCCATTGCAGTTGTCATCCAGCTCGTTGCACAGCTCGTCTGCAGAGGGCGAGACCGACGCATCCGAGTCGTCGCAGTCGTCCACGAGGCTGGTGTAGCCCTCGGGAGCGTCGCACTGAACCAGCCACTCCTCCATGCTGCCGTGGCCGTCTCCGTCGGCGTCCCTCCACCACCACGTGTCCGGGCTTCGTGAGTAGTCGGTGTCGTCACAGTCTGTGGCGTCGACCAGAGCCGTCCGACCAAAGTCGACGTAGCAAGCCTGGACTTCGTCCGCGGGGTTGCCGTAGCCGTCTCCGTCGCGGTCGGCATAGAAGGTGGATGTGCCCGAGGCCTCGTCGTCCCACAGGCCGTTGCAGTCGTTGTCGAGGCCGTCGCAGACCTCTGAGCCGTCGGGGTTGATGGTGTCGTTGGCGTCGTCGCAGTCCGCTGCGTTGTCGACGTAGCCATCGAACTCGTAGCAGCTGTAGATGGACACGTTGTAGGTGCCGTATCCATCGCCGTCGGCGTCCCACCAGCGCTCGAAGGCGTCCTCGGAATCGGGACCGTCAGCCACCGTGTCGCAGTTGTTGTCCGCGCCATCGCAGACCTCGGCGTTGCCCGGGTAGTTGTTCGGGTCCTGGTCGTCGCAGTCCATGCTGTCGGCGACATGGCCCTCGGGGGCATCGCAGGAGATCTCGCCGCCCGCTACCGAACCGGCACCGTCGCCGTCGGCATCTGCATACCAGACCGGCGCGAAGCCTCGCTCACTGTCCGCATCGTCGCAGTCGCCGAAGCTCGCGGTGTAGCCCGATGGCTGCAAGCAGCTGGACACCGTCTCGTCGTAGACGCCCGCAGCATCACCGTCGGCGTCCCGATACCAGGTCTTGTCGGGTGGCGCGTTGTCGTCTACTTCGCCGTTGCAGTCGTTGTCGACCGCGTCACAGGCCTCCTCGTTGTTGGGGAAGCGGGTGGCGTCCTTGTCGTCGCAGTCGGTGTCGTTGGTCACGTAGCCGGCGGATGCAAAGCAGGTCTCGATGCGCTCATTCTTGTCGCCGAAGCCGTCGCTGTCGCTGTCGGCGAACAGATAGAACGTGGCGCAGCCCGTGTCCGTGGGAGCGATGCCGGTATCAAGAGGGTCGTCGACGGGGTCGTCCTCGACCGGATCATCCTCGACCGGGTCATCTTCGACGGGGTCGTCCTCGACCGGATCATCTTCGACGGGGTCGTCCTCAACCGGATCGTCTTCAACGGGGTCATCCTCGACCGGGTCATCCTCAACCGGGTCATCCTCAACCGGGTCATCCTCAACGGGGTCGTCCTGGGCCGGATTCTCGCGGGTCGGGTCGTCGACTGGATCGTCGCTGGTCGGGTCGTCCTGGCTCGGGTCTTCCACCGACGGCTCGTCCCAGGCGTTGTCGGTGTCGTCCAGGACCTCGAATTCGGGCACGGTGGGTGTACAGGCCGCGAGGGCCAAGAGGATGATTGCCGGGGTCAGGGGTCGCATTGAGCAAACTCCGAGTAGGGGTGAAGGCTCGACCCAATCGATTTGGGGGTGAGCGCCACCTCCTTTCAAAGCAAGGGTTGTGCCGACTTTGCGATCGCTGTGAAAGTGCCTTGAAGGCGAATCGAGAAAACCGTGTCGCACCGTGTGCCGGGATCGGAGAAACGCTTTGAAACGATGTTGCAACGTGTCGGGCGCCTGCAGGCGGATCCAACGAGAAAGGCGCACCGAACATGTCGGCGCGCCCTCGAGCTCGTGGTTGTGGGTTTGAAGCTACTCGTCGGCTGCGCCCAGCACTCCGTACAGGGCCGCGATGGGTCCGGGATCGAGCAGGGCCCCGCGCATGTCGACGCCGTTGAGATCGGTGAAGTCGAGGTGGGCGCCGCGAAGGTCTGCACCCACGAGGCTAGCCCCGGCGAGCAGGGCTCCTTGGAGGTGTGCGCCGCGCAGGTCTGCCCCGGCGAGGTCCGCGTGCCGCAGGTCGGCCCCCAGCAGGTTGCTGCGGCGCAGGTCGGCGCCCAGAAGCCGTGTGTTTCGCAAGCTGGCATTGAACAGGTCGGCGTCGTACAGGTCCGCCCAGGCCAGGTTTGCTCCCTCGAGGTCGGCCCCGCGCAGTGACGCTTCGACCATGCGAGCATCGGGCAGCTCTGCGTTGCGCATCTTGACGCCGCGCAGGTTTGCGCCGTTCAGATTGGCGCTTGGCAGGTTCGCTTTGCGCAGAGAGCCGCATTCACCCAGTTCCTCCTTTACGTACCCGGCGTCGCCTTGGGGATCGGTGCAGGCGTTCTCTTCGGTGTCGAACTCGTAGTTGACCGGTGCAGCTTCAGCGCCGACGAGGGCGATGAAAGCAGTGACGATGAGGACAAGTGGTCGAACCATGATTGCTCCAGGCTATTCGAGGGTCTCGGGAAAGGGGCGTACGCGCTGGCAGATCGCGTGTGCGGTGTTCGATTGATAGGGCTGGCTGCCCTGGACACTTGGTGAGCTGTCCGGGCGTCCGATGCACCAGGTCGAGCCGACCTTGACCAGTGCAAGGCGGTCTTCAGGCCCTCCAGGCACGGGGGCTTGGTGGTCGCACCACATCTGGTCCAGGCGCATCGAGGATTCTTCCTGCCAGCGCCAACCATCTTCGCCGTTCGGCTCGACGCCGATGTAGCCGGCGTAGATCGACGTTCGGGCAAGCTCGATGGTTACGTCGGCCATGGCGAAGGCGTCTGGCCAGGCGGCGAGGTCGCCGCCCCACTCTTGGCAGCCAACGCGGGCTGTTTCGGGGTCGACGGTCGGCGTGGTGCCGTAGAACACGATGTATTCATAAGCGGGCGTCTGCACCGAGACGTATGCGTCGTCGTCACTAAAGGTGTCGAGGGGACAGCTTCCTTCCACCAGTGCTGTGGTCGATGCGTCGCTGTCGTCGCAGTCGAGCGCGTTGGTGGCCGAGAAGTGGCAGTCGGGCCCACAGGCCACGAGAGGTTCGGTCCAGGGGTCGCCAAAGCCATCGCCGTCTTCGTCGAGGAACCAGACGTCGTCGCAGATGCGAGGCTCGACGTCGGGTCGACAGGCCGGCAAGGCCAGGGCAGAAATCATGATGAGGAACGGGGTGCGGTTCATGCATATGCCAGGTTAGAAGCAGTGACTGGGATGGCCACCACGGTGAGGCCGGCCCGTCGCCAAGCGTCAGGATCATCCTTGACTCGGTAGAGGTCGCGGAACCCAAGCTGCTGCAGGGTCTCCACGTCCGACGTTTCGGCGTTGATGGAAACGAGTGGTTGGTCGCGAGACCAGGTCTGGGTGCGCTGGGCGACCCCTTCGGAGGTGACCCGGGCCGAGCCCAAGATGTGTGCGGCCTGGTAGGCGCCGGCCTCGCGGAAGTCGACGATGCGGACATTGTCTGTGTTGTCGACCAGCCAACCGATGTTCACCAGACGAGGTCCGACCAGCCGCTCGACCCGACGGAGTGCGGTTGCGCGGGTGCGGCGGATCACGGTGTCGACGGCCCCGCCGATGAGGTTGCGGCAGGCCGCGCCTTCGAGAGTGAAGTGCGGGCGGACTGCGGCCCGCTCCATCGTGGCGATGAAGTCGTGCAGGGAGCGCGTCTCCCGGGCGAAGGGGTTGAGCATGCGCTCGGCTTGGATGTTCGTGAAGCCGCTGTGAACGGGGTCGTGACCCGGATGGACGACGGTGGTGTCCGGCAGGGTGAACAGGCGGCTGCGGATGCTCGAGAGAAGCGTTGCGTAGCAGCTGCGGTCCTCGGGCAGTGGCACAGCGGCCGAGTGCAGGACGTCTCCGGTGAAGACGAGGGGGGTCTTGGCCGGCACGTACAGGCTGATGGCGTGTGCGGTCTGCCCGGGGGTCGCCAGGACGCGCATCTTCATCTTGCCGCGTCCAATGTGGTCGCCGTGCCGCAGCTCGGCGTCGATTCCGATGGCACCGAGGCCAGCGGGGAAGAGCACTCTCGATCCGTACCGGGCGCGCAAGATGAAGCTGCCCGAGACGTGGTCGTCGTGCAGGTGTGTCTCGATGGTGCACTCGAGCTTTAGCTGGGTGCGCTCGATGGCGGCGCTGTACTCGGGGACGAGCTCCAGCACCGGGTCGATGAGCACCGCGTGGCTGCTGCGAGGCGCGCTAATCAGGTAGCTGCGCGCCGCAGTCTCTTTGTGATGGAAGGTCCGGACGATCACTGCCACATCTCGGCGCTCAGCTTTGCTCCCACATCGAGCGCGGCCCACGGGTCGAGCTGGCCGTCGTTGCTCTGGCAGCGTCCGAGAGGAGTCGCGAGATGACCGGTGATGGCCTTCGCCGCTCCCTTGCTCCAGCTGCCCTTGCCCACCGACGTGGTTCGCAGGGCGACGACATCGCCCCATGACGGTGCGCGTTCGGTGTCGTTGGTCGTGATGTGCACCGGGATGACCACCGGCTCGGGGGCCACGCTCGGGTCGTCGATTCCGATCTGCACGAGGCGTGTGGCTTGGGGACCCCGGTTGTAGGGAGAGGACTCAAGCACGACGCCGCATAGGGGATCGCTGGCCACGCCCTCTGACGAATCCGATACGACAGTCGCTGCGGAAGCGCTCTGGGTGGCAATCAGAAACAGAATGGCGAGTCTCATGTGGACCTCCTGGGTTGCCGAGGAAAGAAGCAAGGGGCATGCCACGATGAAAACCCAGGTTCGTCCGTTGATCTGATCGGTTGAGGGGTCTCGGTGGTTGGCGACGTGAGACAGACTGAAACGTTGTGAGACGGCGCATCGGATCCAGCGACGCCGCATTCGGGGCGGATCCGGGAGATCACGCGTAAGGGCACGCTGGCATGACTCATGCACTGATCAGCGGGTGGAGGCGCCCATGTCCCTGATTATTTCTCTGATGCTGCCGGCTGGAGCCGCCACCCTAGCGAATACAGGTGCCCACGACGCCCTAAATCACGACAACCGAGCCGTGTTGCGTGGTGTCGTACGAGACGTCGAGCTCGAGCCCACCCAGGCCCGCCTGCTGCACACTCGCTATCTCATCGATGTCGAAGAGGTCCTCGCGGGCACTCATGCAGACCAAGTCACCGTGGTTCTGCCGGGTGGACGCGTCGGCGACATGGCCCAGGTCGTATCAGGGGTCCCGATGTGGTCCGAGGGGGACGAGGTCCTCGTCTTCGTTCCCCGCTCGCGACAGGTCTCGATGCACGACGTCATGAGCATTGACGACGGCCTTGTCATCGACCTACGCCCGGACTCCCTTCTTCCGGGGACCGTCTCGGAGCTCGAGCGTCAGCTGGCACGGGAACGGTCACAATGAGCCGCACCATCACGCTGTTGTTGTTGGTTGCCAGCGTCTCGGGCTGTGGTGTGGAATATGAGCTCGGAGCCGATGAGCTCGTGCCGTGGACCGAACCGGTGGTCAGCGAGGCACCCATCGTCGATGCCGAGCCGCGCATCCGAGACTTGGATGTGCTGGTCGTCTTGGACGGGTCGGGCTCGATGAGCGATGACCGCGAGGCCGTCAGTCGAGGCATCGTGCAGCTCAAGCACGACATCGAGGACCGAGCCGACGTGTGGGGCATCACCTTCCTGACGGCGGATCCAGCGATTCCCGCCTACATCGGACCCTTCGGACCCGAGGACAGCGACGCCGACCTGAAACTCGCGCCGGGCATGCTGCCTGTCAATGGCGGAGAGCGTCCGTTCGGAGCCGCCTATAACTTCTTGCGGAACCACCCAAATCACATTCACCCGGGCCGCGATCTGCTGTTGTTTGTGGTGACCGACGAGGATGAACAGACCACCGGCATCAGCGCTGAAGCGTTCGACGATTGGCTCGATTCCGTCAAAGAGGGCTCTGAGGACCGAGTCGACGTCGTGTCCATCGCGAGCATCGACGAGACCTGCAGTCCCGACGTTGCCTACAAACTCATGGAGCTGGCCCACATCCGGAACTCCACCGTTGTCGACCTTTGCAGCCCCGATTGGGAAGGCTGGCTGGCCGAGACCTCATTTCTTACCGCGTGGGATTAGCCACGCACTCTGGAGTTCGTCATGGAGAAAATTCGCATGGATGAGATCGTCGCGGGAGCGCCGCCAGTGCGGCGTGCGCAGTCCGTCAAGCCGCCGGCTCTGGGGGTCAAACCACCGATCAAGCGAACCCGCAGAGACCTCCCCCGCCGGGTCTCCAACTTCAAGGCCGGTGAGTCGGTCTGGTTCGACACCGGAGAGCTGCAGATGCTGCAGGCCCACGAACTCGCAGCCATGAGGGCCCGCCGCAGCATCCGCTGGGCGCCGTTCGGTCCCATGATGGCGATCTTTCTGTGCCTCTCTGGCTTCCTCACTGGGGCCGCCTGGTCCGTCTGATCTGGCATGCCGCTTGCATTGAAACTGAGTGCATTCCCACACTGGAGAAGCCCATGTCTGTGTCCACGACCTCTTTGACCCTCGGCGACCTGATTTCAGAAGTGTACGAGGAGTTCCTAGTGATGTACGAGGACCCGGAGCTGGCCAGTGTAGCGGCTGCCGCCGTTGTGAACGACCTGCTCGCCGACGCGGCGGACGCAGAAGACGCCGCAGCGGCCTAGATTGTTTCATGTTTCATGGTGTTTCATATATGAAACACTGTGAAACGGTTTGAAACACTACGTGTCGCGGAGAGCTCGCAACAGCTCTTCTGCCGAAGAAGGACGGTCATCGGGCCGCTTCTCGAGCAGGCTGCGCACGAGCTGTTCCAATGCTGGCGACACTGAAACGTCAGGATTGAGCTGCGCAATGTCCGGCACGTCTCGTTTGAGATGGGCGTTCATGGTGCTGCGAGCGGTTCGAGTCGAGAACGGATGGCGCCCGGTGAGGGCATGGAGCATGACGAGGCCCACGCCGTACAGGTCGGTTCGTCCGTCGATGGGCTGGCCGCGAATGGCCTCGGGGCTGACCCAGCGCGGTGTGCCGACGATGGTGCCCGGAGTTGTGAAGCCTCGGTAGCGCAGGTCTCTGGCCAGGCCGAAGTCCAGCAGCTTGACGTGCCAAGGGTCGTCGATTTCCTTGGCGATGATGATGTTCGCCGGTTTGATGTCCCGGTGAATGATGCCGAGCTGGTGCGCTTCTGCGAGGCTTCCGCAGACCTGCCTGGCGATGTGCACCACGTGCCCTTGAAGCACCGGTCCATGCATGGCGACGAACTGGTCCATGCTGGTGCCTTTGATGTACTCCATCACGATGAACAGCAGGTTCTCGGCCTCGCCAAAGTCGACGATTCGCACGGTATTGCTGTCGGTCAGCTGGGCGATGATCTGGGCTTCCTGAAAGAAGCGGGCTTTGTACTCGGTCTTGAGCAGCTCGGGACGCAGCACCTTTACGGCGACGCTGCGCTTGAACGGCTCTTGAATGGCGCGGTAGAGCACACCCATGCCGCCCGCATCGATCAGCTCCACGAGCCGGAAGTCGAAGTGCGCACAGAGTGTGGTTCCGACCAACTGCTCGAGGTTCATTGTTCACCTTTCGGCCGGCCCATGACGGGAGTGTAGCCCGTTAGCTGCAACCGTTGTCCGGACTCATCGTCGCGCTGCCCAGCGAGCAGCTGTTGTCGCCAACAATACGGATCCAGCCCATGCCGCCGCCGCCGCCACCGCCGCCGCTGCCGCCGCTAGAGCTGGCGCCCCCGCCCTCTCCGCTGTCGCCGTTGCCCTCAAAGCCGCCGTCGCCGCCGTTGCCTGCGCCGCCCGCGGAGTTACCGCCAGCAGGGGTGCCGATCAGACTTCCGCCGGTGCCGTGGTTTCCGTTGCTGGCGTTGTTGGCGCCACCGCCACCGCCGCCACCGTTCGCCGCAATGCGCCCAGTGATGGTCACGTCGTCGCCCTCGAGAAGGATCGAGCCACCTGACCCGCCGCCGCCGCCGCCGCCGCGTGAGGAGGCTCCGCGTCGGCCACCGCCACCGCCAGCCCAGACGTCTCCGGTGATTGTCAGAGTGCCCGAGACCGACATCTGCAAGGCCCCGCCGCCGGCGCCACCGTTGCCGCCGGCGCCACCTCCGCCGCCGCCGTCACAGCCGCCGATGAGGGGGCTGTAGTGGTTGCCACTGGCCGGAGCGCCCTTTGTGCCCTTCGAACCAGAGTTGCCGTTGCCGCCGTCCGCCCCGTCCTGTGAACCGCCGGCCCCACCGCCGCCGCTGGTACCACTGCCGTCGAGGCCGCTTGAGCAGCCATTGCCTGGCGAGCCCGCTCCACCAGTCGTACCGGTGGATCCAGCGG
>Ga0114932_10003108_pt1 | contig 16660 bp, 15 predicted proteins | sample 2SBtaG_2_FD_87286 | JGI IMG/M metagenome (GOLD analysis project Ga0114932, IMG submission 87286) | Deep subsurface microbial communities from Kolumbo volcano to uncover new lineages of life (NeLLi) - 2SBTROV12_ACTIVE470 metaG | ecosystem: Environmental > Aquatic > Marine > Volcanic ... | reverse complement strand
ATTTATGGTACCAATAGATTAACGAGTGAACATTATTGTCATATCTATAATCAAGTATATGGTATTCACACCAATGTTTTTCGAATAACTAACTGTTATGGTCCTAGGGAACAATTTCTAACACCGGAGAAAAATGCAATAAATTATCTAATTTATCAAGCATTTGTTGGTAAATCATTTTCAATTTATAATCAAGGCAAATTTCTTAGGGATTTCATTTATGTTGATGATGTTATTAATGGACTTTTACAAATAATGAATAATGGTCAACCTGGAAATCTCTATTGGTTAGGATCTGGAAATAAAACTTGGTTTTATGAATTTGCTGAAATTTTAAGTAAAGTTTCTGAAACTAACTTCAATTTTGTTGATTCCCCTGACTATACAAAAAAAGTTGATGTGGGTGACATCTATATTGATAATTCAAAATTAAAGAAAATAGGTTGGCAACCTAAAGTTTCTTTAGACGAAGGGATTAGACATACTATTAATTATTTTAAAAAAAATAATTTTTAAATTAATAATTTAAGCGGTGTCTGCTTTCAGCATCTTATATCCATTATAATACATCATAAGATCCTTGAAATTTCTTATCTTCAAGAGTTTTTTCATTATGTATGATGCTCTAAAATAATATTCACGATATGCCTGTTTTGCCCAATTTTCTAAATCCACTGCAGATAATGCATCGGTAGTTAGAACAGGAGCTTGAATTCCACCTGCACCCACACCTGCATAGACAAATTTATCCCATGTATCATCTAATGTAATCATTCCTGATTTGACTGCTTCATCATATAGCTTATTTCCTGGGAATGGCATCGTAATTGCAAATTGAGCATAAGTACAATCTAATTTTTTAGCAAAATCTATTGTTTTTCTAATGGTTTCTGGAGTTTCTTGTGGAAGACCTATCATATAGTATCCAACTGTTTCAATTTTTGCATTATGTGTCCATTTAATTGCGTTTTCTGCTTGCTCCAAAGTAGCTCTTCCACCTTTAATATCTAAAATAAATTCACCATGTTCTATTCCATAAGACATCATTCTACATCCTGCTTTTTTCATTGCAAAAAGCATTTCCTGATCTACCAAATCTACTCTGGTTTCGGCATCCCAAACTAATTCGAAGCCTAACTTTTTGGGATCCATTGCATCCATTAACTTCATTGTAGCTTTTCTGTTTAATGACATTACATCATCATAAAATGTTAATTCTTCAATTCCGTATTCTGAATGTAGAAACTTGATATGCTCTACTACGTATTCTGGGGATTGATTTCTAAATTGTAAGCCAAAACTGTTTTCTCTATTACAATAATTGCAAAAGAATGGACATCCTCTAGACCACATAATACTACTCCATTTTTTACCTGTACTTTTTGGTGGGTGAGGATGATAACCATCTGGAAAGTGAGGCATCTTATGATAAGCAGGATATGGAAGCGAATCCATGTTCTTGATATATTCTCTAGGTTGAGTTGGAACTATTTTTCCTTCTTGTCTTATGAATAACCCTGCAACATCAGATAGTGGTTTTCCTATTACAATTTCTTCTATTTGTCCTTCTCCTTCATCATAAACAATTGCATCTAGATCTGGACATTTTTTCATTGTAACATCAGCCAAAACTGCATGCGGCCCTCCCAAAATTACTAGAATATCTGGATTGATTTTTTTAACTTCTGTAGCAGCCATTAATGCTGGATTTGCAAATGGGGTAAATGCACTAAAACCTACAAGATCTGGTTTTTTGTCTTTAACCACTTTTTTTACATCTTCCACATAGTTCTCAGAAAAATTCCCATCTAGTATGTCTAATACATTTACATCCGAAATTCTTTCAAGAATTCCTGCAAGATATGCTAGTCCTAATGGAGGCTGTGGATGTGGATCTGCATCTGAACCTCCTTGAAGAGCATTTGAACCTGTAGGAGGCCTGGTTAATAAGATATTTTTATATTTCAATGATTTTCCCTCATCTGCTTTTTCATTTCTATTAGTAAATAAATACATGATGTGCTTATGGACAAATCTATAGGTAAATTTTCTTCTAAAAGTCCCTTTTTCTCATAAATCTTCTATTTTATCAAAAATTTAGCCATTTTACTACAAACACAAAGAAAAGAATTCAAGATCCATGATGTCCTAAATGATTCTTTAGGTGCTGGAACGCAATCTGAAAATTGCTTGATTACATCATAATCTCTACTTGTTGTATTTTTTTGAATTTCATTGTATTTTTTTTTCAAATATTCTTTATTTTCAGCAATAAATTTATCCGCTCTTTTTTTCTCTTTCAACATTCCATTTTTTTTATATAATCTAATTATTCCAATATTTATGAAACTAAAAAATAGATGTAATCTTGAATAGGTTTGATTTGAAAATAATGTGTTAATGCAAATCTGTCTATTTTTCTCAAGAAGATAATATTTCAATGGACTCCATTTTGTAGTATTACTCCATTTGTGATATACAATTGCAGTGGGTACAAAAAATGATTTTATTCCTTGTTTCATTGCTCTCCATCCAAAATCTGTATCATCAAGATACGCAAAAAACTCTTCATCAAAATATCCAATTTGCCCAAAAATTTTTTTTGGTATAAATGCACAAGCTGTAGCTGGAAAATTTATTTCTATTTTATCATCAAATTGTCCTTTATCAATTTCACCAGTACCTCTTGCAAAACTAAAACCAAAAATATTGATCATACAACCTGCAGAATTTAGTTTTTCTGGCTCATCCATCAATAATAATTTTCCTTGATACATCCCATATCCATGAATCTCATAATATTTTAGAAATTCATCTAACCAAATTGGATCTACTTTTGTATCATTATCAAGTAATACAACAAATTCTCCTTTTGCTATTTTAATTCCTGAATTTCTTCCAACTGAACCTAAATTTTGTTTATTAGAAATTAATTTAATGTTTGGAAATCTCTTTTTTGCAACTAAATCACTATCATCATTTGATGCATTATCTACTAGAATTACTTCAAAATTTTGATATTTTGAATTATAAATTGATTCTAAGCATTTTAACAGCAGGTTTCCGCCGTTATAATTTGTAATTATAATACTAATTAATGGATTTTTACAGGACACATTATTTTTTAATATCAAATAGCTATAATTTTGTTTAAAAATTATTTTCTACTCTATAGTCTAATTTTGCTGCCTTCCCCTAGCAATAACATTGTACCAGAACCATCATCTGAATTTGATTTAATTTCTGAATTTGATGCAATAATACTATTTTCAATTTTTGAATTTGAATCAATTTCACAATTATTCATAATAATTGAATTTTCAATTTTACAATTTTTTAGACTACAATTGTTCCCAATACTAGTATTAGGACCAACTTCGGATTCAATAATACAATTTTCTCCTATGATTACAGGACCAATAATTTTTGCCCCATTATTAAGATGTGTGTTTTTACCTATCATTACATTACCGATTATTTCTACATCTTTTTCTTTTTTCCCGAGAAAATATGGTTCCATATTTTTTATTATTTCTGAATTTGCAAAAAGAATATCTTGTGGTGTACCTGTGTCTTTCCAATAATCGGTAATCATATAGTATTTGATTGTATTATTTTCTGCAAGTAACATTTGTAATGCATCTGTTATTTCTAATTCATTTCTCCATGATGGTTTTAATCTGGAAATAATTTCAAAAATTTTTGGAGTAAGAAAATAAATTCCTGTTACTGCTAAATCTGAAGGGGGATTTTTGGGTTTTTCCATTATTTTTTTAATACTACCATCTTCATTTAATTCTGCAATACCAAACTGAGATGGATTTGATACTTTACACAATAGTAGAGATGCATCCACATCATTCTCTTCAAAATTTTGTGCAAATTCACTAATATCTTTTTTAATAATATTATCTCCTAAAAATACCAAAAATTTCTCATTTCCAATAAATTTCTCACAAAGTGAAATTGCATGAGCAATGCCTCTAGGCTCATCTTGTTCAATGTAAGTTATTTTAACTCCAAACTTTTCTCCAGTTTTATAATATTCTTTTACTTTATTTGCACCAATACCACCAATAATAATACAAATTTCATTAACTCCTGCATTTTTTATTTCATCTAAACAATACTCTGACATTGGTTTATTTGCGATTGGTAGTAACTGCTTTGGACCAGTATGAGTAAGTGGTCTCAAGCGAGTGCCATGTCCACCATGTAAAATTATTCCTTTCAATTATTAAAAAAATTGAAAAGCATTAGTTATCTAGTTTTCCATTCAACTTTAGATAATTCTTTAGCTGACTTGTTTATATGAGATAATGCATTTTGGTTGTACCATAATATTGTTTTTTTAATACCTTCATCAAAATCATATTTGATTTTCCACCTTAAATCATTTTCAATTTTTGAAGAATCTAAACTATATCTAAAGTCGTGGCCAGGACGGTCTTTGGTAAATTTAACTAAGGTCTTAGGCTTATCCATTAATTTTAAAATCTTGTTAACTATTTTCAAATTGTTTATTTCATTTGATGCAGAAATATTATATGATTCACCTGATTTTCCTTTTAATAAAACATCAATTATCCCATCGCAATGATCTTCAACAAATATCCAATCCCTAACATTTTTTCCATTCCCATAAATTGGGATTTTTTTATTCTTTTTTGCTAAAGAAATGATTTTTGGGATTAATTTTTCTGTGTCTTGTTTAGGCCCATAATTGTTTGTGCATCTTGTAATGATGACTTTACAGCCAAATGTCATTATATATGATTTAATCAATAATTCTGCAGATGCTTTTGAAGCTGCATATGGACTAGATGGATTATATTGAAAATTTTCTGTAGCACTATTTTTTTTGAGACTACCAAAAACTTCATCTGTAGAAATCTGTATTAATTTTTTATTAAATTTTTTAACAGATTCTAAAATTGTATACACGCCAATAATATTTGATTGTATGAATGGTTTAGGATTGTTTATGCTTCTATCTACATGAGATTCGGCTGCAAAATTTATGACCAAATCTACTTTGGAAATTAATTTATCCATAAGTTTTTGATTTGTAATATTGCCTTTAACAAATAAATAATTTTTTTTGTTTTTAATTTCTTTTAAATTGTCTTTATTTGAACCTGATAATTTAGCATCTACATTGATTATCTTCCAAGCTGGATATTTTTTCATTATTTTAATGATAAAATTACTACCGATGAATCCCAATCCTCCTGTAATCAAAACTTTCATTCTTTTCATCACAACTTCGATCTTTACCATATAAAGATTCAATTTTATAAAAATTTCTAAATTTTCAAATATATTATAATATAATGTAATTTTCATTACTTTATGAATAAAAAGAAAATAAACTCAATAAAACTTGAAAAACACTTTACTAAAGATATTCATGATTCACATGTAAATGGCTCTTTGACTGTTATCTGGAGAGATTGGGATAAACTATTGAATTTTGAACCCAAGATGGTTTATGTTACATCTGTCTCCCCTGGAGAAATTAAGGGCCCACATTTACACACTATTAGAGATAGTTGCTTCGTTTGTATTCGTGGTAAAGTAATTTTTGTTATTCAAGATGAAAATGGTCAATTCTTAGAAATTGAATCGAGTGAAGATAAACCTGTATTGATTTATGTTCCTCCTAACATTCCGTCTGCTCATATTAATATAATTAATGAGACTTCAACTATTTTGACTCTTGCAAATCCTGCATGGAAACCAAATGATAATGAAATAAAAAATATCTCATTTGATGATTATGATTGGCAAAAATGGAAACCATAAATGAACGAAAAACATACCGATAACATTTTATTTTTTGATTCTACTTCTACTCTTGAAGAAATTAAAAAACTTCAACAAGAAAATCCTAAATCTACTATTATTGCTTTTGATTACAATGCATATAAAAAATTAATTAAAAATAAAATTCCTTGTATTTCTTCAGATTCATATTTGGACAAAGAAGATTTAAGATTTATTCAAAATACATCCTTTCTTTTTTCTAATTGGGCACAGAATGAAATTATTAAAAAATTTTTTACTTTTGAAAATATAAATTTAGTTGATCTATACTATCGAGATAATATTTATTATTTTGTTCCATTAATAAAAAAATTTCTTGAGATAAAAAAAATATCAAAAAAATTTCCAAATGCAAAATTTTTTGTACCACCTGAATTATTTGATTCAGTAAGAATTTTTTCAAATAATGTAAAACAATTTGGTTTATCGCATTCTAATTCTTTAGGGTTTGTATCTGACTCAATTAAATACAATTTCAATTTAAAGGGATTTTTTTTACCTATTTCTTTAAGCAAAAAAAATTATATCAAATTAAAATCATATTCTGAAAAAATTATACATAATTTTTTTGGATTACATAAACTTTCTTCAAAAAACAATGTTACACTTTTAGAATTTCATACAATTAAATTCAAAAAATTATTGATGACTGCATCTAAATCTAAAATAAATCTAATATTGTTTAATAGAAGAAGACCATCTATTTGGAATGTTGCTTCATTTTTATCTATAAAGAAGTCTAATACTCATGTATTTTCATCATATGATGTTAATCTGGATAATGAAAAAATTCAAAAAACTATAACTGATTTTAATAAAAAAATCTCTACTTTGAAAGATAATCAAATTCTTTATGAGTTTTTTACTATTGAAAATATATCACTATGGCCAACATTCCAAAAAAATTTTTTAAAACATTGTAAAGATCGAATTAACGAAGCAATACTTGAAATTGAATTAACTAATGAATTCTTAAAATGCTATAAACCTAAATCTGTAGTTTTATTTCATGAATCTGGATTTAATGAACAAATTTTTATTCATCTTGCTAAAAAATTTCAAATTAAAGTATTTGTTTTAGCTCATGGGTTAGGATTAGAGAATCTTAATTCTTCATATCTAAAAATGCTTGAATTCAATCGAGTACTTGGCAATACACAATTTGATAAACTTTTAGTGTGGGGAAAAATTCAAGAATCTTTTTATAAAAATTGTAATATTCCTGTCTCGAAAATTGAAATTGTTGGTGCTCCTGTTTATGATGAATATTTTCTTAAATCAACTGAAAATTTACCAAGTGAATATATTTTATTAGCAACATCTCCTTCTGTACAACACACTGTAAATTTTTTAACTGTAGAACATAGAGATAGATATGAACGTGCAATAGTACAAATTGCAAAAACAGCAAAGAATCTAAATAAAAAATTAATAATTAAACTTCATCCATTTCAAGAAGAATTAGATTATGGTGAAATATTGGGAGAATTAAAAAATGATGTACTGATTATTAAACAGGGTGAGATTCTTCCATTAATTGAAAAATGTGAATTAATGATTACCATGGATGTGTCTACAACTATTTTAGAAGCACAAATTTGTAAAAAACCAGTAATATCTTTCTCAGTTAAAGACTCTGGATTTGGTGAAGCAGAACTTTTTCGTCAACAACATGTTTTGTATGCTAAAGCTGACTCTATAGATTCTACTCTCAAAACTTTTTTGTCTGATTCTTCTTTAAAAGAAGAATTTGTCAGAAAAGGTACAATTTTCCTTAATAATTATATTTCATATCAAGGACAAGGCTCAAAAAAACTTTTAGATTTTTTAAATTCCACTTAGTTTTCTTCAATTTTTCAAAAACATATGTTTTTTAGTTCTATATTTTTATCCTATTTATGAACTTAGAATTTTTTTCTGGTAAAAGAATTTTGATTACAGGGGGAACTGGCTCTTTAGGTCAAGCATTAACTGAGAGACTTTTATCATTAGATGTCGGTTCTATTAGAATTCTTAGTAGAAACGAAAGTAAACAAGTTGAAATGCAGAAGAAATTTTCTGATGGTCGCCTGAATTATTTTATTGGAGATATTCGTGATCTTCCAAGACTAATTAGGTCTTTTGAAGATGTTGATATTGTTTTTCATACAGCTGCCTTGAAACATGTTCCAGTAATTGAATACAACCCATTTGAAGCTGTTAAAACGAATGTTATTGGCACTCAAAATGTTATTGATGCTGCTATTGAACAAGATGTAGAAATAGTTGTTGGAATAGGTACTGACAAAGCTGTATCCCCATTGAATACATATGGTGCCTCAAAATTATTGATGGAAAAATTAATCACGTCTGCTCATAATTTTGTTAATCCGATTAGACATAAAACGAAATTCATTGCTTTAAGATATGGAAATGTTCTAGGAAGCAGCGGATCTGTATTTCCAACATGGAAAGAACAAATAAGAAATAATCAAAAAATCACAATCACAGAACCTACTATGACTCGTTTTAGTATTACCATGAATGAGGCACTAGACTTTATTCTTGAATCTTCTTCAACTTCTCATGGCGGAGAAATTCTTGTTCCTAAAATTAATGCATATGGAATTATGGATTTAAAAAATGCTATTTTTGAACTTTTAAAAAATACTGGTGAAGAAATTACTGGTATAAGACCTGCTGAAAAAATCCATGAAATTCTAATTGCAGATAATGAAATTCGATATACTTGGGAATTAGAAAATAAATTTGTTATTTTTAACCCTACTATGCCAGAAGAGAAAATTCGTGAATTATACCCTACTATCAAAAAAACAACTGATATACCAAGCTACTCATCTGAATTTGCAGAAAAACTTTCACAATCAAATTTAACTAAAATGCTGAAAAATTCTAAAATGATAAATGACAACTAGTTTTATCTGAATTTCTTATTTATCTCTCAATTTTTCTAATTATTTCAAATGCTTCAGCTGATAAATTACCTGATACTGCACCCCACTTCTGTGCAAGAATTTTGAGATATTTTGATGATCTAGGATGTGGAAACTTTCGAATTTCACTTTTGTATGCTTCCATGGCTTTAATTTTTTTATCTAATTGTTTTGTAATATTTATGAAGTAATTTGGATTAAAACTAGTAGGATAATTCCATTCGGTAGAAGATGGAATCTCAAAAGAAATTATTTCTTTAACACTGTTATCAATTGGTCTACATGCAGTTAGTGTTGCTTCATAAGTAATTCTATGATCAACATTTAGATCTCCGTGGTGGTGTGTATATACTAAATCCGGTTTGAAATCAGCAATATTCTTTTCTATTACTTTTACTACTTTTAAAAGTGGAATTGTATCCATTTCATTGTCTGGAAAATCATAATGTGTAACATCATTTACCTTTAATATTTTACAGGCATTTTTAGAATTTTTTTTTAATCCTTCAATTTTTACTTTCATTTTTTGTTCTTCTATTTTATTTGTTTCATACTTTGGATTATTTTCATCTTTTGAACTTTTTCTTGAAGTTATACCCGTAGCTAAAATGATAATCTTAACGGTATCGCCTTTTGCTCTATGTTTTAAAATTGTGCCTCCAGCTCCTAAAATTTCATCATCTGGATGAGCAGCAATGATTAAAATCTTCAATAAAAAAATTAAATTTACATGAAATATTAACTCTACTCTTAGAATGATTAAAAAGTGAATATAGACTAAAATGCTTTTGACTTTGTAGTGAATCTATAAACATAATGAGTATATTTCTAACAAAAATTTCCAAAATTAAAAAAAATGGTCCTACTGATATCATAAAAATTGATTTTGGAGGAAAAAAAATTTCCCTAAAAGTTGTTGATGATTCTGATGAAACCATTAGTCTATTGACTGAATGGAGAAAAAAATCTAGAAGAATGTTTGCAACAAATTTTAGAATGAGTAATTCTAGAACAAAAAAATGGATTCAACAAAATATTTTGAAAAATCCTAATTGTATTTTATTTATAATCTATGTAGATGATAGAAAAGTTGGTAATCTAGCCCTTGATCTGTATGATGAAAAATTTAATTCTATTGAATTAGATAATTATATGAAAGATCCTAACTATAATTTTCCTGGACTAATGACTATTTTAGATAAAGTGTTTTTAAAATGGGTTTTTGAAGAACTTAAAATTTCAAGAATTACTACAAAAATATTTAGTGATAACTACAAAATGCTGAATGTTCATATTCAATGTGGGGGTTGGAGTATAACTAATATTATTCCACTTAAAATGATCAAAACTACTGATGGATGGATATGGAAAAAAACTAAATTACAATCTAATAAATTTGCAGAAAGATACATGAATGAACTTGAAGTGAAATATGATAAGTTAATGAAATCTTTTGGAAAAATAGATTATGATTTTGTTAAAGTTGAATAGTTTACATTATGTTTTTTTATTATTACGATTAAAATTGCTAAATACTCTTAAATTATATTTATTTTTAGGATTTATTATAACATGTTAAATTTTTATGAAAAACTTTCTAAAATAAAGAATTCCAAAGATAAAGATATTATTAAATTAAAATATCTTGAAAAACCAACTTCTTTACAAATTGTTGATTTTTCTGATGAAACAATTCATTTACTTACCAAATGGAGAAAAGAAAACTGGGATGGATTTAATTCAAAATTCAATCCTACAAATGATTCCACTAAACAATGGTTAAAAAAAACAATTGATAGTAAACAACGACTTCTTTTCTTAATAATTTATGATGGCAAAAAAATTGGTCATACTGGAATGGTATTCCTTGATGAAAAAAATGATGATACTATTTGGATGGAGAATATTGTAAAAGGTGAACCCTCTGTTGCGCCTGGTGTGATGGGATTTATTGAAAAATTCTTTTTAAAATGGATTTTTGATGAATTTAACGTTTCTTGGGTTAAAGGTTATGTTTTTAGTGATAACGCTAGAACCATTAGGTTACATGAAAAATGTGGATGGTTAACTCTAGATTCCATTCCACTTAAGAGAGAATTTTCTAAGGATGGTTGGGCTTGGGTTAAAACAAATTTATCCTCTCCAGAAGAATATGCAGAACGATATTTTTTGTTAATGGGTAAAGAAAATAAAGACAAAAGATAATTGTCTTGTCATAAAACAAACCATTGAATTGAAAATGATCAAACTTTTTGAACCAACAATATCTAATCGAGAATGTACAGCAGTTACACATGTTCTAAAATCCGGGTTTTGGGCATCTGGTAGTGGAATTAATAATGTTAAAAAATTTGAAAACAAGTTTCAAAAATATATAGGTTCTAAAGATTGTGTTGCTGTTAATAGTGGAAGCGCTGCATTACATTTAGCTTTATCTATTTTTGATTTAAAAAATAAAGAAGTATTAGTCCCTTCTTTGACTTTTTTAAGTACAGTAAACAGTATAGTTCAAAATAATGCAAAACCTGTTTTTGTAGAAATTGATCCTTCTACAATGTGTATATCTGTTGAAGATATAAAAAATAAGATTACTGCAAAAACTGGAGCTATTCTACCTGTACATTTTGGAGGTATTCCTGCAAATCTAGATGAGATCAAACAAATTTCCAATCAATATAAAATACCTGTAATTGAGGATGCAGCTCATGCATCTGGATCAACATACAGAACAAAAAAAATTGGTTCTCATTCTGCAGCAGTTTGTTTTAGTTTTCACCCTGTAAAAAATTTGGGAATGCCAAATGGTGGAGCAATTTGTTTAAACACATCTAATGTTAAAAAATTTAAAAAAATATTGAATGCTGAAAGATGGTGTGGAATTGAAAATAGGATTGGATTTAATTATGATATCAAAAAAATTGGTTGGAATTACTATATGAATGAAATTTCTGCTGTAATGGGACTAGAACAATTATCAAAATTAGACAAAATGAATGATATTAGAAAAAAAATTGTAAAAAAATATTCTACCGATATTAATCTTGAAAATAAAATGCCGTTTCTAAAAGATTGTTCGTATCATCTTTACTGGATTTTGGTAAATAATCGTAAAGATTTCATGAAAAAAATGAAAAATAATGGAATTGAAACTGGAATTCATTATAATCCTGTACATCAAATGACTCTATACTCTCAAAAAAATAGTAAATTGCCGATCACTGAACAAATTTGTAAACAAATAGTTTCAATTCCAATCCATGCCAATCTTAAGGAAAAAGAAATCTTTAAAATTATTTCATGTGTGAATAAATTTGCAAAATGATCAATTAGTTAGTAAATCCAAGATAATTTTTGTACTTCTTTCTAATCCTTTTCCGTCAATATTTTTCCGTCCATGTAAATACATTGATTTTTGTAAATCAAATCTGATGGTATCAATAATGCCTAGAATCTTTGGATTGTATCTCTTTTTTAATCCCATGTTTATTCCAAATCCATTATTAGCCATTTGTTTTGCGGCGATATTTTGAATTTTCGAAGCAGGAAAAACCAAACATGGAACCCCTAAACATGCAAGTTCATAAATTGTAATCCCTGAAGATGTTAATACTAAATTTTGCTGTGTAAACAGTTTTGCCATGTTCTTTACAGAGTTTATTAATTTAATATTATCATGATTTTTGATAGCTTTTCTTAATTTTATTTTTTGTTTATAGGATGATCCCAATACTATTGTAACTGAATATTTTTTATTGAAAAAATAAGGAATCAATTTTAAAGTTAAATCTAAATCATCTGACCCGCCAAATGTTAATAAAATATTTTTAATTGGTTTTTTTGTAATTTTGTACTTCTTTCTAAATTTTAGAAAATCTTTTCTAAGAATCATGTATTTGGTTCCAACAAATAATTTAGATATCTTATGATTAAATTGATATTTTTGAAATGAATTTACAATTGAACCATTTATCAAAACTGATGATGCAATTTCTTTATTTCCTAAATCATCTAAAATCACAGTTTTTTTATTTTTGAGTTTTTTTGAATAACTTGTATTTTTTGAGCCTAAATCCACAACTAAAACTTCTATATCTTCAATTTGTTGACATTGTTTTAAAAAATTTTCTTCAGTTTTACCTTTTAATTTGATATATGGAAACTCATTGTTTACATGTTCTAAAAAAATTTTCTTATTTGAAATTAAAAAAACCACTTTCTTTTTATTATTTTTTAATTCTCTTGCAAGTGCTAAACACCTAAATAAATGTCCAGAACCAACATTGCCTCCCATATCCACTCTGATTCCAAAATGATATTTCATCTATTTACTAACATCTTTTAATTTACTATTTAGTTATTGTCAATTTTTTTATAAAATAATAATAATTTTATCTTTTTCATCTTTGATTTTAAATGATTTTAGATCTCTACCTGGATTTGAAACACATGCCCCACTTTCTATATTGAATTCCCATCCGTGACCTGCACATGTTAAAGTTTTAGTTGAAACTGTTCCTATTTCAAGTGGCCATTTTGCGTGTGGGCATATCCCACTAAACGCATAATATTTTTCTCCATCAAAAAACCCAATTATTTTTGGTGATGTAGAAATTTCAACTAGTTTATTTTTCTCTAATTTTTCCTTAGCAACAATTATTTCCAATATTGTTAATGTATTTTATCATACATCTTGTAAATATTACTAATTCTGGTCGGATCAGGATCGTATAACAAATTAATGAAATGTTCATTCCATTGATCTGGCTTTCTATCACCTTTCCATCTAGCAGATAAAAATAATGTTTCCCACAATAATTCTTCTGAAACTGATTTTTCTACTAAATGTGCTGGAATTTTCATAAAATAATTCCAATCATCTGTTTTACCTTCAGTAGCATACGTACCTGATTCTTTATCTTTTGAAATATCAAAAATGAATTCTCCTCCATTTTTACCCTCTGCAATTAATTGTACTTTCATATCGATATGTTTCCGTGCGATAGGGTTATCTGAAATTATTTTATCAAAATAATCTAATATTTTTGTTGGTAATTTTGTAGATGCTTCTCCCTCTGCTTTCCATCTATTGTTCAAATCTTCTTGGACTTCTATAGATAATTCATTCAAAGCATCCATTTTGTTAGTTGATAAAATTGGTTGATTGTTTTTTGTATGTGTACCATCAATGCTTATCTCATCATCAGCTGCCATTACTAGAACTTCTGTACCTACATTTCCACTATCATCCCAAGCTTTTTTTGGCTCATCGGGACATCCAAAAACCCCTGTAATGGGATTGTTTAACTCTAGTTGTGATTTATGTGGAAAAAGTGGACCTCCAGCATATGCCATGGCATATTTTGGTTTAATCACATTTACATAATTTACAAAACCATTGATTTTGTTTGCTTTACGTTTTATAGCAATCTGATCATGTTTTTCTTTAGAATAATTATATGCATCAGGATACCAATTAGCCACTGAATACATAAAAAATCCTATATCTGGTTTTGCTGCATTAGCTTTTTTTAATGATTCAAAATCCATCTTGCAGTCAGTTTGACAAAAAACTGTTCCTTCTTTGCTTTTTATTAATAATGCTGAATCTTCAAACATGATATCCGGATTTTTTATTGATGTGATTTCTAAATCTTCACTCAATTTTTCGGGTTTCCATGATGGTAATTCAATTATATTTTTAAAACCTAATTTGAGAATTTCATTGTAAAATCTATCTGTAGGAAATTTACAAATGTAAATTGGGATTTTTCTATCAAATTCTTTGAGAGTTTCTTCTTGAAAGTGATCCTCGTGTTCGTGGGAGATGTAAATATAGTCTACATCGGTAGGAATATCTTTTCTTGTTGCTGCCTTGTTTCGCAAGGTATACCAGGTATTGACATTACACGGTCCTATTATCCAAGGATCTACGATAATCCTTTCATTTTTTGTTTCAATGAGTGTACATGCTTGACCTAAAAATCTTACAAACACGAATATCATTCATAATTAATGGATTTAAAAGTTACACAAATTATTTCAAATGAATTAGTCATTTCTAGATATATGTTTTAAGAATATCTGTTTTTGTTAAAATGCCCCAAATTATATTATTATCATTTAAAACTCCCAAACCATCTATTTTTTGATTTAGTAATAAAGAACAAATTTTTGAAATATCTTCATTCATAGGAACAGAAAGAATTTCTTTTGTGCTTATTTCATTGCCTAAAATTTTTTCTGAATTCAATCTACTATGTAACAAATTTGTATCTAATTCTTCATTATTGATAGAATTTATATTAAAATCTCTAAATCCTAATTTTAATAAATCACTCATAGTAATTATCCCTGATGAAATTTCATTTTCATTTTTAAGAATTAATCTGGAAATATTATAGTCGAACATTTTTTTAAAAATTTTATTTATTGGTTCTTTGGAAAACTCCCACAAATATTCATTTGACATTATTTCAACAGCTGATTTCTTCCCTTTTAATTCCTCTTGAATAATTTTTACAATATCTGTTTTTGTTAAAATCCCAACTATTTTTTCAGATTTTATTCCTAATGATCCAATATTATTTGAAATCATTAATTTTGCACAATTTTTAATATTTTCAGTTGGATTTACTGAGAATATTTTTTCAGATATTATTTCAATCGGTATTTCATCTATTATTTCATTTGGTTTTTCTAGAAGAAAATGACAAATATCTTTCTGACTGACAATTTTTGTAATATTTTCATCCTCTGAAATTAAAATACGACCAATTTTTTCTTTCAAAATTTTGGAAATTACATTTCTAATACTTGTCTCCTTATCTATTGAAATTGTAGAATTCATTATATCTTCTGCTACAATCATAAATTATTACAAATTTTTTACTATAATAATTAATTAGATATTATCAAATTTAATAATCATGCCTAAGTTTGGAAATTTTTTACAATAATCAAATATTATTTTTTAGCATTATTTTAAATAGCTAAAATGAAATCAAATTTCAAACTCATGATTGAAGAAACTATTGAATCAAAAAATTACTCTAAATCAAATTTTAATAAATCTGTAAATGTGATGGTTTGTATTCCAACATATAATGCAGAATCTACTATTGCTGAAGCAGTAAAACAATGTAAAAAATTCGCTGATTTAGTTTTAGTAGTCAATGATGGTTCTTCCGATAATTCTGCTTCTGTTGCTAAAGAAGCTGGTGCAGAAGTATTAACTCATAAAATCAATCTAGGTTATGGGGGTGCAATAAAATCTGGTTTAACTGAAGCATTAAAAAGAAAAGCCCAAGTCACAATCACTTTTGATGCTGATTTACAACATGATCCTAATGATTTACCAAAAGTAACTGAACCTATAATTTCTGAAAAAGCTGATATTGTAATTGGTTCTAGATTCTTGGAAAAATCTGATGATGTAAAATCTTATAGAAAATTTGGTATTAAATTAATTACAAAAATAGTAAATTCATTTTCAGGAAGTAGTATACGAGATGCAGAAAGTGGATTAAGATCATATAGTTATAATGCATTAAAAAAAATAGTACCTGGTTTAGAAACTGAAGGAATGGGCATGTCTGCTGAAATTTTACTTAAAGCAGCAGTTAATCGATTGAAAATAATTGAAGTCCCACGAAAAGAAATGTATCCTGATAATGTTCAAACATCATCACAAAATCCATTGAAACATGGTATGACTGTTGTTTTGACAATTTTTAAACTCGTGATTGAGACAAAACCCCTTGCAGCTTTTGGAATTCCCTCTTTAATTTTCTTTATTTTATCTGGAATTAGTTCCTTTTTTGTAATTGAATTTTACAATGAAATGTCACGATTACCTGTTGGTTTAACTTTATTTGCAATAACTATGCTTTCTGTTGGATTCT
>Ga0114932_10003107_pt1 | contig 16663 bp, 16 predicted proteins | sample 2SBtaG_2_FD_87286 | JGI IMG/M metagenome (GOLD analysis project Ga0114932, IMG submission 87286) | Deep subsurface microbial communities from Kolumbo volcano to uncover new lineages of life (NeLLi) - 2SBTROV12_ACTIVE470 metaG | ecosystem: Environmental > Aquatic > Marine > Volcanic ... | reverse complement strand
TCGCTTTGCATCGAAATGCTGTTATTCATGATATCGGGAGTTTCCAGAAAATCAAATCAGGCAGGCTTGGGATTTGTTCCAGCCTTTTCAGGGAGCAGGTCGATCCATTTAGGTTCGCCCTTGGGTTTAAAATTTACACACACAATAAAGGAGGGGCCTTCGTAAAAATTAAGTTTGTAGTTTCCACCACCAAAGCGACCAAACAAATATTCCTCTGGACGATCCCTAAAACCATCCAGTTCTTCTTTGGAAATTTTTGCTACTTCATAAAAATAGATAGCCACCCCTTCCAAAACTCCTGCAAGTAAAGTGCAATTGACCTGGCTATAAATTTCCTCAAAGCGTTGATCCATTTCTTCCTGGCTTGGATCGCGTTTTAGCTCGCGCTTGAGCTTGGGTTTGTAATAATCCCTAAATGCTTGTTTAATCCACATAATTTTATAATCAAATTCCCCAAAAGGTCTAAAGAGCCCAAAAGAAACTGCCAGATTTAATATGATATCATATCAGGACATAAAGTAGGAACGTACACTTTTAACTTAAATTTACTATGAACAATATTAAGGAGAGTGCTCGCGTTATTGGGTTAATCCAAATGATCTGTTCCAAAGATCCTAAACAGAATTTGCGGATGGCTACAAATTCTATCCGCGAAGCCGCAGCAAAAGGAGCTCAAATCATTTGCCTGCCAGAGCTTTTTCTTTCCAATTATTTTTGCCAGAGAGAAAACCCGGACCATTTTTCTCGGGCTGAGCCGATCCCAGGTCCAACAAGCCTGACTATGGCCCAATTGGCAAAAGAGCTTGAGATTGTATTGATTGTTCCCTTATTCGAAAAAAGAACCGAAGGAATTTATCATAATTCAGCCGTTATCATAGATACTGATGGAAGCATTGCAGGAACATATCGAAAAATGCATATTCCAGATGATCCTTGTTTTTATGAAAAGTATTATTTCACACCAGGAGACAGTGGATTTCAAAGTTTTTCCACACGCTATGGAAAAGTTGGAGTTCTTATTTGCTGGGATCAATGGTTTCCAGAAGCAGCACGACTGACCGCTTTAACGGGAGCGCAGTTTTTATTTTATCCCACTGCAATTGGCTTTCAAGAAAGCGATCGCGATGAATCACCACAACAGATATCTGCGTGGGAAACAATTCAAAAATCTCATGCTATTTCAAACGGTATATTTTTGGCTTCTGTCAATCGGGGTGGTAAAGAGGAAGACCTTACTTTCTGGGGACGCTCATTTATAAGCAATCCATTTGGGCAGATCCTGCAGCAGGCTAAAGACAGCGAACCACAAATAATAATGGCTTCCTGTTCCTTGCCAGAAATTGAATCCACCCGGCAAAGTTGGCCTTTTTTAAGGGACCGCAGAGTCGATGCCTATCAACACTTAAACAAACTTTATATCGATTCCGATGAATGATACGCCAGCATCCTTAGGATATCGTATGCCGGCCGAGTGGGAACCCCATTCAGGCACATGGCTTTCTTGGCCCCACAACACTGAAACCTGGCCCGATCAGGATATGCAACAGGTCGAAACTGAATTCCAGACAATCGTTCAACACCTTGCAACGGATGAGCACGTTCACATTCTTGTTAACGATGAAGAAATGGAAAGTTCTGTTGCAACTTCTCTCAGGGAGCAAGGTGTGAAAATGGAAAATATATTTTTGCATGATATTCCCACAAACGACTCGTGGATTCGTGACTACGGTCCCAATTTTATTGTGCGCGATGATGGAAAAATTGCAGCAAATGATTGGGACTTTGATTCATGGGGAAGAAAATATAAATGGGAGTTGGATGATCTTGCTGGAACCGTTGTCGCCGAGGAGTCAGGGCTACATCATTTCAAACCCGAAATCGTTTTGGAAGGAGGGGCTATAGATGTGAATGGACTGGGCACTTGCATGACTACCGAGTCCTGCATTTTGAATCCCAATCGCAATGACGGAATCAGTCGTGAGGAAATGGAAACAATTTTAAAGAATTATCTTGGAGTATCAAAAATTCTTTGGCTAAACGGAGCTATGGAAGGCGATGATACAGATGGACACATTGATAATCTTGCCCGTTTTGTAAATCCCAGCACAATCGTTTGTGCCGTTGAGGAAGACGAATTCGATGCAAATTATTCTTCATTGAAAAAAAATTACGACCGACTTAAAACAACAACCGACCAGGATGATAAACCCTTGAAAGTTGTTACCATTCCAATGCCTGGTTATGTAGGAAGTCGTAAAGAGCGTTTGCCAGCAAGCTATGCAAATTTTTACATTGCTAATAAATCGGTTCTTGTCCCAGTTTATGGTCACCCCAATGACAAGCGCTCGCTGGCAACATTGGAACCTTTATTTCCAGATCGTAAAATAATTCCTATCCCCTGCAAAACCCTAATATGGGGACTTGGTGGCATACATTGCCTCACACAGCAGCAGCCCGCTGGAACTTAAATTTTTAGAGGATGGTCTGATTATCAAGAATCCGTAGAAGATTCAACTTGGGCAGGAAGTTGCGGTGTGTTCTTAAGTTTTTCGAGTTCCTCCTCCATGGAAGAAATGGTCTTACTTTGCTTACGAATCACCATCCGCATTTTGACCCAACTGGATAACCACATGCACCACGCACCCAGCAATCCCAAACCCAATGGAATCATTACTACTGTCACCAAAGGAAGTTCCAGGGTGTGCAGATTCAGGCGAAAATCATAATAATTAATTTCCACCGAAGTCATGTTCTGAACAGCAAAGGACCCTATTAAGATGGCCGAAAGAAAATAAATGATTAGCTTAATGGCTGGCATATGCGAAGGGCTTTAAAGGGATGCAGCAATTACAGGAAAAAGATTACTCGTCCTCTTCTTCTTCCTCATCATCGTCATCGCCACCACCTTCTTCGGCGGGGGCTTCTTCAGCCTCGGAAGTTTCTGATTCTTCCTCAGCAGGTTCTGCTGCTGCTTCGGGTGCTGGCTCTTCCGCTGCAGGTTCCTCGACATGCGAAGCTTCTTCAGCGGGTGCTGGTTCCTCGGCGTGAGCTGGTTCTTCCACAGGTGCAACAGGGGCGACGGGTGCTTCTTCTAGACTAACAATTCCTGCAGGCATTTTTTCTGTCCTCGTTCCTGCGCCTAATTCCACCAAGAGGGATTCAATTCCAGCAACCACCTGATCCGATTTTGTTTTAACATTGGCAGAGTTGCCCATGGACATTTCCTGAACAGTCACTAACGCACGTTTCAATTCCATAACTGCCATAATTCGTTCGTAATTTCCGATCTTGTTGTCGAGCCCTGCAATATCCTGATTGACCTTTGCTAAACTATCATCGACATGTTTTTTAAGAGGCGCCATTTTTTCCTCAAGACTCGTTACTGCACCATCAACGTCAACAACCCTTGTGTCAAGATCGCGCACAAAGAATAGAATAAAAATAATAGCCAAAGCTGCCATTCCAAACCCAAGAAAAGCTACCGCTTTTAGCATATTCATTTCTTCTTTTTGTGCATCTACATTTTCGACTGGCTTACTCAATTCGGCTTGCTCATTCACTTTATCTTTAGAATCTCCCTGTGCGTAATAACTGCTGGCGTCTTCTTTTTCTTCTCTTTTTATTTCATCCAATCGGTCGCTATTTTCTTTTCCTTGATCTTCCGTCATAATTAACCTTTAAATAATAAATGCACTGCTGATTATCATTCTATCCATTACCCCGATCCCATTTAAATCGTTTATAATCGATAGTGAGATTATTATGAGGGTGGGAATTTAGTTTTAAGCCTATTTAGTGTACCAAATGACTCTAAATGCTCCGATTTAACCTGAAACAGAGAGAAAAAATGAAGCCTGATAGTACAAGCGCAGCCCTTAATTTGTCAAGAAAAATAAGGGGTATTTTCTGGCTGGTTTTGGGAATCTTTTTAATAGGGTCAAGCCCAATTCAAATCCCCCAAACTCAGGTAGTTCCTGAATTACTTTTGACACCAGAGACCCTGAAAAATATCCCATTAGAACAAAGAGTCCTTATTGATACACGATCTAAAATCAAGTTTTTAATGGGCCATATTCCAGGTGCTATTAACCTAAGTAACTGGAGAGAATTCACATCTCAAAAAGGCGGAATTAGGGGCTTATTGATCGAAGACAAAAATTTTATTTCTAATGCACTTGGGGTTGCTGGGCTGAATCTAAACCAATCCATAATAATTTATGGCGACCCGGGAAACCCCTGGCGAACCGATGGCCGATTTTTCTGGATGTTTGAACGCTACGGGTTCACTAAGGTTGCGCTTTTGAATGGCGGATTAGACGCCTGGAAAAAGAGTGGTGGGATTGTAGAAAGTGGTTTTCAAAAAGATAGAACGTTTGTAAAAATCCCCCCCAAATCTATTCAGCTAAATCCTGAGACAATTGCTGATAAATATTTGATTAATAATATTTTAAATAAAAAAAACTACGTGTTGATAGATAACCGCACGGAGAAAGAATATAAAGGGTCCACCCCCTACGGATCATCCAGAGGCGGTCACATTCCAAATGCCATTCATATGCACTGGCCCGACTTTTTCAAAAAAGATGGCACATTAAAATCAGTCCCGGATTTATCCCGATTACTGCAAAGGACAGGAGTACAATCTCATCAAGAAGTTATTGTTTATTGTACGGGAGGTGTTCGTTCCGCTATGGCTTATTTTGTTTTTCGATATTTGGGATTCAAGGTTAGAAACTATGACGGGTCCTGGTGGGATTGGAGCCACGATCCTAATTTACCAATAGAAAGCAGCGGATGACTGGCTTCACTCAAGTAGCAAAAACCAGTGAAATCCCCCCTGGGGAGAGAAAGCGCGTTGAGTTTAACGGTGAACGTGTGAGCATCTTCAATATCGAGGGAGAATTCTATGCTATTTACGATACCTGCCCACACAAAAAGACTGCGCCCTTGATTCGCGGAACGCTTAATGGGATCGGCATTAAATGCCCCAATCATGGATATCGCTTTGATCTGAAAACGGGAAAATGCGACCGTGGCGAACGCTGGAATACGAAAGTTTATCCAATCAAAGTTTCAGAAGGGGATATTCTGATAGGACCCTCTACAGATTGTGGAGACTAGCGCGAACCTTCTTCATGACTATGTGACGACCCCTCTTCCTGATGACCTCCACCGCCAGAACCCTCTGCCATAGGCATGCTAGCCCTTCTTCCTAAAGATTCGTTTCCGTGTTTTAAAGCTTCATTATAGTGTTTAATCGCTTCTTTGGCGTGCTGTAAAGCCATAGGAGCATGGGTTTTAAGCTCATCACTTGCGTCAGGCATTTGCAGACTGAATTCATAGTGCTTGATCATTTCCTGTAAATGCAGATAACCTTCCTCGCCATGCCCCAGACCAACACTGGCATGACCACCAGATTGCGCCCATACAGGATTTGCCAGCAAAATCGTCGAAACAAAACAAATGCCGATAATCACTTTCGATTGAAAATTTTTGATCATTTTTTTCTCCATAATTGCTTAAAATATTCCATTTTTCTCAGGAACAATAACAATAATATCTGCCAATAAAATGCTCTTGTCAACTGCAAGAAAAGGCCAAAAAAAAATCCCTGGAAAAATTCCAGGGATTGCTATCGATTAAATTTTTATCGTTCCATCAAACCTGCATTCGCATGACTTCCTGATAAGCTTCTACCATTTTGTTCCTGACCTGCATGGTCAACCTGAATGCCATATCAGCCTTGCCTACGGCTATCATGGTTTCATGGATATTTCGGGTATCCCCCTTAACAAAATCTTGGATAGCAACATCGGCTTCTTTCTGAAGCGAGTTTACCTCATCTAAAGATTGCGCAAGAGTATCGGCAAAGGAAGGTCCATCCGTTCCTTTAGTCTCGCCTGGGCTATTGATCCCCTTTGACGGGCCGACTCCCTGAAGCGCTTTTAAATTACTTGAAAGAGTAATGTCTTTCATAATTTCTCAATTTAACTCTAATTTTAACTATTAAATTATAACAAAATTAACCGAACAACCTATTTAAATTATGTTGCCGTTTCAGTGATTGCTGCCCTGACCGTTGATCCGCGTTTCATCATGAGCTGGATTGTTGCATTATAAACAATCTGGTTTTCTGCCAGTTTTGCCATTTCTTTATCAACATCCACATTATTTCCATTCGACTTGGCAGCATCCTCCTCTTCAAAAGGTTCTGCTGTCAAATTGCTGATATTTGAGCTTTTGGGACCAAAATGCTTTTCATTGGTGGCTTGGAGATTTAATTGTCCCTTAGAACCTAAAGCTTCTCTCAACTGCCCTGGAAAATCAATATCACTGGCCTTAAATCCAGGTGTATCCAAATTTCCAATATTTGAAGAAATCAGGCTTTGCCGAGTGGACATCAAATCCAGGCTCTTCCTCATGACCGTAGGGGCAGTATCTGAAAACAATAGTTTATCTATTAACATAAGAACATTCTCCTTTTCCTCCTTAAATAGAGCAAAACTTATGCCATTTGTGAATATATCAAGTATTTCAAATTAAACCATTCAAATCATTATATTTAAATGGTTTCACCCTTTTGTCTCTTTACGTCTACCCAAACCAAAAAGTTGACAGATAAATGAAATTGGCGATATTTGCCGGTTTTTTGACATTTTTTCCCTTCCCCTCAATTATAGAGATTCTCCAAAATATAAGGATATAGTATAATTATTATCCTATTGTGTGAAATTTTTACTCATTTTATATTTTTATGACCCTACCACTATTAAAAAATTCCATCTCTAAGCTAGGAAAAGAGAGCCTTTTTGAAATACTTCATCTTATAGGCTCCCAGTTAAAAGACCTTTATAACTGCAAGATGGTTCGAGTCAACCTTGAAGATTTATACGAAGGGATGCTGGTCTGTCAATATGTAACCGGACAAAGTCGGCCAGAACCCATTACCAAATTCATTTCTCCCGAAGCATCGGTAATTTCTCAAGCATTTTTAAATAATGAAATGGTTCTTTCCTGGAAATTACCTGGCGGATTTACAAAAGATCCTTTTGAAAAATTGTCTGAAATCAAAGCCACAGCGGTATTCCCCATCATCCACCAATTGCGACCCATTGGCACTCTAAGTCTGGATTGGGGTGAAGAAGGAGAGTTTCTTAATGAAGAGCAGCAAAAAGATATTTCTAATTTTCTTTTAGAAATAAGCCCAGTTCTTGATCGTGCCAAACGATTTCATCAAAAAATTTCTTTTTCCCGCCATTTGGATTTGGCGAGGAAGAAAGAAGCCGCATGGAGAATGATGCGCTCAGCGGTTCAACTTATAGACAAATTAGCTTTGGCTTCTGTTTGGGTCCCCTCTTCCATTCAAAATCCAAAATCCCAAACCCAAGAGCCCAGCGATCGGGTAGAAATCCTTGCAGCATTTTCAAAAAACAAAAAAGATGCTTTGATCTATAACAAACGCGAGCAGATAGATATTCATAATGAAAATCTTATTAACCGTATTGTGTTCTTTGATAAGTCCGCAGGATTGAAAGCAAAAGATCAAAATCAAAAAGCAGTTTACATAAAAGATGTCATGAGTGAGAGCTTCAGTCGCAAATCGGTAGCTCAACAAATCGATCTTGTTTCATTGTATCAAGTACCAAAAATAAACATAGAATCAGGCCAGTTAATTTGTGTTGTAAATTACTACACCAACACCCCGCACCAATTCACAGCCTTTGAGAAACGTCTTCTGGAAAACCATGCATCCATGGTAGAAAAATTAATTCTAGAAGAGAATCCAGAGCATATCGAAATAGAAGTTTTAGGTGAAATTGAAGAATTATTGTCAGACACCTCAGACACCCTGCAACCCTTTCTGGAAAACATTCTTGCAAAAACTTCTGAATTAATCGGCGCTGATTCAGGAACTATCTCCATATCAAAAATAATTGATGGCAGGCCGTGGCTGGTTATTGAAGATGAAGCAGGCCAATTGGTGGGCGCAAAGTCAAGAGGCTGGATGAAAAGCAAGATCCCTCTGCTTCCAATAGGAGGCGAAGAGACTCCATATGATCAAAGGTCTTTAAACGGCTATGTGGCGCACACCGCCCGGCCAGCCCTGATTGCGAATGTAGAAAACGAAAAAAATGGATTCTATAAAAGCCTTTCATCACAAATCAAATCAGAGTTGGCCGTTCCAATTATTCATGGGAACCGTGTTTTAGGAGTTATCAATCAAGATAGTTTTCGCAAGTATTTTTTTACCCAGGAACACCAGAAAATTCTGCAGATTATTTCAAGCCTAATCAGTTCGAAAGTTTACAATCTCAAACAAATTGAAATTTTAAAACAGGAAATTGTCCAGCTGCGGCAGGATATTGAATATAGAGATCCAAAAGTTTCCTCTTATCATTTTGGTAATGTTATTGGTAAAAGCCAAAATGTCCATTCATTGGTTTACCAGATACAAACAGTTGTTGAGTCAATATGCAATCGCATGCTGAACTGGGAAAAAAGACAATTACAGGAAACCGTCACTGGCTTACCCTGCCTCCTAATTCACGGCCAAACTGGTTCAGGAAAAGAATTCTTTTTTAATAATATCTATTCGCATCTAAATGAAATTTTTCAAAAGGAAAAAGGTCCTGCCTTTAAATTATCCCTAAAAAAAACCAATATTGCAGCCTATAGTGGAGAACTTACCTACAGCGAACTATTTGGACATAAAAAGGGTGCGTATACGGGAGCAGAGTTTAACAGGCAAGGCATATTGGAAGAGGCAAACGGAGGAATCGTTTTTCTAGATGAGATTGGCGACGCAGATCCCAAAACACAAGTGCAACTTCTCCGGTTTCTTGATACCGGAGTTTTTATGCGATTAGGAGAAAACCAGCCCCGGTATTCGAGAATTTTCCTGATTGCAGCTACGAATAAAGATTTACAAAATGAAATTAAGGCAGGAAGGTTCAGGGAAGACCTTTATCACCGCCTCAGCGCACTGAGTTTTCAAATCCCCAGCTTAAATGATCGGGTTGAAGACATTGAAGACCTTGCAACACATTTTCTGGGAATTCTTTTTAACAGCTATAAAAAAGAATCCAATGATAATCCGCCACAACTAGATCCAGCAGCGGTCGACTATCTAAAACAACACCATTACCGAGGTAATGTAAGAGAATTAAAAAATATTCTTTTAAGGGCCATCCTATTCCGAAAAAGCTCAACAATCACTAAACAGGAAATTATCTTTGCTTGCAATCAGGAGCCTTCTATCAGAGAACCCAATCCCCATACATTTATAGAAACTTTGCTCGATCAATTTGATAGTGGTGAGGCTAATTTCTGGTCCGATATCCATCAACCTTTTAAAAATAGTTTGATGACCCGCGATACAGCCAAATCCCTAATATTGGCGGCAAAAGAGAGATACCAGACTAATCTTCCTGGCCTTGCAGTCAAACTACGCGCCTGTAAAGATCGCAGCCATATAGAATCTGATGAAAGGAAAAAGTTTCTCAGCTTTAAAAATTTTCTATATAAAACCGTTAAAATTTCTACAAATTAAATTTCAGGAAAATTCTTTATAGGCATCCAAAATACGGCCTCGTACCAAGGATTGGAAGTCATCCGTTTTAAATTCGACCTGGTCGTAATATTTGCTATCCTTCCCTTTTTTTGATGGCATGCCAATAAATAAACCCCCAGATTTGGAAGCTATTATCCTAAAACCTTTTATCAGGACTAAATCATCCAAAACCACATCGGCATAGGCTCTTAAGGAACTTTGAGAGATACCCGTATCAAAAGGATATATTTTTATTGAGGTGATATTCATATGGTTACAAGTTTGCAGCCAGCGTCAATGGGCGTTGACCTTCCTATAAAATCTGCTAAACTAAGTACCGTATTTACCCGATACAAATCTGAATTCTCAATTCAGGGGATATCCATATAAACCTCAGGATATAACCCAAAATACTTTTATATCGAAATCATTTTATTGATTATTTCACATATTTATAATCTTATTTTCTAAATTTTCATAATAACAAATAAAAGGAGTTATACATGTCAACCACTGCCGTCTCTGAAAAATTCAAAGTAAAAGATCTCTCTTTGGCTGATTGGGGACGAAAAGAAATAATTTTGGCACAAAATGAAATGCCGGGTCTTATGGCCTTGCGAGAAAAATACGGATCAGAAAAGCCTTTAAAAGGTGCCCGTATTGCCGGCTCATTGCACATGACTATTCAAACAGCCGTTTTAATCGAAACCCTTATTGATCTTGGGGCTGAAGTTCGTTGGGCATCCTGTAATATTTTCTCAACCCAGGACCATGCAGCTGCAGCAATTGCCAAAGCAGGTATTCCAGTATTTGCCTGGAAAGAAGAGACTGAAGAAGAGTATTGGTGGTGCACCGGTCAAACTTTGTTGTTTGATAATGATCAGGGACCCAACATGATTCTGGACGATGGCGGTGACTTAACAGCCTATGTCCACGAAAAACACCCCGAATTGCTGGCAGATATTCAAGGTATTACCGAAGAAACCACCACGGGGGTTCACAATCTTTATAAAATGATTGAGAAAAATACTCTCAAAATTCCCGCAATGAATGTAAACGATTCAGTTACCAAATCCAAATTTGACAATTTATATGGATGCCGCGAATCTCTTGCGGATGGAATCAAGCGCGCCACCGACATCATGATTGCCGGAAAAGTAGTGGTAGTGGCGGGATTTGGCGATGTTGGTAAAGGTTGCGCAGACTCAATGCGCGGTCTGGGTGCAAGAGTGATTGTTACCGAAATTGATCCTATTTGTGCTTTGCAGGCAGCGATGGAAGGTTATGAAGTCACCACCATGGAAGATGCCGTTAAAGAAGGTGATATATTTGTAACCACTACAGGATGTGCGGACATTGTTTGCATCGAGCATATGGAGAAGATGAAGAACGATGCCATTGTTTGTAATATCGGCCACTTCGATATTGAAATTCAGGTCGAAGCTTTAAATAATTTTCCGGGAATTAATAAGGATGTTATCAAACCACAAGTTGACAAATACACATTTCCTGATGGTCACAGCATTGTTATGTTGGCCGAGGGACGCCTTGTAAACCTTGGTTGTGCCACGGGACATCCTTCATTCGTAATGTCAAATTCATTTACCAATCAGGTTTTGGCTCAAATAGAATTGTTTAACAAAAAATACGAAGTGGGTGTTTACACCTTGCCCAAAATTCTTGATGAAGAAGTCGCAAGGTTACATTTGGAAAAACTGGGTGTGAAGCTAACAACGTTAACCGATAAGCAAGCGGACTATTTGAATGTTCCAAAAGAAGGACCTTACAAACCGGAACATTACCGATACTGATCTACCAAATACAAAAGCCGACTTCCCATAGGGGAGGTCGGCTTTTTTTATTTCTGCATTTATAAAATATTACATCGGATTTCTTTGCAAAAATTCCTGCATCCATGGAATGATACGCTCATGTGCATCTTCCACCACATAATGTCCAGCATCTGAAATACGATGAACCTCTGCCCCAGGAAAAATTTCCTGCCACTTTTTTAAAAAGTGGTCGTTAAACACAAAATCCTTCGCTCCCCATGCAATCATTATCGGAAGTGATGCGAACTGACCTAGATTATTTTCAATATTTTTTACAACTGAATAACTGGGTGCATCGGGTGCCATGGGAATATCCTGAACAAAGCGTAAATTAGCAATACGATTTGCATAATTATTATAAGGAGCCAGGTAACCTGCCCGGACTTCCGGTGTCATACGCTCTTTATTTTTACAAGCCATTGTCGTGGCCGCTAAAGCGAATGCATTAAACCCACGAATTGCAATGGCACCAAACCCAGGAACACGACACAACTTCAGGCAGATTGGGATGTTATCCGACAAAAACGCTGCCGTATTAAAGATCACCAACCGCTTTATTTTTTGCGGATGTCGGACAGCGAAACCCATACCAATAGCCCCACCCCAGTCATGAAGCACCAAGGTGATATTATTTAGCCCAAGTTCATCGACCAGAGCTTCCAGATTGTCAATGTGCTGTGAAAGCGTGTAGGAATAATTTTGCGGCTTGTCTGATTTCCCCATTCCCATATGATCGGGAACCACACAACGGTAAGAATTTTTAAATCCTAAAATAAGATTTCTGTAATAAAACGACCAGGTTGGATTCCCATGTACCATGAGCAAGGGGTCGCCCTGCCCCTCATCCAAATAATGATATTTTTGTGAATCAAGACTCAAGATGTTTGAGGTAAATGGATATAAACTTCCTTCCATCACCACTCAACACCCATCATTAAACAGTTGAGGCCACTGCCAATTCCCAATAAAGCTGCTTTATCACCCTTTTTCAATGTTCCTTTTTCCACGCCCAGGGCAAGTGTGACCGGCAAGGAAGCAGATCCCGTATTCCCAAGAAACTCCAGAGTCGAGAAATCCTTTTCAATATCCAGCCCTACCTTTTCATACATCAATTTTCGATGCCCCTTCCCTACCTGATGACAAAATACCCGGTTGACATCTTCATTTTTCCAACCGAGAGTTTCCCGGGTTTGAATCCAGGTTCTTCCTGCAAGGCGGCATCCTTCCAGCATCAATTTTTCAGAATCGGTTTCCATTAAAGGAGCCCACTCGGCATGTGCCCCGGCATCATCATTCCCCCGACATAAATGATTGAAGCGTGTCTCAGCAATAGAAATTCCACCAAGGACGCGATGATTTTTCTGAGATAAATTTTTATGAGTTAGAAGAACGCCAGCTGCAGCCGATCCAATGGTCAACGAAGCAAAAGAAGCCTTTATGGTATTACGATTAATATCTGTGCGGGCCAGTAAGGTTTCAATTGTGTTATTCACTAGAGGTCCACCGTTTTCACCGGAGACAATCAGCCCAGCCTTAATTTGCTCCCGCTCAATCATATTCGCTATGATGCATATTCCATTTAATACCCCAAGACAGGCATTGGAAACATCGAAAACAAATGATTCTTCGGGAAGCCCCAGGTTGTGGTGAACTACAGATGCCGTTGAAGGTTCCAGAAAGTCCCTACATACCGAAGCAGAAATAAGGCAGCCTATTTCCTTGGGATCGATTCCGGAATCTTTAATGGCTTTTTCCCCAGCAATTGTTGCAACTTCACTTGGAAATACTCCCTTATCCCAAAACCTTCGCTCCTGAATTCCGCTCATCAATTGGAGTCGACCCTGCGGAAGTTTTAGTTTTTCATAAAGAGGGGCAAGACGATTTTCCAGATCGGCCGATGTTATCCGATTGTCCGGCAAATGATATCCCAGTCCTTCGATACAAACATTTTCAAACTGCATCCGTATCCCCTATCTTTCCTTTATCTTCAAGGTCAATGAACTGCATATCATAATACTTCTGATACAATCCGCTTCTTGCAAGCAACGATTCATGGGTACCCGATTCCACAATTTTGCCATCATCCATCACTAGAATACGGTTCGCATGCTTGATGGTAGAGAGGCGGTGAGCAATTACAAATGAGGTACGGTGTTCCATCAGGTTATGTAAAGCATCCTGAACCAGTTTTTCTGATTCAGAGTCAAGCGCCGAGGTTGCTTCATCTAAAATTAAAATAGGCGCATTTCTTAGAATAGCACGGGCAATTGCAATTCTTTGCTTTTGTCCACCCGAAAGTTTTACACCTCTTTCTCCAATCAAGGTCTCGTAGCCATCATCAATATTTTCGACAAAATAGTCGACATGCGCTGCCTTGGCTGCGGCCAGAATTTCCTCTCGCGTTGATTCACCTTCTTTACCAAAAGAAATATTATTAAGGATGGTGTCATTAAACAAAAATGTTTCCTGTGTAACAAGAGCAAGGTGACTTCTAAGAGAGGAAAGTTTAAAGCTCTGTAAATCTTCGCCATCAATTAGAATTTGGCCTGATGTCACATCAAAAAAACGAAAGAGCAAATCCACTAAAGTTGTTTTACCGGCCCCACTCATACCTACGATTGCTATTACCTCAGACTTATTTACTGTTAAATTTATTTTATCTAACACCATTTTGTCGCGAGAGGGATAACGAAAGCACACATCCTGAAATTCAATTTTTCCTTTGAAGTCAATCAACTCTTTTTCGCCTTCACGTACCTTTTCCTCAGGAAGATCGAGAATTTCGAACACCCGTTCAGCTCCCGCGAGAGAGGTCTGAACACTTGCGATAATTTTGAAGAGAATACGGATCGGCGTGTACATCATGAACAAGGCAACTATGAAAGCCAGAAAAGTCCCCTGACTTATTTCACCATCCAAAACTTGAGATCCGCCATACCAAAGAATGAATCCAGAACTTGCAACTCCTAAAACCTCAAGAAAAGGAGATGTCATTTCCACGTATTTGACATTTTTTTTCATCACCTTCAGGTAGTCATCATTAAAAGTTTGAAATTTTTTCAATTCGCGTGGTTCCATTCCAAAGGCGCGAACAATCTTTATTCCTGAAAAGGATTCCAAAACCGTGGCATTGATATTTCCAAGTATCTCCTGGCCTTTATGACTGAATTTTTTAAGTTTTCTGCCAATGTTGGAAACTGGAAAAATCATTACCGGAAAAACAATGAGAGCCATGAGAGCCCAGTCCCATTTCAAATAAAAAACCCATATCATAAGGCCAATCAAAGTAACGCTGTTTTGAAGAAACTCTTTCAGCAAGCGAGTTACTGTGGACTGCATGATAGCCACATCATTGTTTATTCGGGAAATGAGCTTGCCTGTTTCATTTTCCTCAAAAAATCCAAAGGGCAGTCGATGAATATGAGCAAATAGTTTTTCTCTAAACTGAACCACCAGTTCCCATGAAATTCCGAACATAATCAGGTTTTGTGCGTACATGAGAATCGCCTTCAGTAAATACAACCCCACCAATGCAAGTGGGATGACCTTCAGCATGAAATAATCTTTTTCTGTAAAAATACTATCGAAAGTCTTTTGGATGATGGGGACAGGAGAGGTTGCGATGACCCCAACAATGATCGAGAAGAAAATGGCGAGGTACAACCTCGACATATAAGGTTTTACATAGGAGAAAAGTCTTTTATATAGCTGGAAGGACATATGCAGAAACCGCAACAACAGAAAGGAAATTCGTTTACTAAGAGAAAAGCCCCTGACATTGAATAAAATTCAATATGCAGGGGCTTATTTTTTTATTAGATAAAGGATCGATCAATTATGCCTTTTGAGGGAGAAAATCTTCGAGAGTCGCGCCATTTTTAATGGCATCTTCCATCATTTTTACAGACTCTCTGATTCCTGTTTCGCAAACTTCCAAAGATATATCTTTGATGTCATTTTGCGAACACCAGGCCATTACCCGGTTTCGGGTATTGTCCCTCATGAAACCCTGGGGAACTCTTTCTAAACGTTCCAGTGATTCCGGCGACCAATTGAAATCCTCTGCATTGAGTGCTGCCCCAATTTTGCTGATATCACCAGGAATAGCCTCACTTGCTCCATTGCCGTTATCATCCTTCTTGACAATTTTTTCATTGAGGATTTTATCGAGGAATGCGGCCGTTACCTTATTAATTTTCTGCACGCGTGCATTTTTCTCAACACGAGCATGGGCTTTCCTTCTCAAATGACCCTGCGGGAAACTGTTGAGTCGGTCCAACGCTTCCTGCGTCCAGGAGACTTGAACACCATCAGGCAAGGTTGTAAAAGTAGTGGAATCCTTAGCCTCTGCTTCCGTGGCCTCAAATTCTTCCTTGTTAACAGGAAGTAATCGTTCAGCACCTGCATTACAAACCGTACATTTAACAACATCCCCTTTATAAAAAGTATTACAGCTTGTACACTTCAGAGTTATATCTTCAGGAGGCTTGCCTGCATGAGCTTCAGCCATTTCTTCTTTCAACATTCCCAGACCTTCAGGATTGTTGGGATCCATTCCTTCTTTCTTCATTCTTTCACCGATTGCAGACATTGCCTGCATAGCGCCCGCAGGCAGAATTTCCTGTACCGCTTCGGTAATAACGCTGGAGGTAATCATGCTGTGTCCGCGTTCTAAAGAATACCGCAGGATCGCAGAAGTCGCCATTGGGCGTACAAATCCTGGAATCTTTTTCAATCGTTCTTTAGCTTCTGCAGTCCACTCAATGCTTTCCTCAGCCTGCAAATCTATGGGCGGCTTGAAAACTTTACTGGAAAGCAGAACATTACAGGGGACCAAACGTAGAAGGTTTTCAGCGTTTCCGCCAATATCCATATCCATTGCACTATGGACACCAATACGCCCCAAAATGAGGAGATAGGGGTTTTCTTCGCGCGCATATTGTAGAACCTTCTCAAATACCTTTCCATCCAGAAGACGGACGGTACATTCCATCTCTTCTTCTTCACAGACTTTCCGGGAAATCTCCAAATGCGCCTGATAAATTTTTGCCAATCCCTTATCAATGATATCTTCGTGAAGTTTTTCCTGTTGCTCAAACTTGAAAACTTTGGAAGCCTCACGAGACAATACGCCCGTCAAACTGTTGAACATTGCGTAATGAAAGTAAGGATCAAATGTGGAAATGATTTCCAGAGGACGGTTCAACTTCTTGGCCATTTCAATACCCGTCATCAAGCCACCAAATGAATGACCACTGCCATCCACCGCAACCACTATCTT
>Ga0114932_10003105_pt1 | contig 16668 bp, 18 predicted proteins | sample 2SBtaG_2_FD_87286 | JGI IMG/M metagenome (GOLD analysis project Ga0114932, IMG submission 87286) | Deep subsurface microbial communities from Kolumbo volcano to uncover new lineages of life (NeLLi) - 2SBTROV12_ACTIVE470 metaG | ecosystem: Environmental > Aquatic > Marine > Volcanic ... | reverse complement strand
TTTTATCATGATTTTTCCTTTTTATTGAAGATTTTGGTGAGTCAGTATACTGTAAAATTTCTTTAACAAATACAAGTAGTTGGTGTGTTGTCATATTTTGCATGCATTTTCCTTGATACCAAATGGTGTTGTTGTTTTTAGTAGTATTAATTTCAAATACAAGGGCATCAGTTTTTTGTGTAAGTAATATTGCTGCTTCATCGTGCATAATATATGAGTCTGTTTGAGGAGTAACGAACAATTCTTGGATGAGAAATGAGCTCCATGAGACATTGATACTTTGTATTATTCCTGACTGATTAGTCCACAGAAGTGAATGATTATGAATATTGGTACTTGCAAGTAATAAATCTGTAATATCTTTTTGGACAGGTAATTGTAATATAAATTTTGTTTGTAAGAGGGAATGGATGTGATCATTACGCTCTATAATACAAGAAATGTGTTTATTATGATGTGATGCAATAAGACATGATTGAATGAGGGTGTCGATCCAATTCTTGTGAGGCATTGTCTTAATAGACGTATGTTTAGTGGAGGGGAGAACAAAGTTCTTTTGTAGTTGTTTTTGATGCAAGATGACACAAAGCATGAGGCATACAGGTGCAAGTATAAGAAGTGTTGAAAATAAAATAGTGCAAGAAAAATAGTAACTCAAAGTAAGGCAAGAAAAATAGGAATATGAAGCAAATACAAGGTGTTTGGTATGATCTTGTTTGAGCCACATAAGACAGCGGTAGATGACAAAGGTAAAAAATATAACTTCTAGATAATCTTGATATAGGTAGAGACCTAAAATATCAGCACCAAACTCTTGCAGAAAGGTGAGATATTGAGCATAATCCATGTATTTCTCCTTTTTTTTCGCTATCATGGTACTATGAACAAAGTAGTTCTTACTGTTTTTTGAATGTAAAAGGAACTTGATGAAAAAGCAAGAAGTTGTTTTAACAGGAGATAGGCCAACAGGACCATTACATTTGGGGCATTATGTTGGGTCGTTATTGAATCGTGTTACATTGCAAGATATGCATAAACAATACGTTATGATTGCAGATGTGCAAGCTTTAACTGATAATGCATCTGATCCTCAGAAAGTTCGAGATAATGTTTTGCAAGTTGCATTGGATTATTTAGCAGTAGGAATTGATCCAGCAAAAACAACAATCTTTATTCAATCGATGTTGCCTGAGATAGCAGAGTTAACAATGTTCTATCTTAACTTAGTGACGGTAAATCGATTAAAACGTAATCCTACAGTAAAGACAGAAATTCAACAAAAAGAGTTTGGTGAATCGATACCTGCAGGATTTTTTGTCTATCCGGTTAGTCAAGCAGCTGATATTACGGTTGTAAAAGCAACACTCGTCCCCGTAGGGCAAGATCAAATGCCAATGATTGAACAAACCAATGAGATAGTGCGTTCATTTAATAGAATTTATAATTCAGATGTGCTTGTTGAAGCAAAAGCTCTTGTTCCTAAAGTGTCTCGCCTTGTCGGCCTTGATGGACAAGCAAAGATGAGTAAAAGTTTAAACAATGCAATTTTTTTGGGTGATGATGAAGATACACTCAAAAAACGCGTTATGAGCATGTATACAGATCCTGGGCACCTTAGGGTAGAGGATCCAGGTAAAGTAGAAGGAAATGTTGTTTTTGAGTATTTGGATGCATTTGATATAGATACTCAAAAGGTTCAAGAACTCAAAGATCATTATCAACAGGGTGGACTTGGTGATGTTAAGCTCAAAAAATATTTATTTGAGGTTTTAAATCAGATGCTTACTCCAATACGTAAGCGTCGTCAGGAGTTTGAACAGGATAAGGGTGAAGTGATGAATATGCTTTTACAAGGGACTCAGAATGCACGTAAGACAGCAGCTATTACCGTGCAAGAGGTAAAAAAAGCTTTGAAGTTAGATTATTAGGAAGCAATTATTAAGGACTATAATGAATAAATTTTTCATTGTTGTGAGTATGTGTTGGTTTATGAGCAATATTTTTGCAAGTGAGCAACAGCAGCAAAATAATAGATATGTCCCGCTACAACGTCGTGAGGTTAGATCACAAGATAAGAGTGGAAATAAAGTAGTAGATACATATTGTTTGTTAATTATAAGGGAGAAAAGGTTGATGTAGCGCCAACTACGAGTGAAGTATTGTTCGATAATAATAGAGCTTTATTGCTAGATGCTAAAAGCTATTTTAGCCAAGTTGCTCAGGATAAAAGAAAGGAAGAAAAAAACTGTTGAATATGCTTTAAGTTATGAGTATTTATTTTGTATTTTTAAAGATTTCTTTTATAGAAGTCTTTTTTTTTGCCATTAAAATATTGTAAGCTATAAGGAAGTAAAAAAGGGGGAGGTATGGCAAAAAAGAATGAAAAGAAGTCTGTGCAATCTAAGTCTGTACAAAAAACAGTTCAAAGAAGCAGTGTTAAAAAGACTCAGAGTAACAGACCAGATCGATCTATTGGTAAGAAAAAGGTTGTTAAAAAATCTAATACAAGAAGGTCTCAAAAAGCAAAAGTAAGTTTTGCAAAAGGTGTACCAATGCTTGCTCTTGGAGTGTTTGCAGCTTTATTTGCTATTTCCTTATTTATGCTATTTAGACAGTCAAAAAGTACAACTGATGCAATTATTGTGCAAGATGTTGTTCAATTAAAACAAATTATAGAAGGTATTGATAAAGATTGTAAAATTATCGATCTAGAGCATGTCAAAAATTATGTTGATTTTTTAACAGTTGAAAAATTTGTTGGATCAGAGGTCGGTGCACTTAATTTAAGTTATCCTGACAACTGGAAAGGTCCTTATGGTAATGATAATCCAACAGTTCAGCAACAACAGTATATTATTCTTAAGACAAAAGATGGACATTATATTGTACCTGGTGATGGCGTTAAGCTTGCTAATGGTAAAGTCATTGGAAAAGACATTGTATTGGATGAACAAAGTGATGTAGATGCACTTCTACAAAGTTCTGATGCATTAAAGTCAGAGCAAGGGGCACTTGGAATAAAAGTTGATATTGGATCAAACTATATTCAAAAAGTGTTACATGCTCCAATGAGATATTTATAACTAAATAATATCTAAGAATGAACTATCAATTTTCTTTTTACCATAGCTGGTGAAATGGACGGTTACAATAGTTTTACTACCTTTTTCTTCGATTTGGTGGGCAATTCCTATACCAAACTTGGGATGTTTTACCGTCTGGAGTCGCTTGAGTTGTTTATTAAAAGTTTTAGGAGAAGCTAGTGTGTTTTGAGGCTTTGGAGTATACGTTGGCTTACTGGATATAACTGGTTTATTTAAAAGCCATTGTTCAAAAAAGGTGCTAAATTGTGTTTTACTCCAGCGCATTGCTTGTTGTTGTATAATCAAGTGTGGAGGAATTTCTTGTAAGAATCTTGATGGACGTTGTAGGGTCATTTGTCCAAAAGTATTACGATGTTTGCTATGTGTGAGAATTAAACGTTTTTTTGCTCTGGTAATACCAACATAAAAGAGTCTGCGTTCTTCTTCGATATTATCGTTTTCTACAGATTGATTGCTTGGAAGAACTCCATCTTCAAGTCCTGAGAGAATAACCGTGTCAAACTCTAGACCTTTTGCACTATGAAGAGTCATTAGTTGTACACAGTCAATATTGAGTTTGTCTTGTTGAATATGTTCTTGCATGAGAGCAATATCATCTAAAAATTCAGATAAGGTTGCTTGTTTTTTATGTTGGACATATTGAGCGGCACGTAAGAATTCAGAAACGTTTTCTTTTTTTGTTTGTGCTTCTTGTTTATCAAAATTATCTTGAAGATATTCTACATATTTAATTGATTTGACAATAGTTTCAAGAGCTTGTAGAGGAGGAGTTTCTTCTTTAAGATGTTTAAATAAAGTTATAAAACTTTGTAGAGATGCTTTTTGTTTTGGAGCAATAAGTTTTTCATCAATTAGTTTTTTGGCAATATCTATAAAGTTTGAAAATGGATTTTGATTCCATGTATCAATAAATAATTCTTCGAATTTTTTACCAAGACCTCGAAGGGGACAGTTAATCACTCTTAAAAAGGACATTTTATCAAATGGATTTACAATCAAGCGTAAATAAGCAATAAGGTCTTTGATTTCTTTTCTTTCATAGAACTGAATACCACCAATCATTTTGTATGGAATAGACTCTTTTAAAAGAGCTTCTTCAATAATTCGAGATTGATAGTGAGTACGGTATAGCAAAGCAATGGAAGATAGTTTTTGTTTTTTACCAAGTGTTTTGATGATATTGGTTATGGTATAAGCTTCTTGTAGGTCTGATAAGCATTCAAGTTGTAGTGGTGTGTGAGATTTACTTGTAGCTGCCCATAAGCGCTTATGATTTCTCTGAGTGTTGTTAGAAATAACATGATTGGCAATATCAAGAATACGCTGACTAGATCTATAGTTTTGCTCAAGTTTAATAATTTTTGTGTCTTTAAACTCTTTATCAAAATCAAGAATATTTTTAACAGTTGCACCGCGCCAAGAATAAATAGATTGATCTTCATCACCTACGGCACAAATGGAGTCTACCGTTATTTGATTTTGTTCAAGTGTCATAGCTTTAAGAAGTGCATGCTGGATTAAATTGGTATCTTGATACTCATCCACTAATATGTGTCGATGTCTCTGTTGATGTTGGTCTTTAAATTGTTGATTCGTGTTAAATAGGTGAAATGTTTTGTATAAAAGATCATCGAAGTCTAAGTAATTACTGGTACGTTTTTGTTGTTCATAGGCATTGTAAAGTTCCATAAATTGTCTGATATGATGAGCAGGAACTGCAGGTTCAATATCAAGTTTCAGTGTGTCATTCATTTTGAATGATGAAAATGCAGCAAGAAGTTGTTTGGCATTGAAAAGGTTGGTAACACCATGCTCTTTCAGAATGGTCTGTGCTAATTTATATTGATCTTGTGAATCAATGACAACAAAGTTTTCTTTGTTAAGTAGGTGTCTATTGATTTTTAGAAGTCTTAGACAATATGAGTGAAACGTAGCAATAGTTGGTTTAGTTAAAAGATCTGGCAAAAATGTATTAATACGCTCTCTCATTTCTTGAGCAGCTTTGTTGGTAAAAGTGAGCGCAATAATTGACGATGGCTCAACATTATGTTCGAGAATAAGATTGGTAATTCGAGCAGTGATAACACGAGTTTTTCCAGACCCAGCTCCTGCAATAACAAGATATGATCCTTCTGCTTGAGAAATAGCCTTTCTTTGTTCTTCGTTGAGCTCTGAGCTCAAAAACTCTTGAAATGTTTGTTTATGAGCGCTCATATTTTGGTTTCCAAGTGGTTAAATATTTTTTTAATGAGTCAAGGCCATCTTTGTGTATGGTATTCACGACAACATACTTTCCAAAAAAACCAAAATCAGAAAGACGTTTTTTGAGCTCGTCTTTTTCAAGTTTGTCTGATTTGTTAAAGACAAACACGACTTCTTTTTCAAGTTTTAGTTCTTCTAGAGTTTCAAGTACTGTATTAATATGAGTTTTCCAATCATTGTCACTAATATCAACAACAACGAGAAGTAAGTTTGCATAGTTGAGTTCTGCAAGAGTTGACTTAAAAGCTTCAATAAGCTGATGGGGGAGTTGTTGAATGAATCCTACGGTATCAGATATTACCCCAACTTTTTGGCTATTAATGTATAGTTGTCTTGTTGTACTATCAAGGGTTGCAAAGAGTTGATCTTTAGCCAAAACATCACTGTGCGTTAACGTGTTTAAAATAGATGATTTTCCCGCATTGGTGTATCCGACAAGACATATTTGAGGTATTTTCTTAGATAAACGCTGTTTGCGTTGTGCGTCTCTTGAGCGCTCAACTTTTTCAAGACGTTGCTTGAGTGTGTGGATTGTTTTGTTGATATAACGAACTGTTTTTTCTTTGAGGGTTTCTCCAGGACCACCTCGTACACCAATAGCTCCAGCTTGTTGTTCTAAATGAATCCCTTTTCCAGCAAGCCTGCTTTTTTCAAAGTGAAGTTTTGCAATTTCTACTTGTGTTTTACCTTCAGCAGTTACCGCGGCCTTTTCAAAAATCGACAGAATGAGGCGGGTGCGATCAAGAATAGGACAATCAAAAAGATCTTGTAAATTACGTTCTTGTTGTGTTGTTAGTTGATCAGAAATAATAACTTCTTGAGCGTTACTTTCTTCAAAGACATTTCTGAGCTCTTCCAGTTTACCTTTAGTAAAAAAATATTTTGAATCAACAGTGCGAAGTTTAATCAGATGAAGATCATAATCAACAGCTCCGTATGTTTTAGCTAGATTAATAAATTCTTCGTAATAAGATGCGATATCATCAGTTTTATTGTAAGGAGCACGTACTCCAACAAGTAGGGTTTTAATATGAAAATCTGTGTCGATTAACTCTCTTTTTGCCATGAACTTTTTAGCCTTTATTGAATCGAAATTATGATGATACTATTAGTTTACAGCAAATAAAGGGGTATGCAAATATAGGCATTAAAAAAGGCATTGAAAACAATGCCTTTTTATCTGATTTATAAATTATTTTCTTGTGGATCGATGACTTGTATATCAAAATCAGTTGCTTGATGTTGAGGATTGAATTCATCAAGATTGGAAATTGCTTTTACTGCTTTATACACAAGGTACGTTGCAGGAATTGTTGCTAAGGCAAGAGCAAAAGCTTGAACTCGCTGTTCTGGTGTAGATTCGTATAAAGCTTTCATGTATAAATACTTTATATCTTTACGGAAGATTGCTAAGAGATTATCAGTGTTAAGAACTTTAAGTTCTTCTAGACTTGCTTTAAACTCAGCATTTTTTGCAAGTGCGTCAAGCTTTTTTATTTTGTTCATATTTTGAGTTACTACAAAGTGATTTCGAGCTGCTTTATAGTCAAATACTGATGAATAATACTCAGATAGTGAATTAATATAGTTTGTAGTAGTCTCTTGGCTGATTGTTAGTGCTATAAGTGCAATAAAAGTAATTTTTGGTGAAATTTTCATAATATTTTCCCTAAATAAATGATTTCCCTAAATAGATAGTAGCTGTTTTCATGATTGCAGACGGTTGGAAAAAGTCAAGAGGGCAGGGATTTTTTACTGGATTAAGAGGTTCTTTTTTGATATAGTAACAACAGAATGATTATGACTAAGGATTGCATATATGTTTGATTTTTTAACCAAAAAATTTTCAGGAATATTTTCAGCTCTTACTGGAAAAAATCGATTAACAGAGAAAAATTTAGAAGAAACACTTGAGAAAGTACAGGATTCACTGCTTGAGGCAGATGTTCCTTATGAGCTCGTACAACAGTTCATTGAGGGTGTTAAAAAAGAAGTTATAGGACAAAAAGTATTTGCTGCAATGGATCCATCAGAGCAGTTTATTAAAGTTGTTTATGATAGGATGTTGAATTTCTTGGGAGGAGAGTATTTACAAGAGTCATTTTCCTTTCAAATTCCATCAGCTGTAATGGTTATGGGGCTTCAAGGGTCAGGAAAAACAACCACAATTGGAAAGTTGGCGTACTTTATTCAAAAACAAGCTCAAAAGAGAGGTAAGTCAAGAAGGATACTTTTGGCCTCAGTTGACTTTTATCGACCTGCAGCTATTGATCAGCTAGAAATTCTTGCAAAGCAACTAAAAGTTGATTTTTATAGATCTGATAAGACAGATGTGCAGGAAGCTGCAAGAGATATCATGAATTATTACAAGCAGCATAGCTATGAACATTTGCTGTTTGATACAGCTGGACGACTTCATGTTGATGAGACCATGATGCAAGAATTGCAACAGGTTGAAAAATTAGTAAAGCCTCGTTATAAGTTTATGGTTCTTGATGCAATGACAGGTCAGGAGTCTTTATCAGTAGCAGAGTCATTTCAAAAAAATATTGGTTTTGATTATGCAATTTTGTCGAAAATGGATAGTGACTCTCGCGGAGGAGCAGCCTTTTCATTCCGATATGCTTTAAAAAAGCCAGTGTTATTTATGGGAGTGGGAGAGAAAGTAGAAAATTTGGAGCTTTTTCGTCCTGAGCGGGTAGCGAAAAGAATGTTAGGAATGGGTGATCTTTTAACACTTGTTGAAAATGCACAAGATAAAGTTAAGCAATCTGAGCAAGATAGTGTTGAAAGAGCATTTAAGTCAGGGCATATTACATTTGAAGATTTTGAGAAACAATTGTCTATGGTATCAAAGCTTGGATCATTATCTGGAATTATGAAATTTTTGCCAGGAATGGGTAATTTGCAAGTAGGTCAAGGTGATGTACAGCGAGGTGAAAAAGAAATTGGTCAGTTTCGAGCAATTATTCAGTCTATGACAAAAAAAGAGCGCTCTATACCAGAGCTTTTAGATGGATCTCGAAAGAAGCGAATTGCAAAAGGGGCAGGAGTTGATGTTGCAATTGTAAATCTTTTGATTCAAAGATTTGAACAAAGTAAACAATTTGTTAAACTTTTTAAAAAGAAACGATTCTTTTAATCAAAGATATTATTTGTAATCTAATTTGTTCAACATTATTTTAAAGGGTTGCTTAATGGCAGTCAAAATACGTTTTGCTCGTATTGGTAAAAAACATGCACCAGTATATAGAATCATAGCAGTTGACTCTCGTAAAAAACGAGATGGAAAATGTTTAGAAAATTTAGGAACTTATAATCCCTTAACAAAAGAGATTATACAGTTTCATGATGACAGAGTAGCTTACTGGGTTTCTGTGGGAGCGGTAGTTGCAGATTCTGTAGAGCGTTTAATTAAAATTCGCAAAAAGCAGCAAGCAGCTCAGAGCCCAAAGCCTGAAGTAAAGCCAGCTGACAAAAAAGAAGCTTCTGTTAAAAAAACTACAACAAAAGCAAAGACTGAATCAAAGCCTGTTGAAAAAAAAGAAGTCAAGAAAACAGCAGCGCCAAAAAAAAGCACAGCAAAAAAAACTGAAGAAACAAAGAAGTAAGTTGTTCTTGACTGATTAATTATATGAATATTTCGATATTGACGTTATTTCCAGAGCTATATCAAACCTTTTGGGAAACGAGTCTGTTAAAGCGGGCTCAGCAAAAGGATTTGGTTTCTTTTTCTGCAAATTCACTCTTTGACTATGCAAAGCCAAAGCAGCGAATTGATGCTCCAACTTTTGGGCATAGTTCTGGAATGTTGATTCAGCCTGAAGTTATTCAAAAGGCTGTTGAAGATATTGATGGAAAGTATGGTAAATCATTTAAGATTATCTTGTCACCGCAGGGCAGAAAGCTTGATCAACGATATGCAAAATCCTTGTGGGAAAAAATAAAATCCAGTGATCATATAATGCTGCTTGCAAGTCGTTATGAGGGAATAGATGCTCGAGTAGAGCAGCATTATGCAGATGAAGTAGTTTCTGTTGGGGATTTTATTACTATGGGGGGTGATATTCCTGCAATGCTTTTAATTGAATGTTTATTGCGGTATATGCCAGGCATTGTTGGAAAGCAAGAGTCTGTAGATCAAGATTCTTTTTCTGGAGCATTTGTAGATCATCCTGAATATACTAAGCCTGTTGACTGGAAGGGTATGGTCGTTCCAGAAGTGCTTAGATCTGGTAATCATGCTGCAATTCAGAAGTGGCGTCAAGAACAAGCTGTTCAGCGCACGGTAAAAAATCATTTTAATTGGCTTCGCTCTTCTGAGTTAACTCATCCACAGGTGCAGTTGTCGCGTAAATATATTCCTTCTCATTATGCAGCTTTGTTACATGATGATATGTATTTAAAGCAAGGACAAATTGGAACAACCTCTGTCACTTCAATTGATATTCATGATATAGCTCGTTCAGCGATGACGTATGGATTTGAAGGTTTTTTTATTACTACTCCTCTGCAAGATCAGCAAAAAATTGTTCAAAAGATGTTAAGCTTTTGGAATAAAAAAGAGGTTGGGGGGAAGTATAATAAGGATAGGCATGAGGCGTTGGCCTTTGTGAGGTTGCAAGATACATTAAAAAGTGTTGTAGAAAGTATTGAGGCAAAGGAGGGCAAAAGTCCTATCATCATTGGCACTTCTGCTTCTTCTGCTCACTCGGTTCCATTACTAACGTATGATCAACAAGATGTTGTGTGGAAAGAAAATAGACCAGTACTGTTCTTATTTGGAACAGGGTATGGAATGTCTGAAAAATTACTCAAGCAGTGTGACTATATGCTACATCCTTTGCATGGATTTTCTGATTTTAATCATTTATCAGTTCGTTCTGCAGCAGCTATTATTTTTGACAAGTGGCTTGGATTTTCATTAAAAGGGTAGCTTGATTCACAATGAAAGTTGTCAGATTATATAATTTAAGGTATTCTTAATAATAGAAATGATATGATTGATAAGGGTTAAAAGCATCATGAAATCAAAAAAAATTACTAAAGAAACAATAAGTTCAATAGGAATTTCTCAAAGAAAGCTTACCGATTTTAACATTGGTGATCTCATTGCAGTTTCTCAATGGGTTCAAGAGGGAAAAAATAAAAGAGTTCAGATTTTTGAAGGCAATGTTATTGCTAAAAAAGAAAATGGAGCTTCTTCAACATTTACTGTACGAAAAGTTGGAAAAGATGGGATTGCAATAGAACGAATCTATCCAGTAAGCTCTCCAATAGTTGACTCTGTAAAGGTTCTTACAAAAGCTAAAGTTCGTCGAGCAAAGTTATATTATTTGCGAGATAGAATTGGGAAAAAGGCAAAAGTTAAAGAAAAAGTTGAAAGAAAGACTAAGAAAAAGTCTTTGTAATATAAAAACTTTGTTTTTTTAGAGAAAATTTTATAAAATTGAGCTGTGTCAAATCAGCTCAATTTTTTTATTAAAACAAAGGGTTCATATGTTTCAATCAAAAAAATTATTTTTTTTGGTGGTGTTTATCTTAAATACGGCTGCTGTTCAGGCAGTAACAATGACAGAAATGTATGTTATGTTAAAGCGTACTTGGCAGAATTCTAAAGACGTTGGCGGAGTAGCTCCATTATCTCGTTTTGTGTGTCAAGAAATTGTAAGTCAGATGCCACAAGAAGAGTCTTTGGATGGCAGGCACTACTTAGAAGTTGGCGCTGGATGTGGAACAACAACAGAGTATATAGTGCAAAATTTAAAAGATAATGATCACTTGGTTCTTATTGAAGTTGATATTGAAATGTGTGAGTTTTTGAAGCATCGATATCAAGATAAGCACAATGTTACGGTTTGCTGTTGCTCTATTACAGAATGGAAATCTGATCAGAAGTATGATGCAATTATTTCTACATTACCCTTTAATTCATTTGATGTTCAGTTTGCACAACAAACGATGAATGTTTTTCATCAAGTAGCAAAACCTGACTGTGTTGTAACATATGTAGAATGTCCTATTGTAAAGCAAATATGTAAATATTTTTTTTCTAAAAAAAAGCGTCAGAAGTTTGAAAAAGTACAAAGCTTTTTACAAGTTATTAGAGAAAATCATTTGATTGCATCAAAAACTATTTATACCAATATCCCTCCAATAGAAGTACATCATTTATCTTTTTAATAAGGAAATATCATGAAAAAATATACTTTGTTTACATTATTAGTCCTGTTAGGATTTTCTCAATTAGGTTATTCAGCTAATTTTGCGGAATATATGGCAATTTTGTCTATGTATGTTAAAAACCCTAGTGAAGTAGGAGAAGTTGCTCCTTTATCGAAAAATGTTGGCGTAGAGATAGCAAGGTTTGTTATAGCTGACTTAGAGAAGGGAAAGAATTACTTAGAAGCTGGTGGCGGATTCGGTTCAATTTCTGTTTGTATAGCAAAAAAGCTAGGCTTGAATGATCATTTAGATGTAGTTGAAATTAATCCAAAAATGTGTGAAGTTTTGAAAAAACGTTTAGCTAAATATCCGAATGTAACAGTACATTGTTGTTCTATTTTAGATTGGCATCCGGATTATCAATATGATGCAATTGTATCTACATTGCCATTTTTATCACTAGGTATAGATTTTACACAGCAGGCAATGCATTACTTTAAAAGTAAGTGTGCAAAAGATGGGATGTTTTCTTGTGTGGAGTTTCCTGTTTGTACCTTTTGTAGATCGTTAGCAGATCAAGTTTGTTTGCATAAAGCAAAAAACTTAACATTGGTTCAAAAGTATATGGCAAAATTTAGAGAAAGATACTTATTGGAATCAACAACAATATGGTCTAACATTCCTCCAATTAATGTTTATCATTTAAAACTTGCATAATTTATGAAAAAAGCATTTTTGTTGAGTGTTTTTTTGTTAGCTTTAACAGCTTGTTCAAAAAAAAATCATAAAAATAAGCACAGAGTGGATAGGCTGCATTGTATGCAGGAGTCTATTGCTCGATTATCACAAGTTCCTGATGCGCCTGTATTTGCAACGATTAAGCGAGTTGTCAGATCAGAAATAAATCCTGATGACATCCAAGCTTTTTATACTGTTGGCAGGGCAATCTCAACAAAAGAGCTCAAACAGTTTTATATGGAAGAAATGGAAAGACTAGGATGGAATCTTAGAGTAGAATGTGAAGCAGAAGAATTATTGCTTGAGTTTATAAGGCCAAATCATCAGATTTGTATTATATCTTTTCGTAAGCAGCATGAATTAGTTATAACATTATGTACAAAAAAGGACATGCAGTAATGCATGTCCTTTTTTAAGTATGTTAAGGATTATTTATTTGATGAATTTTTATGAGATGTTTTGCTATCACTTTCACTATCACCATAGAATATTTCTCGTAGTTCTTTTTCTATTTCAGCAATAATACCTTCGTGATGTTGAATTTGTGTTCTGTGGTGTTGTGCAGCTTCTGAGTGTTCTTTGCCATCTTTAACAAGTCTATCTAAAGCATTTTTGTGTTCTTTAACTTGTTTTAAATGCTTCTTCTTTTGTTTGTTTCCTTCTTGTTGTGCGATTTTTTTCTCTTTATGGTTATAATATGCTTGGTCTTTTTCTTTCCTTGGGATTAATCGTCCTAAGATATAACCACCAACAAGACCGCCTACAGCAGCACCAGCAACAGCTCCGCCACTATGCATAGGTTTTAGTTCTGAGTACGCAAATATGCTTGCTATAAGTAATAATAATTGTTTTTTCATGTAAATTTCTCCATTTTTTATAATAAATTACTTTTTATAAATTATTATATGTGCCACTATGTTCTACTAGTTTTTGAGCACTTTCTAAGATTTCTTGGTTTATGCCCGTCGTCGGTTTAGGGGTTATTCCTTCTTTTTTGAGCTCTGTAATTAAATATTTATGTTTAGCAAGTTCGGTTTTGTGTTCTTCGATATGGTTTTTTAATTCTGAGATGCGATCTGTTTGGTGGGGTTGATTTGCTAATAATTCTTGAAGTTCTTTTTCATAACGTTCAATAAATCGTAGGTTACGTGTTGCAGTCATTAGGGCATAAGAGCTTAGTATTCCTAAACCTAACAAAGAAGATGCTGCAAGCATTCCAGCAGGATTTGTTGCTAGTGAAAGACTTAGAGTTCCTGGCATAAAATCCATAAACTCTGCAGTATTGCTACCATACTGCATCATGCTTGAGTAGTTTTTTAATACGGTGTAGAGTTTTGATTCTTCATATTGAGTTGGTGTATATTCTTGTGTCGTATTTGATTCTGCACAAAATAGTTGTAAAGATGTCATTGCAAGTAGCGCAATAGATAGTAATAACTTTTTCATGTGTAACCTCCTAATTTATATTCTCTCTAATTTATATTCTCTAGAAAATATCTCGTAGCTCTTCTTCAAGTTCTTGAATTAAGCTTTCATGATGTTTTACTTTTTCATGATGTTTTTGAATTTTCTTTTTATGTCTTTCAATTTTGTGACTAGGAGCTGCTTTATCGTATAGCTTGTCGAGTTCTTTTTCAAGTTTTTGGATAGAGCGTTTTAGTTTTTTGATTTCTTTTTTATGTTGGTTAATTTGTTTTTTGATTTCACGTCTTTGATTTTGTTTATCTTTTGATTCGTAGTAAGCATCGCTTTTTACACTTCTTCCACTACTTGCAGCTGCTGCGAAAATGCCTGTAGTTGCAGCACCAGCTAGAAATCCTCCACCAAATCCTGAGCCGTGGCGGTGATAGTATCGTGGCATAGTTTGATTAACAATAAAGAGTGCAGAAAGAACAATGAGTAACTTTTTCATAAAACCTCCATTTTTTGTGACTCCAATAGTCTTTTTCTTGCTTTTAAGGATACCAGTTTAAAGATCGTAAAATCAATAGTTTTTATAGCAATTGTTCAGAAATTTTATGAATTTTTCCTGCCCCTAGTAAAAGTAGTAGGTCGTCTTGGTGAAGTTGCTGATCTAGGGTTGCTTTTAAAGTTTGCAAATTTTGGTCTATTGGACAGTACTGAACTTTAATGTGAGGAGCTTTTTGGTTGATTTCATCGACGAGCTTAGCGCTAGAGACTCCATTAATAGGGGCTTCACTTGCTGGAAAAATGTCAGTAATAATCAGCGAGTCAATGTGATTGTTTGAAAAAGTATCAACAAAGTCGTTCCAGAGGTGCTTGGTTCTGCTAAATCTATGCGGCTGAAAAACAACACAGAGCTGCTGTGAGGCCTTTTTGTGTGCAACGTTGAGTGCATGTTTGATTTCTTTTGGATGATGCCCGTAATCATCAAATATGTGTGCCTTGTGCTGTTTGCTAATACCTTTATAGGTAAATCTTCGATCTACGCCAGAGTAGCTTGTAAGAGTTTTTTGTATATCTGAAAAAGGAGCATTGATGTATAAAGCTGTTGCAATAGCTGCAGTTGCATTCAGCACGTAATGAATGCCTGGTTCAGGAAGGGTAATTGAGCCTAGTATTGTTTGAGTTGATTTTTGAAAAATATCAAAGTGTGATTTGTTGGCATGTAGGCTAATGTTACGAGCTTGAATGTCAGCATCGTTACTTGTTCCATATGTTAGGTAGGCTCTTTGAATATCTGGTAAAATCTCTTGGATTCCTGGATCATCAAGACAAATAATATTTATGCCATTTTCAGGTGTAGTATTTAGAAAGGTAAGAAATGTTTGTTTTACATCTTCAAAATCTTTATATGTTTCAAGATGTTCTAGATCTACATTTGTAACAATAGCGATTTGTTTGGGTAGTTTTAATAAGGATCTATCACTTTCATCTGCTTCTGCAACCAAGTATTTACCTGATCCATATGAGGCGTTAGTGTTGATAGAGTTTATATGTCCTCCTATAACAAAAGAGGATTTTGTTTGTGCATTTATGAGGATATGTGCTAAAAGAGCGCTAGTGCTTGTTTTGCCATGAGAGCCGCCGACAGCAATAGATGCTTTATGTTGCATGATTTGTGCAAGCATATCTGCTCGTAACAATACCGGAATATTGTGATTTTTTGCAGAAGTTAACTCAGGGTGACTTGAAGGTATTGCGGATGTGTAAACAACAGAGGAGATCGAAGGGTCATTGCAGATACCGGTTTGATGTTTTTGTGATATTTGACAGCCCAATGACTTTAATTCTTTAATGTGCTTGTTATCAACTCCTGTATCACAACCTGAAACCTGGTATCCTTGTTGTACTAATATCTTTGCAATACCACTCATACCAATTCCACTAATTCCCATAAAATGAATGTGGGTTTGTTCTTTTAGCATTTGTATCCTTTTGCTTGGATGGATATATTTGATGATAGTATATCAAATGCATCAGGAAAGAGTATTTGTTTATGTAAGTAAATGGAGTTTGAATTTTAATAATTGTGTTTTTAAAAAAAGTAGTTTTTCATGATGGTTTTGAGGAAGTAGTTTCTTTGTCGGAATAATTGTTGGACTACTTTTTTTGTCTTTCATGCGAATTAATTCTTCTTTTGCTCCAGCAATAGTGAATTTTTTTTCATATAATAATGTTTTAACTGTCGAAAATGTTTGAAAATCTTTTTCTTGATAAAACCTTTGGCCACCTTTGGATCGTTTTGGTTTAATGCCCAGTTCTTTTTCCCAAAAACGAATAACAAACTTTTCAACATTGAGTTGTTTTGCTAAATCACCTATTCTATATTGACACTTGCTCATTTTCATTAAAATCTCCTTATTTGGCTTTTATTTTCTGGTTTAATCTTGTGATCTTTGTTAAACTATTTTCAATAGTTTGTCATTAAATATTTCATTTTTTATATATTTATAAGGTATTATGTATGAATTTTAAAGAGTGGTTCTTTCCATTAACTCTTGCGATGTCTATTACATTTTTTGTGCAATATTTTTTGGGGCCACAGCTTGGACAACAAAAAGACAGTGAAGGTATATCAGGGCAAAGTTTTGTTGCTCCTGAACTTAAACAAGCTCAAAAACCGTTAAGTCTTGATATTAATTTTGATTCTCAAGATGTTAAAGATGTTCATCAGCATGTGGTTAAAACAGATCTTGGTGTTTATACATTTTCTTCTAAAGGAGCTGTTTTACAAGATGTTGAGTGTTACTGGCAAGGTGGAAAAAAGAACATCTCGATGATTCCTTCTGGACAAGAAAATTTCCTACTTGCATTTTCTGAGAAAACTCCTTTGAATTATGATTTTTCAGCAGAGTATATAGTTCCTGAGACAAAAAATATTGCTGTTGAATATAAAGCTTCATTTGATCAAGGTGTCGTTACCAAAACTTTCATA
>Ga0114932_10003103_pt1 | contig 16673 bp, 13 predicted proteins | sample 2SBtaG_2_FD_87286 | JGI IMG/M metagenome (GOLD analysis project Ga0114932, IMG submission 87286) | Deep subsurface microbial communities from Kolumbo volcano to uncover new lineages of life (NeLLi) - 2SBTROV12_ACTIVE470 metaG | ecosystem: Environmental > Aquatic > Marine > Volcanic ... | reverse complement strand
TAATAATTAAGTCCGCCACCGACTACTCCAGCCAAATCTTGATTACCAACATGAACTGAACCATTAGCACCAAATTCAATTAAACTATAATTATCGTATGATTTTCTTAATCTATCCCTTGTTTGTGTATAATCAAATACTCCTGCAATACCATCAAAGGGACCTATACCATATAACGATTCTTCTCGTGGGATTAAATCACCTTGCCATCCAATATAAAATCTTTTATTTCCACTAACTTGATAACCACGAACTGTAAATTGTTGTGGATTATCATTAGGATATACACCGAATCCCACACCATCATCGAACTTTGTATGTTCATCAGAAAGTGGTGGTTGTGCTGGTGTAGGACCAAACTCACCACCAAATCTATGTTTTATTTGACTCTTGTTTACACCAGCTTGATCATAATCTGTATATCTAAAATTTGATAAATCTGTTACTAAGTCCTTTAATGCCATTTTATTTCTCTATATTATGTTACCAGCAATTTTACCAGTATTATATTTTGTTCCTTGAACACCAGTTGCTATTGGTCCCTGATCTCCCATTAATAAAATTAATTTATCTAATTTTGCATTAGTTTCTTCAAGTTTAAGTTCAACAGGACTTTCTCCATCTCCTGCAGTTTGTTCTCCACCACCACCTAATACATTTCCACCAAGTGCTCCAATTGCTCCCAATGCCATTAATATAGGTAATGCTGGTATTAATGCAAGTGCTCCAAGTGCCATAGCTCCCATACTCACTCCTAATGCAGTAAATGCTCCAGCTAATAGGAATATAGAACTGGCCATTGGTGCTAAGGTAGTTATTATTGGTACAAAAGAACTAAATCCTTGTGCTAACATATCAAAACCCTTACCTATTGCTTGTATGGCAACTCCTAACACAAGTAATGCGGCTGCCATAACCAACATAGCTCCTGCTCCTGCAATTATTGCAAGTGCTCCAACACCACTCATCATTATTGCTCCAATAGCTGCCAATGTTAGAGTTAGTGCAAGTAATGCAACTCCTGCCTTACCCATATCACCCCAACTTACTTTTCCAAATTCTTGTAATGCTTTTGCTGTAACAAATAGAGCGGCTGATATAATCAATAGTGCTGCTGCTCCACCGAGTGCTTTCTTTGCATCAAATTTTTCAAACATACCACCAAGTGGTCCACCTGTACCTTTTTTATCAGTACTTTTTGATTTAATTTTATCCATTAAACCACCACCTTTATCACCACCACCTGTACCACCACCGAGTTTATCTTTTAAAGTGTTACCCATCTTTTTAATACCATCCAACATACTACCAGTCATTTCTTTACCAGCTAATTTTGACCTCACATATATTGCAGTCATTAAACCTAAAACTACACCAAGTGCAGTTCCTAACATCGGAACTTGTTTGTTCAATTCATTAAATAAAGCTCCTATAGCAGTTACTGCAACTACTGCAAGAGTTACTGGATAAAATGCTACTGCTACTGCCGCTCCAATTCCTATCACAACAGGAAGTAATGCCTTTCCAACACTCAAAAATCCAGCCCAAGCCTTTCCCATCATTTCCATAACCTTAGCCATATAATCTCGGTGTGCTCTTTCCGCATCTGTCATACTATTTAATTTATCTTGATTAGTAACCATTTTACTTAATTCAGATACACTAACACCAAAGGCGGCTGCTAAAGATTGTCTTTGTACGACATTTAATCTTTCAAAATCTGCTGCTGAACCTATCTGACTTGTAATTTCTCTTTGCATACCATCTAAATCACCAGCTAATGCTAATTCTCTTGCTTTATCAGTATTAATTGCCCTACCCGTCAACATACTTGCTTCCATTTGTGCATTTATAGATTCTTCAAAACTTAATAAACTTTCGGACATTTTTTCAACTGTAGCCATATCTACACCAAGTTTTCTTGCTGCTATAGCGGCTTTAAACATATTTTCACCACCATCTTTTGCAAATGATGCAAATTGGTCTGTATTGGTTGCAACATCATTCATAATTGCTGCGGGTGCTACACCATTAGCTCTGGCTAATAGTGCTACAGATTCCATTTGTGATGTGGCCGCATCAAAACTTGATGCTCCAACTGCCATCATTTGTGTAGCCAATACACCTGTATTTTCACCACTAATACCATATAGTGCATTTAATTGAGTCATTGCAGAAATGTTTTCACGAGTAGCCGATTCCATTCCACCCATATTATCTCGAATACTATCTGATATTCCCTTTACATCTTCAGCACTAACTCCTAAAAGAGAAAATTCTAATGCTGTAGTATTGATTGAACTTTGTAATTTTGATGCTTCTCCTACGGTTAATCCTAATTCTTTTCTTGTATCTAACATACCACCATAGAATATATCCACAATCTTTTTTGCTGCCATTAAAGCGGCAGTTACAAGTAATATAGGACCTAACATACCACCGAGAAGTGCATTTGTTGCCTTAAATCCTTCAGTTAAACCTTGAACTGCCTTTACACCTTGAGTTCCTATATTTTTTAAAGCCATTGACATATTCATTGAGTTGGCTGGATCAAATGCTGCTGCTAATGATTTTCTTGTCATCTCACCAAAATCATCCATAACACCCTGTAATTGCATATGTTCAGAAATAAAACCACCAAATGGCATACCTTCTATCACACCCTTGAGTTTTTCAAATGGTGCGGCAAGTTCTGTAGCTGCAGCTTTTGTTAATTTATCAACTCGTGATAGTGATTCTTCTTTACTTTTTAATCCTTCAACAACATCATCTAAAACTTTTAATTCAGCCAATAAACTTTGCTTTAAACCCTCATCCTTAACCGTATGTAACATTGATTCTAGCACTTCTCTTTCTGCTGCTGCCGTTTGACCTAATGTTTCGATTTCACTTTTCATCATACTCAAGTCGAATGTCTCAGTTCCAATCTCATCATATGCCCTTGCCATATCTAATGATAATCGTGTTGCATCGTCTTGCATAGTACCGATACCTTCAAAATGACCACCTACTTCTGCTAATTTAGTGGAAGTCATTCCATAAAGATCAGATAATTTCATTCCATCACTGGCCAGATTTGATTGTAGTGATACTGCCTTTTTTAGATTTTCACCTGCACTATATCCTAAACTTTCAACGGTTTGTGCGTAACTTGCCTGTCTTTTTGCTTGTTTGGTTAAATTTACATTTAAACCACGAATTTCAAGAGCTCTTTTATATTGTCTATCTTGAATTTCGGCATGTTGCCTTCTAACATCTTTACCTTTATCAAATTCTTTATTTGCACCTACTAATTGAGCTCTTAATTTTTTAAGTTCAATATTGGCCCTTTGATATTCTTTAGAACCTCTCTCTTGTTCTTTAACGAGCTTAGATTGTTCTTTTATAAGCTCCTTGATGAGCTTAATATTTTCTCTATTAGTTTTTGGTGAATCTGCCATTTTTTAAAATTAGTAGTGTAATTTTTTATTTAATTTTGCTGCCTTTTTCAATGATTTATTAAGGTCTTTAAATGCCTTATCGGCCCTTTTACTTGCCCTTTTTACATCATCAGGAATACCCATCTTTTCTATTGCACTCAATTTATTATTGAAAATGTGCAATACTATTTTTTGGGCTATTTTATCAATAAGTCCCTCTTGTATTTGTTCTTCTGTTAATGGTTTGGATGAAGCCATTTTCTTCTCCTTTAATAATGATTATATCTATGATTTCTGTTATAAAACAGGATGTTATAACTCATTAATAAATATCATATATAGGAAAAAATCTTATTAGCCTCGTTTGATACCTGGTCGTGCAAGACCAGATGGTTTTTTGTTTGCCTTATCATATTCTTTCTTTTCCTTTTCGTAGAATTTAGAGGCCGATTGAATGTAAAATCGGCGCAAATATGTTGGCATATTGTATACTTCCGTGAATGAGAAGCCTCCTTTGCCGTGAAAACAAAGGGAAAATACTTGCTCGTGTATCGCGGGCTTATCTTCGGCCCGCAGGCCAAAAAAACTCAACATCTAATGGGATGTCCATATCCGTATCTTCGCCAGTTTGTTCACTAACAAAGGTAAACGACATATCCACATCAGGTGTAATTTCTCTAAGATGCTCTCTAAATGCTAAAGAATCTCTTGATAATAATTCATTATCAACAAACTCATTTACTGTTTTAGTAGAATCATCTCCATTGACACTCAAGACTGCCTTTTTCAACCTTGTAGTAATCTCTGAAGTGACTCCAGAATCTTTTTGAAATTTTCTAAGTGCTTTTAGTTCAGCTTCTATTTCTTTTTCTTCTTTATGTGTTAAAAGACGAAAGGTAATTTTGTTTTTGGATGCTGGTAAAGTATAGTCAAATTCATTTTTACCATCTTTGAATAACTTTGTATCAATTTTTTTATCATCAATTTCGGTTAAATCAAAAGTTTCCTCTTGTTTATCTCCCGTAGATGGATCTGTTAATTGAACTGTATATTCCTTACCATAACCAAGTACTCTTGTTGCAATCATAATTGCATTTTTATCACCTAATAATAAATCATTAAGTGATACCTTTTCGTCTACAATAACGGATTCCAACAACTTATCCAAAACCACACCTTTTTGAATAAGATTCCTTGAAGTTAAAATATCTTCTTCTTTAGCGGTCATATACTTTAATTCGATAGTTCCACCTGCCAGTGGTGAATCTTTCGGATAAAGTAATCCCTTAGAAGGCAAATCAACTACTTCAGTTGGAAAACGGCGTTTTTCGTCTGCCATGTTTATCTCCTGTATATTATTCTATTGAATAGCTTTTGAAACCATCAATATAACCAATTATAAAACTTTAACTGGGTATCTAAGTGATACCCAGTCTAAATTATTTTCTACCAAATTTTTCAGCTGCTGTAACTCCTAAACCGACAACGGTTATGTACATGAAGTTTTCGAGTATTGTTTCACTAATAGCAAATTTGAAAAAAGTATTAGCGACCCAACTCCCAACTAACATTGTAAATGATGCAAAACCAATAAATCTTTTACTTGAAATTTTTGCATCATCAGATAGCATCTGTGAAAGAAAACTCATTTTTTTCTCCTTAGAATTGTAGGATAGCGTAATCGTATCTAAGTGTCAAGGTTACATCAACTGGGTCTGTTGTATTTGCCCAATCTAAATCACCAAATGTTGCGTTGGTAATCCATGTACCTTTAAGTGTCCATTCTTCGACTTTGTCACCCACAGGACCTAACACATTAATAGTTACATCCTTTTTATAAAAATCTGAGTATCCGTCTCTACCTGTTACAGATTCGTGGGATAAACGAACCCATTCCATAACTGCTTGTGCTGCTGATGGAACAACAGGATCATAAAGTGTAATTTCTAATTCTTCCCATGCACCTTTACCTTTGATATATCTCTTTACATTGATGTGGTCAAGTTCAATAGTTTCAAAAGCGATAGTAGGTCTGTTAGCTGTCTTAATAAGATAAGCTGGAATACCTTCAATGTACATGATGTACCGATTTTTTGTTTTCGGTTCAAACGGTGTGAACATTATTTCAGAAGGATCTAATAAATCTGGCATCTTTAATCTCCAATAAGTTTAATTCTTCAACTATAAATATCAAGTTTATGAAAAATCGTCATATACATTTTTCATAGTTTTATAGAAGTTTTATATCATCTTCATATATAAATATACAAGGCAACAAAAAACCCCACAAAAAAGTGAGGTTTTTCATTTGTTAATCTACTGATTAAACTTATGACGGGAATGTAGCTCCTGTCGGTAGTACTACGAAGTCCAATACAATAAATTCTGCAGTTCTTGTAGGTTGGATAAATATCTGACCAACAAGTTGATTTCTATCAATCACATCAGGTGTGTTATTGGAATCATCCATAACTACCTTAAATGCTGATAAACCACTATTTGCTTGTACTGATTCTAAGAACGGATTCACAATATTCAAGAAACGATTTCTTGTTGCGGATGTGTTCTGTTCGAATACTAAGTATCTACTTGATGAAGCGATAAACTTCTTGAGTTTAATCAACAATCTACGAACATTCACTCTGTCAAGTGCTGATGGACGACCTTGTAAGGTCTTTTGTCCCCAAACTACTACACCTTGACCTGGGAATGAAGCGATTGGATTAACTCTTGCTTCATAGAGTTCATCTCTTTCGTCATGAGTCAATCTTGTTTGTGCTTCAAGTACGGTTGTTAAACCACCACGATTCAGACCAGCTGGTGCGAACCATTCGTGTGCTACTTGGTCTGTAAATGCTATTACTCCAGGTAATACAACTGAAGGCGGAACCCATATAGGTAATCCAGTATTCCTATCAGCTATTTTTACCCAAGGGTAATATGTTGCTGCGTAGTTAGTATCCAACGACTCAATAGCTGCGGTTGCAGATGATATTGAACCACCTTTAATACCACAATCCAAGATATAAAATGCGTCACCTCGTTCTTCAACTTTGGATATCGCATGATTTGTAATCTTTGGATGTAAATCGTGAATAACACCAGGTGTTACTAACATATTCAAATCAAACTCATCTGGATTACTTACAGCGTTAATTGCTTTCTTGTAAGCTACTGCTCCAGCTGCTGTTGCACTTGATATATCAAACCCTTGTGTATTTGCTGCTACTATATTTGCTGCAGTTTTCTTAGGTGTTGCTGGGTTACTACCATCAAATCCACTTTGAAATGGTATAACGAACTTTCTCTGTTTAATGTTAGAAAGTGCGAGAGTAATTTTCTCAGTACCATCTGAATAAGTATCACCAGTTGATGATGCGTCTGCGTTACCAAAAAAGTCCTCAAGACTCATTGTTACATGATTACCACTTCCTGCTGAAGATGGTACAGGTGCACAATATTGAGCTGCATCTGCGTTTTTATAATCATGTCCAAAAGGAACATTTGCATCAAAAGTACCTTGTGCATTTGATTGTGATGTTTTAAATGACCAAGTTGGGACCGTAGTTGTTCCAGGTACCGTATTACTAATTGCTGCGTGTCCCATAGGAACTACGGTTTTTGGTGCTGAACCATCAGCTATATCTGAAAAATCAGATAAATAAATATGTTTAGACCTATTTGGCCAATCACCATTGTAAGTGAGTTTACCATTAGCATCTATTGTTACATATCTATCACCAATTCGTTTTGCAAAGTAATTAGGACTTTCTGGATCAAAATTCAATCCGTCAAATTGTTCTACTACATTATCTTCTGTTAAATTGTTATCATCTAATCCAGTTTGTCTAACTTGAAGTGAAAATGAACCATAATCACTACCAGCTATTGAACCAGCTTTCTTAATACTCAAAATAACAACTTTATATTTAGTATTTACATCTGTACCATGTGAACGAGTATTAACTTTAAATAAGTTATATCTTGTTCCACTAATCAATTGTGATTGAATAGATGGTGTAGATGCGTTCGAATAATCTTGGTCGTTAAAATCGACTCCACCATACGAACCACTTGCTAACGATGCTGAATGATCTGTTTTTGAACCATATCCATAACTGGATTGGTGATATTTAAAGTTCTTATACAAGTAAGCAGGTACAGTTGATGTTCCTGATTTTTGTACTTGTGCATCCGAACTAAAAATTTCAGCGATGTAATCAGCACTTGAAGTATTAAATTGTGGTGTTGCAGTAAAAGTTGATACACTTTTTGCACCAAAATTACTACCACTTATTGTCAATGAAAATCCACTATATGCACCTTCTTCACTGCTAACGGATACTTGATCCAATCTTACAGTTCCATCTGAACCACCTCGTGATGGGGCGAGAACAGCTGCTACATTATTAAATGAATTTGCCGAACTTGACAAATTAATTTGAACTAAGTCTGCTGAGTAACCACCGACATTTAAGACTCTTACAATCGTCACAGACGATGCAGAGCTTAAATATTGTTCTACCGCATATGGTGTATAAAAATCTTGGGTTGTAGATCCAAAAATCTCTTCAAACTCTGTGAAAGTGCTTATCTGAGTCGGTACAAATGCAGGACCTTTAATAGTTGGTCCAATTATACACGCTCCGATTTGTGCAATTCCAGCAGGTAGAAAAGATAAATCTCGTTCCCTCGTAAACACACCAGGACTTACGATTCTTTCTGCCATTATTTTTCTCCTATTATTATAATTTAAATAACATCTTTAGTCTTAAAAGACTATAAATTTACTATAAATATAGCGTAACTTTCTCAAACGATTGGTTTGAGGGACATTATTTTAAGTAGTTTATGAAGTTTGTTTAACTACTGGTGGTGCTGGTGTAAATACCCCTGTTGCTGGGTCTAAATTTCCAGGACCATACTTTTCATTCAACGATTTAACTAAATCTCTTTCTTTTTCTTGTAAAGCAACATAATCACTTTCAAACTGAATCTCAGTTTGTTCAAGATTATCTAATTGTTGTTGAACTAAAAGTTTCTGTACTCTTAATTGTCCAAATTGAGCTGACTTCTCTGAATAACCATCTTGTAAATCACGAAGTGATTTTAGTTCTTCTTCTGAGAACTTTAGTTCTGTTGATTTTTCTTCGACTTTTTTAGCTAAATTGGATTCTTCTGCTACAGCCATAACTTTTTCTCCTATGTTAATTAACCTTTGATATAAATATTAAGTAAATTTCTCTAATTCACTTTTTTCTTTAGATCTTCGACTTCTTGTTTTAATTCTTTTATTGATTCTATTAATAATGGAACGATTCGTTTATAATCTACTCCTAAATAACCATTTTTTCTTTCAGTAACAATTTCTGGTAATACTTTTTGAACTTCTTGGGCTACAACTCCAACATCGTGTCCTCTTTCTTGTGCCCATCCAGGTGATTTGTCATTCCAATCAAATTCTACACCTCTAATTCCACCTAACTTATCCAATGAACCTTTAATAACTTGTATATTATCTTTAAGGTTTCTATCAGATGAATTGTATGCAACAACATCACCGTCTGCTACTACATCACCACTTGATGATACTTGTGCCATAGTAAGATGAGAAGATATCGAACCACTTATATTACCTGATGTTATAGCATTACCAGTTACGGATACACCAGTATTTGTGGTTTGGAATTTTGTACTATTGTTATAATTTAAATCAACTGAATTAGCTGAATTTAAAGTCATCATAGTTTTAGAACCAGCTCCATTTTGGAATGTCTGTGTTCCACCTCTATAATGTAGATTTCCTGTTCCGTTATCTTTTACATAACTATGACTTCCATCGTGATATAGTTGTAAATCATTTCCATCACCAATATTTAAAACTGCATCATCTGCTAATTGTATGCCACTACTTGCCGTGACTTGGTTGAGGTGGGCGGAACTGCCCGATGTTATCAGTTTTTTCCAGCTTGGCATTTAATTTATCTCCTATTGCGGTTGGTTACTTCTCTTGAAGCCCACTTCCCATCATCTGCCATTGAGATGGGCCAACATTAGTTTAATCCTCTACCCAAAGTTCTCCGTCTTTTTCCTTCGTGTACTTTGAAAGAGCTACATTAACTTCTTTTTTACTCTTATTGAGTAAAGCATATTGGGTTTTTAATTTTTTTATTATCTTGGTGGCCAAATCTATATGTTTTCCAGGAATCATACCATTCTTGATAACATTCATCAAAAACTCTATATCAACTTTATTTAATTTTGATATTTCTTCCTCTACTACTTTAGTTCCACCTTTACTTTCTATTCCCATATTGTAACCTATTATTTAAATTATGCTGTTCGTACCCAAATATCCTCATCATCTGTTATCCACATTTCACCAATTCCGTATGAACCTGATGTACTATTTGGATTAGTCGCTACTGAACCCGATACCGTAACAACATGCTGTAATGGTGTAACTGAAGTTGCTGTATCTTTAACATTCATAGCTACTGCCCATCTTTGGTCATTGATATCGTGATAAAGTGCAGAACCACTATCTACGGCTGAACCACTTTGGACAATAATACCAGCATCTACATTTGAACCAGCTGAACCAGTTGCTGCAAATATAAATTGGTCTCCAACCGATAAGTTCGTAGTTGAAAGTGTCGTGGTTGTTCCATTTACGGTTAAATCACCCGTAATTGTTGCGTTACCCGTAGCGGTAATATTTCCAGTAACATCTATACCTGCTGCGTCAACTCTCATCCTTTCAGTATCATCAATATCAAAAAGGATTGTATCATCTGAACCAAAGTCTATACTATCTTCTCCATCTCCTCTACCAATTTTTAATGAGTCATTCAATATAGAAGTTTGACTTGTTAGTGTTGCATCTATGTATGCAGTATCAACTGCTGTACCATTCCAAACACCAGTTCCAATAGTACCTACGGAAGTAATATTCGTTTGTGCTGCAGTTTGTAGTGTTCCGTATATTCCACTACTTGCAAATACATCAGAACCAGTTATGTTTCCACTTGAACTAATTGCTCCACCAATTACACTTCCTACTGCTTCTATATCACTACTTGCTGATACATAAGAACCACTAATTGCTTCTCCTTGTGTAACACCACTAATTGTAATGTTACCATCTAAAGTAACTGCGTTAGCAAATGTCCAAGTTTCATCATCAAGTGCATTTTTTAAAGCGGTCATAGTTGTAACACCAGTACCACCTTGATTAACTGCTATAGTAGTACCTTGCCAAGTACCAGTTGAAATAGTTCCAACTCCCGTAATATTTGTTTGTGATGCTGTTTGTATAGTTCCGTATATTCCACTTGATGCGAATACATCAGAACCCGTAATATTTCCACTTGAACTAATTGCTCCACCAATTACACTTCCTACTGCTTCAATATCATTACTTGATGAAATATAAGAACTTGTAACATTTCCACTAACATCAAGATTACCATTTAAATCTACTGTAGTCGCCGTTAAATCTATTTCACTTCCTGCAGCCAATCCGAGAACATTATCACTAACAGAGTAAATATATTCACCACCATTATCTCTGAACGCAACTTTACCACCCCCCTTTACAAGTAAATCAGTACCATCAAATTCTAAATTTGCCTCTGAATTTACTGTATTTCCATCTACAGAAGTTACAACTCTGTTATTACCACTATTAGTATATGAACTAATGGCTGCCGATGTTAATCCAGTAATTCCTGCACCATCACCCGTAAGTGTGGTAGCTATTACTCTTCCAAATGAACCAGTCGAAGTGTTTGAACCACTTATGTTACCCGACGCCGTAACATGACTCGAAAAGTTTCCAGTCTTTAAGTGTGCATCACTTCCTGATACTACAATCTTTTTCCATGTTGCCATTTTATTCTCCTAAATACAGAATGTCATTAATAAATATAGACATTCGAAATTATCCTTAGTTTTTTAACTATCAAACCCTAAATACCAGTCATCTGAACCAGAATAGTACATTCCACCAGCTACTGCTGTTGGTGCAGATTCACTTACCGCATTAAATACAATTACTTTATCTTGTTGTACCTTAAACAGAGTTTGATTTAAATCATCTGTTAGTTTAAATAAATCACCACTTCCTGCATCTGAACGAAATGTCCAAGATGAACCAGTAAGTTCATTAGTCCCACTTGTTTCTCTCCAACTTGTAGAACCTATTTCGAGTCCAGTATTTAATGTTTTACCAACATATTGATAAACCGTCATATAACAAAAATCACTATCGGTTGGATCTTTGTCTGCATTTAAAAATTGAACTACTCCAGTTTTATAATCAAATATATAATCATTGGTAGAAACAATATCACCACTATCTAATGATTCGGATGTAGCGTGTGTTGCTTTATAAAGAACTGCCAAATATCCTGGTGTAGTATCTTCTGTTGTTGAACTTGCTAACGAAGATAATGAATATTTTGGTGATATAAAATTTGTTTCTTGGTTAGAATCAATCAACTGAGCTCCAATTCCACCTGTACTACCAGACGGACTTACAAAAAACCAAACTTCATTATTAGTATTTGATTTTGTAAGTGAATGTCTATACCAATATTTCATTATATTTTCACCATTAGATTGATATACAGAACCACTACCTATACTGGAACTATATGGTAATCCACTTGATGGAATTTTATCCGCTTGGGTATAAATTTCAGATGCACCTAAATCTAATACATCCGTAAATGCTTCTTGTGCAGTCGTGTAGGTATTGTGAGTATATCTTCTCGAACCTAATAGTCTACTTGACTTTGAACCTGAATCTATTAATCCCATTTCTTATCTCTAACTAAAAGTTAATGTTATGTCATTTATTGGTGTTGGATCACCTTTATATCTGACGATTATGTAAAGTTCGTTATCATCATTATCTAAATACATTCCATCTGCGTTTCTTATTGGTACGGTATAAGTATTACTTGCAATACTACCACCAGTATTTCCATATAAACTTATTGCAGTAGTGAATGGATTCTTATGATTATCATTTGATATATCTGCTTCAATCAAGTTACTTGTTGTTGCTGTCGGGTCATATATTCTTGCAGTTGATAATTCACTATTCGTACCACTTCCCTTTCCTGAACTCTTAAATAATATTGCACATGCTATTCCATTACTTGTAGAATTCCAAGCCACTAATGTTGTATTATTTAAATTTACAGTCATACTTGACTTTGTTCCACTTGTTTGAAATCTTCTAATATAATATTGGTATGTTCCACCATATCCTGAAGGATGCCAATATCTATATGAACCACCTGGGTCTACCAAAAATCCTGGTTTTACTTGTAAGTCATATTCTCCCAACTGACCTAATGCAAATGTTGTTGTCCAAGCTGTTCCGTTAAATTGTTGAACATTATCTGCTAATTGTATTCTAAAATCTTCTCCAGTAAATAATTCAGTTGTTCCTGTTAAACTACCACCATCGTATCCTTGTTCTCTACCATAAATTGCCATACTTCCACTTGCTAATGGTGAACCAAACATACTTGAACTATGATATAAAATTGTCTGTGTATCTAATGTACTCTGTGAACCATTTCTATTTCTTCCCTTTGTTGCTACCGTAAAGGAAGTATCTCCTGTTCCAGTTTGACTTATATTATCATCATTACCAGCATCCCAATCTACTGAACCAGTTATTAATACTATATCATTATAATATGGAACTGTAGTTGTACTTCTTGCACTACTTCCTCCGCTATCATAAACTACATTTGCGGTTTGTATTGTTCCACCAGATGTAGAAACCGTATCATCGGTCACACTAACACTACCGAAACCAACACTACCGCCAGTCATATCTACTAATGTGGATGAATCTTTATACATTGGATTAAACAATCCTGTAATCTTTGTAGATACTTCATAAGTAGAACCAGTTACATAAGGTGCCCCACTCAAACTTCTCGATACACAAGTTAAAGCTCTTGTTGTTGTACCAACATCTGATAATGAATTAGTTCCTATCGCAGTATCAATAGTATCTATTGGTGCCCAAAAATGTTTTTTATCTGTACCATCGTTGAATACATAATCTCCTTGTGAACCAGTTTTTATTCCTACTACCAAGTCTTGGAAATTATAATATCCACTTGAGGATGGACTTGTAAAATCTTGAAATACATCTGTAGCAGAACCAGAATATCTTCTTGTTAAAGAACCACTTAATGAAGTTCCACCGATATTTTCGAATTTACCATCTTGGAATGCTGCTGGAATTACTGCAGGATTTGCAGATTCTATTTTTGCTAAAGTCAATCCGTTTGAAGTTCCAAAGGTACTTGTTGAAATATCAAAAAATGATTGTGTTGTAAAAGTATTGGAACTTGGTGTTGGTGTTGCTACACTACCCGTATCACTAAATGATTGTGTTGCCACTACTCTAGCGAAAAACTCTTGTGCGTTACCACTTGACAATCCACCCATTCCAAATAACTCACTATCAGCTGATGAATTAACACTTGTTGAACCACCACTATTGGAATCAAAATCTATAAAATAACTTGGCCCGTTATCGTGATATACTGAAATACTATCAAAAACTTTTCGACCTGGTCCTGTCCATCCCTTGTGTACTAAATAATTTATAGTTGTGTTACTTAGAGATGTATAATTTTGTGGTAAATAACCTGCTATAGAATCGGTACTTCCTAAACTATTCTCATTTGTATCTACACTTGCCCAAGTTTTGGTATTTGCAGTTGGTGATGATGTATCTATTGAATGACTAATTATTCCAGCTATAAATCTTAAAATTTCACTTACATGAGATGTATTATCAAAATTATTAAAATAACTTCCATCTAATCCCTCTCCCCATAAATTAGAAGTTGGATATCCGTTTTGTATATTATTAGTTTTTATTGCAGTAGATGATGTTAATGCAGTGGTTACTTGTAATGAACCAGTAACTTGTAAATCACCTGTAGTGTTTTCTGTTGAACCTGTTGTTACAAAAATACCACTTCCACCACCTGCTGAAATTCCAGTTAAATTACTACCATCACCATAATATGTACTTGAACTAATATGTCCACTTGCAGTTATATTTCCCTCAACCTTTAAATCAGTTTGACCAGAACCCGATATATGAACTGCTGTTGCTGGGCTTGTAATTCCACCCATTCCAATTTTAGAACCAACTCCCTCGACAAATATAGCAGATACCTTTTGTGCTGATCCACCTGTGGTAAATCCTTGTAAAGTGATATCAGACCTTGCTGAGTTTGCATCCGAACCGATTGTTATAGACATATCATCACCACTACCAGTTGCCTCAAATACATTATAGGAACGATAATTTAATGCTAATTGTGCATTTCTCTTATTGGATGGATGTGATAAATATATGTAACTTTTTGGATTTGCAGTTTGTGATTGAATTTTATCCGTTTCTACTGCTACACCCGCTATAAGTTTTGCAACAGAACCCGTAGATTCGATTGAACCACTCATAACTGTTTTTGCTGGTAATTTTGCCTGTCCCAATGAACCAGTAATGTTTTCTGCCATAGTTTTGGTAATACCAACACCACCAATTCTTAATGTACCTTCATCTACATCAACACTACTTGCAGATATAGTCGTAAATTGTCCACGACCAAATGAACCAGTAGATGATAGTGAACCACTTATGTTTCTACCAATTAATAAATCACCAGAACCAGATATCTTTAATCCAGGATTATTATTTGCAGTTCTAAATATAATGTCCATTGGATCTTCATTGTAGTTGAAGTAAAGTTTATCTGTATCAGCATCTTTCTGCCATGCACGCATAAAATTTATACCACCAGCTTTAATATCAACTTTATCACCAGTTGGAAATCCAATATAAGTGTCTGTATTACCTGTATGATAAAGGTTATCGGCCATATACAGACTTTCACCTGTAACTGTACCACTTGCAGTTAGACTACCAGTTATCTGTAAATCGGCGGTTGTGGCTTGAAAAGAACCAGTTTGTTGAAATATACCACTCGTAATTCCACTTAATTGACTACCATCACCATAATAAGCACCTGATACATATAATGATCCTGTAATCTGTGTACTACCCGAAACTTTTATATTACCAGTTGCACCATCTTCAATTCTTAATTTTTCATGTATGCTAGAACCATCAAATGTTCCAAAAGATAAATCATTTTCATCACTAACAAATTCTATATGTGCACCAACTGAACCACCTTGACCTTGAAACTCAATAGCACTTCTATCTTCATTATCAGTTCGTTGTAGAGTGATTATTGGTGTATCAGATTTTATGTGTAATTCTGTATCAGGTGATGATGGTGCTGTATCTCCCATTCCGACTCTATTATTACTATCATTTACTACAATAGTATCACCGATATTCAACTTGTTATTGGACGACCTAACTAAAATTTTAGCAGTAGGTGTACCAGTTCCAGAATCTGAAATCGTGAAGGGACCACCTGAGTAAATGCCAGAACCACTAATGTCTCCACTTGAACTTATGTGTCCACTTGCTGTTACATTACCCGTTGCAGTTATACCACCCGTTACTGATAATCCATCTAAACTGGTTGATGTAACGGCTGCACCTATTGAAGATTTCCCATCTGATGCTATAGCAAACTTAACATCACCATCTTCATTAAATACTTGGAATTTGTGAAATGAGCCATCATTATCTTTATCTAAATATAATCTGACATCCTTATCGGATTTTATATCAAAATTATCATCAACTGGTCCAAATAGAGTTCCCCCAACCGTTAAAGAACCAGTAACTTCTCCACTACCTGAAACTTTTAATGAACCAGTTAAGGGACTATCTAATTGTTTTAATCCTATGAGAGCCATTCAAATTCCTTATACTTTAATGCTTCTTGTTCTTTTCTTTCTTCCCAATAGAGAGTCATTCCTTGTGAAATGTTTTTCTTATGCACTTTACTTTTTGGTTGTTTCATCTTTTCTATGGTATCCATAGTAAGTTTTCTATCCGATTGAGCACACGATTTACAAACAGCATTGTTCCCTACAGCACGGTCAAAAGTGTCTTTCCGAGTGTAATAGATGATTCTCTTACAATCAGGACACTTTCGATTTTTTCTATTCTTCCAATGTCGTTTTCTCATACTAATAAATATCACAAAGTGAAAATAGTAGAAGAAAAGTGGAAAATTATATTAGTTCTTCAATCATTTCCTCAATTTTTTTATTGAGTATTTT
>Ga0114932_10003101_pt1 | contig 16685 bp, 17 predicted proteins | sample 2SBtaG_2_FD_87286 | JGI IMG/M metagenome (GOLD analysis project Ga0114932, IMG submission 87286) | Deep subsurface microbial communities from Kolumbo volcano to uncover new lineages of life (NeLLi) - 2SBTROV12_ACTIVE470 metaG | ecosystem: Environmental > Aquatic > Marine > Volcanic ... | reverse complement strand
GGGGTGACCCGGTCATAGGGGTGGATTTCACAGAAAACATTGGCTTCGCGCAGCCGCCGGGCGATCAGTTGCGTGACCTGGCTGCCGAAATCGACGATCAATAAACGCTGATGGCTTTCCATGCGCGGCGTTTAGGGCGGCACTGGCGCCGAGGCAAGGGGCATCGCAGCGGGGGGCGGCGCCCTTGGGGGCTTTGCCCCCGACCCGGGCCGGGCCCGGGCCTCCCCCAAGGTATTTTTCGAGCCAAAGAAGGGTCCGGGCGTCCGTTTTTCGCAGATTACCCCCCGCACCGGCGCCGCCGGGCAGGGGGCTTCTTCGGCTGCGGTCATCGGCGCCTCCGCCTGTGCCGCCCCGAGAGTGCACCCCATTAACCTTAATATCCGGTTACCTTCTTTGGCTTTGAAATACCTCGGGGTCTGGGGCAGCGCCCCAGGGGCCGGTCATCGGGCCCAGGGGCCTTGTGGGGGCGGGGCGATGTCGAGGGGGGGGGACGATGTCGCAATTCCCTGCAGACCGCCGCAATCTGCGGCTATGTCGGGCCGTGGCTGGGCTATGGGTCGGCCACACGGGCCCGAACAGGACAAATGTCATGACAGCAACAGCAAACAGGCGCCGCGGGCGCGGCGGTGGCGGAGCGGCGCGGCGGGCTGAACGCACCGCGATCAAGATCGAGGCCGCGCGCTTCATCGAGCGGCACGTGCCCAATATCGACCTTTTGTCGTCGGAAGCCATCGAGATCATCGAGGCCAGCGCGGACACCGTTCTCGAAGAGATCGGAGTCGTGTTTTCCGAAAACCCCGCAGCGCTGGACCGCTGGCGGGACGCGGGCGCGACGGTCGAGGGCGAGCGGGTCTACATTCCCCGTGGCCTGGCCCGAAAGCTTTGCGCGACGGCACCGTCGACGTTCACGCAATCGGCGCGCAACCCCGAGCGGGATGTTGTCATCGGTGGACGCAATCTGGTGCTGGCCCCGGTTTATGGGCCGCCCTTTGTCCGGGACATGGACGGCGGACGCCGTTATGCGACGATCGAGGATTTCCGCAAATTCGTGAAGCTCGGCTATATGTCGAAATGGCTGCACCACTCGGGCGGCACGATCTGCGAGCCCACCGACGTGCCTGTCAACAAGCGCCATCTCGACATGCTGCACGCGCATATGACGTTGAGCGACAAGCCTTTCATGGGGTCTGTGACCGAGCCCAGCCGGGCCCAGGATTCGGTTGATATGGCGGCGATCCTGTTCGGGCGCGACGTCATCGCCGAAAAGACTGTCATGACCTCGCTGATCAACATCAATTCGCCCCTGACCTTCGATTCCACCATGATGGGCGCGCTCGAGATTTATGTCCGCAACAACCAGGCCTGCATCGTGTCGCCGTTCATCGTCGGCGGGGCCATGGCGCCGGTCAGCGTGGCCGGCACCCTGACCCAGGTGCTGGCCGAGGTGATGGCCGGGGTTGCCTATTCCCAGCTGGTGCGGCCCGGGGCGCCGGTGATCGCCGGGGCCTTCGTGACCTCGATCGACATGAATTCGGGCGCGCCGACATTCGGCACGCCCGAAGCGGCGCAGATCACCATGGGCATGGGCCAACTGGTGCGGCGGCTGGGTTTGCCCTTTCGCTCGGCCGGGGGGTTTTCGGGGTCGAAGCTGCCTGATGCGCAGGCCGGCTATGAATCCGCCAACTCGCTGCATGCCGGGTTCTGGGGTGGTGTGAATTTCATGCTGCATGCCTGCGGATGGCTGGAAGGCGGGCTGGTGTCGAGTTTCGAGAAATTCGTCATGGATGCCGACCAGCTTGGCATCCTGCACCGGATGGCGGGCGACATCGACGTCGGCGCCAATGGTCTGGCGATGGACGCCATTCGCGAGGTCGGGCCCGGCGGCCACTATCTGGGATGCGCCCACACGCAGGCCAACTATCAGTCGGCCTTCTGGCGAACCGGGGTGCTGGATTACAAACCCTACGAGACCTGGGCCGAAGAAGGCGAGCGCGACACAATGCGGCTGGCCAATGTGCGGGTGGCGCGGCTGTTGTCCGAGTATCAGGCACCGGCGCTCGATCCGGCCATCGACGAGGCGTTGAATGCCTTTGTCGCCGAGCGCAAGGCAGCGATGCCGGACGCAATGGTCTAGCGCGCGGCCGTCAGGGTTGGGCTTGTGATCGCTTCGGGCCGCGGCTGGATCAGCCGCGCTTCGGCCAGGGCGGCGATCAGAAGCTCGACGTGGCGGGCGATGTCATAGCCGGGGTCGGCGTCGCGGCGCATCCCGTCAAATTCGGCCTCCCAGTCCAGCAGAGCATCGAGGGCCTGTCCCGGCGCGTCGGGCCGGGGGCCGCGCAGGATGCGGGCCAGGTCGCGTTCGCGGTCATAGGATGCGGCACCCGCGCGGGCGGCGCGCATCAGCAGCCGCGGGCGGGTCAGGCGGGACAGGCGGTTTAGCGAATCGGACATTTGCGGCACCTCGTTGTTGGGTGCCCCTGGGTCGCATGGGTCGGCGGGGTGTTGCGCGAAGCCGCTTGGACCGTTCGCATTATGTCAATTTCATTAACAATAACTGTCGACGGTCTGGATTGTAGCCGGTTCGTTAACAATCTGATAACGAATGCAACCCAGGGTTGTGGATAAGTCTCGGGATAAAGCTCGGATTTGTGCGTTCCGGTCGGACGAAAGGGGGATCACCCATGTCCATGCAACTGGACCCCGGCAATCTGCCGGCTGCGGCGCGCGATTATGTGGCCAACACCGAAGGCGGGCTGTCCTTCCGGGAAATCGCCGCGCGCAATGGCTGTCACGCTTCGACCGTGATGCGGCGCGTGCGGCTGGTCGAGACGCGCCGGGACGATCCCCTCGTTGACATGGCTCTGGAACGCGCGGCCCGACTGGCCGCCGTCGGGCCGGCCTGCGCAGGAGCGACGCCATTGGATCAGTTTGACGCCGAAGCTGCCCCCGGGGGGCAAACATCTCCCGGAAGGGAAGAAGAACGCATACTGCGACGCCTCAATGAACCCGGTGCCAGCCTGGCGCTGGCGTCGGGCATGGAAAATGCCGTGGTGATGCGTGAAACCGACGGGGCCGAGCCGATGCGCACCGCGGTGGTCGGGCGTGCCGTGGCCGAGGCCATGGCCCTGAACGGCTGGATCAGGGGCGGGTCGGTGGGTCGCATCCAGCGCTATCGCATCACCGCCCCCGGGCGTGGTGCCTTGCGCCGCGCCGAGGCGGCCGCGGCCGACGAGGGTGGCGTCCGGGCCGGCGACAGGGGCGAAAGCTTCGGGCAGGACCGCGGCCGCTATGTTTCCTCGGAAAGTCCGCTGATGTCGCTGGCGCGGCGCAAGGACAAGACCGGCAAGCCCTATCTGACCCATGACCTTGTCCGGGTTGGCGAGACCTTGCGCGAAGATTTCGAACTGGCGCAGATGGGGCCGCGGCTGGGACAGAACTGGGACCGGTTTCTTGCCGGGCCGGTGGACGGTGAAAACTCCGGCGATTTCAGGGGCCACGGCCCCGAGGCGGCGCGCGCGCGGGTGGAAAACGCGCTGGCCGATCTTGGCCCCGGTCTGGGCGATGTGGCGCTGCGGGCCTGCTGTTTTCTGGAAGGCATGGAGGCGATCGAGCATCGCATGGGTTGGGCCGCGCGGTCGGGCAAGATCGTGCTGCGCATCGCCCTGCAGCGCCTGTTGCGGCATTATGACGAGCGTCACGGCGGGGTCAGCCCGCTGATTGGCTGAATCGTCAAGCGCTGAACCCTGCCCGACGTCGCCTGACGTCATGGATTTCAACGCATCGGGTGATGCCTTTTGGATCGGCTTGAACGCGAGACGCTGTTGGCGGATTTGCGCCGCGCTTGCGCGCGTCGCCATTGAAGGGGCGCTGCCCCTCTGCGCGGTTCCCGCGCATTCACCCCGGGATATTTCCGGACAGAAGTAGGGCGGGGCCGGAGAAGGGCGGGGCCGGGGCAGGGCGTGGCCGGTCAGGTCCGGGTTTGGCGCCACGCCGCCCAGGCGGCCGGGGTATCGAGATCGGTGGTGGCGGCGGCGCCGGGCAGGGGGACCAGCCTGAGGCGCGCCGGGTGTTGCGCCACGATCTGGCGCGCTCCGGTGTCGCCGTCGAGCGATGTGAGCGCGGGGACAAGATCGGCCGGGATCAGCACCGGGTGGCCCGGCGTGCTGCCTGTCGCGCCGCGCAGGATGGCCGCGGGGTCGTGATCGTGGGCGGCGATCAGGAGATTGAGCGCGTCGGTGCCGATATCGGGCATGTCGGCGGGCAGAACCAAGGCGGCGGTGCCCGCGGGCAGCGATGCGGCGCCGACGGCCAGCGAGTGACCCATGCCCTGTTTGGCACGCCGAGCGATGACGGTCTGGCAGCCAAGGCCCGCCAGCGCCGCCGCCCGATCATGCGCGCCCGGCGGCAGCACCACGGTCACAGGGGTGCCGCTGGCCAGTGCCGCAATGGCCTGGCGGCGCAGCAGGGGCTGGCCGTCGACCGTTTCCAGCAGCTTGTCACGCCCGCCCATGCGCGCCGACGCGCCGGCTGCCAGAAGCAGGACGACCGGTGCCGTCACTTTTCGGGTATCAGGCCGCGTGGCGAAAACCGCAGAACCAGGAGCAGCACCAGCCCCATGGTCAGCAGGCGCATATGTGCGGCGCTGGCCAGCAGGTGCGCCTTGAGCGCATTGTCATCGGCCAGCCCCAGCGTGATCACGTTGATCAGCCACAGGCCGATGGGTTCGACCTGCACCCAGAGCCACCAGATCAGGAAACCGCCAAGGACCGAGCCCCAGTTGTTGCCCGATCCGCCCACGATCACCATCACCCATATCAGGAAGGTGAACCGCAGCGGCTGGTAGCTGGCCGGCGTCAGCTGGCCATCGAGCGTGGTCATCATCGCGCCGGCGATACCGCAGACGGCCGAGCCGAGCACGAAGATTTGCAGGTGGCGGGCGGTGACATCCTTGCCCATGGCCTCGGCCGCGGTTTCGTTATCGCGGATGCCGCGCATCATCCGCCCCCAGGGGGAATTCAGCGCCGCCTGCGTGGCCCAGATCAGGATCAGCAGCACCACGATGAACAGCCCGGAATAGGCGATCTTGACGGTCAGGGTCGAGGCGGTGGCCGGGTCAAGCCCGATCGATGCCGCGCGTTCGACGAAGCTGGCCGAATTTTGCAGGTCGATCTCGTTCGGCACGGGGCGGGGAATGCCGATCACGTTCTTGACGCCGCGGCTCAGCCATTCCTCGTTCTTGAGGATGGAGATGACGATCTCGCCGATGCCAAGAGTGGCAATGGCCAGATAGTCGGACCGAAGCCCCAGCGCTGTCTTGCCGATGATCCACGCCGCGCCGGCCGCCAGCGCACCGCCCACCGGCCAGGACAGCAGGATGTTCAGGTTGAGCCCGCCCAGATAGCCGGTCAGCGCCGGGTTGACGGCCTCGATGGCGTGCACGGCGGGGTCGAAGATTCGGCGGTAGATCACGAACCCCACGATCAGGAGCGCCAGCATCGCCAGGCTGCGCAACCGGTGCCCGGCCATGCGCCGCCAGGTGAAAATGGCCGCGACGATGGTGGCCGCACCGGCCGCCAGCCCCAAAAGCACCCGCAGGCCGCCGGCGGCCCAGGCCGCGCCCACCGGTTCGACCGAGACGATCACCGCCCCCAGCCCGCCAAGGGCCACGAAGCCGACGATGCCGATATTCATCAGCCCCGCATAGCCCCACTGCATGTTGACCCCCAGCGCCATGATCGCGCTGATCAGTCCCATGTTGAAGATGTTGAGGGCGACGTTCCAGCTTTGCATGACGCCGGTGGCGACGAACAGTACCGCGACGACCGCGAACAGGGCGATGTTTTTCAGGTTCATGTTTGTTTCCCCTGGAACAGACCCGTGGGTTTGAACAGCAGCACGATCACCAGGATCGAGAAGGACACGGCGAATTTGTAGTCGGTCGACAAGAGCTGGACCAGGCTGCTGAATTCGAGGTTTTCGGGCAGCAGATAGTTGAACACCTTCTTGAAGGCATAGGTCACCGTGATTTCGGAAAAGGCGATGATGAATCCGCCACCGATGGCGCCCAGCGGACTGCCAAGGCCGCCGACCACCGCCGAGGCGAAGATTGGTAACAAAAGCTGCAGATAGACAAAGGGCTTGTAGGATTTGTCGAGCCCGTAAAGAACCCCCGCCACCGTAGCCAGCGCGGCCACGATGATCCAGGTCACGGTCACCACACGCTCGGGGTCGATCCCGGACAACAGCGCCAGATCCTCGTTGTCGGAGAATGCGCGCATCGATTTACCGGTGCGCGTGCGGTTCAGGAACCAGAACAGCAGCGCCACCACCACAACGGCGGTGACGATGGTAATGCCTTGCGTGGTCTTGAAGGCCAGCCCCTCGCGCAGGCCGGTCAGGGCCTTGAATTCGCGGGCCGAGATGATGAAGCGTTCGCCGTCGGCAAACCGCTGTTCGTTGGGGCCGATGATGAAGCGCACAAGCCCGTTCATCACGAACATCACGCCCATCGACACGATCAGCAGAATGGCCGGTGATGCCCGCTGCACCCGATAGAACCGATAGACCGCGCGGTCGGTTGCCAACAGCAACAGCGCCGTTCCCAGAATGCCGAAGGGCAGCGCCAGCAGCGCCGTGGGCAGGGGCCCGAACGAGATGCCCCAGCTTTGGAAGGCCCAGGTCACCAGGATGGTCACCATGCCGCCAAAGGCCATGGTTTCGCCGTGGGCGAAATTGGAAAAGCGCAGGATACCGAAGATCAGCGTGACACCCAGCGCCCCCAGCGCCAGTTGCGCCCCGTAGGCCGTGGCCGGGACAATGACGAAATTGGAAAAGGCCACGATCGCGTTGAAAAAGTCCATCGCCTATCCTCCCAGAAAACTGCGGCGGACCTCGGGGTCGGCCAGCAGTTCCTTGCCGGTGCCCGAATAGCCGTTGCGCCCCTGCACCATCACATAGCCGGTGTCGGCAATCGCCAGTGCCTGGCGGGCATTCTGTTCGACCATCAGGATCGAGATGCCGGTGCGCGCCACCTCGATGATGCGGTCGAACAGCTCGTCCATGACAATGGGCGACACGCCGGCCGTGGGCTCGTCAAGCATCAGAACCTGCGGCTGGGTCATCAGCGCCCGGCCCACCGCGACCTGCTGGCGCTGGCCGCCCGAAAGCTCGCCCGCCGCCTGGCGCCGCTTGTCGCGCAGGATGGGAAACAATTCGTACACCTGTTCCATGGTTTCGCTGATATCGTCGCGGCGCAGGAAGGCGCCCATTTCAAGGTTTTCCTCGACCGTCATCGAGGTAAAGATATTCTGGTTCTGCGGCACGAAGGCCATGCCCTTGCCCACGCGGGCCTGTGGGCTGAGCGCCGAGATATCTTCGCCGTCCAGCCGCACCGCGCCCTCGTGCAGGGTCAGCATGCCAAAGACCGCCTTCATGGCTGTGGACTTGCCGGCGCCGTTGGGGCCGACGATCACGGCAATTTCGCCCGGGTTCACGGCGATGGTGCAGGCGTGCAGAATGTCCGGCCCGCCGCGGCCATAGCCGCCGGTCATGGCGTCGCCAATCAGGAAGGGCTCGCCGCCTGTCGCGGCCTGGGGTGTGGTCATGTATCCTCCTGCAGGGCACGCATCGCGGCAAGACGTAAAGCGATCTGGTCGTTGGTGACCGGGCCGGTGGTTGCGGTTGTCCGGGCTGAACGGGGCAGGGCCGCCATCAGGCCTCTGCCACTTTGTTCTTGAGGCCGGTGCCAAGATAGGCCTCGATCACCTGTTCGTTTTTCATGATCTCGGCCGACGGCCCTTCGGCCAGCACCTTGCCCTCGGCCATGACAATCACCGGGTCGCAGAGGCGACCGATGAAGTCCATGTCATGCTCGATCATGCAGAAGGTATAGCCACGCTCGGTATTCAGCCGCTTGATCGCGTCGCCGACCGTGTTCAGCAGCGTGCGGTTCACCCCGGCGCCGACTTCGTCAAGAAACACGACCTTGGCGTCGACCATCATGGTCCGGCCCAGTTCAAGCAGCTTTTTCTGACCGCCCGAGACCTGCCCGGCCTTGTGGTCGGCCAGATGCTCGATGGTCAGAAATTCCAGCACCTCGTCGGCCTTGGCGCGCAGGGCACGTTCTTGATCGGCGATGCGTTTGCGGCCGAACCAGGTGTTCCACAGCGTCTCGCCCAACTGCTCGGCCGGCACCATCATCAGGTTCTCGCGGCAGGTCATCGACGAAAACTCGTGGGCGATCTGGAAGGTCCTTAGCAGGCCCTTGTGAAACAGGCTGTGCGGCGGCAGGCCGGTGATGTCTTCGCCGGCCATGGTCACCCGGCCGGACGTTGGTTCAAGAACGCCAGCTACTACGTTGAAAAGTGTGGTTTTTCCGGCACCATTGGGGCCGATCAGCCCGGTGATCGAGCCGCTTGCGATCGTCAGGCTGGCCCCATCCACGGCGTGAAAACCGCCAAAATGCTTGTGGACGTCTTCGACCACGATCATCGCGCGCACCCTGTCATTCGAGCCATCCCCCGTTGGCCAGACGCCGCCCCGGGTTGGGGGCGGCGTCCAAACTTGGCTTGGTCTGCGCTTGGCTTACTTGCGGCCTACGGTCACTTCCTGACCGTTTTCGAAGCCAACCACGCGATAGCTGCCGGCGGCCTCACCCGGGCCGACAAGCTCGACACCCGTGGCGCCGACAAGGTCGACATCGCCGCCGTCAGCGATGATCTGCAGCGCCTTGGCCAGTTCACCCGACTGGATCTGCTCGCCCGGGGCGTTGGCAACGTCCATGACATGCGACTTGTAGTCGGCCGGATCAGACGAACCGGCGGCCTGCATCGCCAGCATGATCAGCGCGGCGGCGTCATAGCTTTCCGGCGCGAACGGCGAGGTGGCGTCAAACGCGCCGCCAACCAGATCGGTAAAGCGCGCGGCCAGTTCTTCCGACGGGGCCGGGTGCTGACCCTGCGAGCCATCGATTTCCGAGCCGAAATTCTCGACCAGCTTGGCCGAGATCATGCCGTCCGGGAACTGGAAGGTGTCGAAGGCGCCCGAATCGAGCGCGGCCCGCACGATGCCCGAACCGCCCTGGTCCACGTAGCCCGCAACCACCAGACGGTCGCCACCGGCCGAGGCCAGCGCGCCGACTTCAGCCGAATAGTCGGCCTTGCCGTCTTCGTGGGCGGCGTTGATGGTCACGGTGCCGCCGGCGGCCTCGTAAGCCTGCTGGAAGCTGTCGGCCAGACCCTTGCCATAGTCGTTGTTGGTGTAGGTCACGGCGACGGTGTTGACGCCGGCTTCAAGCAGAACCTCGGTCATCACCTGGCCCTGACGCGCGTCAGAGGGCGACGTACGGAAGAACAGGCCGTTGTCTTCGTTGTTCATGTGGCTCAGGCCCGGCGAGGTGGCCGAGGGCGAGACCATGACCATGCCGTTGGGCAGCGCGACATTTTGCAGGATCGCACCGGTAACGCCGGAACAGTCGGCGCCCATGATGCCCTTGACACCATCCGAGGTCACCAGACGTTCGGCCGCGGCGGTTGCAGCGCCAGCGTCGATGCAGGTCGAGTCAGCGCGCACGCTGACAACAGTGGCGCCACCCAGCAGCAGGCCGCTGTCGCTGACTTCCTGCATTGCCAGTTCGGCGCCGCCGGCCATTTGCGGCGTCAGCGATTCAATCGGGCCGGTAAAGCCCAGGATCACGCCGATCTTGATTTCTTCGGCATTGGCCGCCGTAAGGGCGCCAGTGGCCGCGATCGCCGAAACGGCGCTGGTTAGCAGAAACTTTTTCATTGTGGTTCTCCCTGATAGTGAAACATTTCCCCCGACGCCCGCAGGCGACGCTGGGCGCGAGTGAAACCGTTTATGGCCGTCCGCGCAAGGTGATATGGCGGCAATAACGGCGAAAACCCAAGCGTTCCCGACCATTCACCGGGTTAACCGCCTACTCGACCCGGCGCAGCCCGGCCCGGAAGCGGCTGGCATTCTGCTGATAATGCCGGGCCGACCGGCGCAGCATCTGTTCGGTTTCCGGGCCAAGTTCGCGCACCACCTTGCCCGGCGCGCCCATCACCAGCGCATTGTCGGGTATTACCTTGCCCTCGGGGATCAGCGCCCCGGCACCGATCAGGCAGTTGCGGCCGATGACGGCGCCGTTCAGAACGATGGCGCCCATGCCGATCAGGCTGGCCTCGCCCACGGTGCAGCCGTGCAGCATGGCCTTGTGCCCGATGGTGCAGTCGGCGCCGATGGTCAGGGGAAATCCGGGGTCGGTGTGCAGGACGCAATCGTCCTGAATGTTCGCGCCTTCGCCAACGATGATCGCTTCGTTGTCGCCCCTGATGGTGCTGCCGAACCACACCGACGACCGCGCGCCCAGAACCACATTGCCGATCACGTTGGCATCGGGCGCCACCCAGGCGCTGCCGTCGCCGTCGCGGCGCGGCACCGCGTCGCCCAGCGCATAAAGGGTCACTGCAGATCCTCGAATTCCAGATGCAGGCCGCGCACATGTTCGACCAGCAGCGGCTGTTGCGGCCGGCGCAGGCGTTCGGCGGTGACGATGGTTTTCAGCCGGGCGGCCGTCTGGTCGAGATCGTCGTTGACCAGCACATAGTCATAGCTGTCCCAGTGGCTGATTTCGTCCCAGCTTTTGGTCATGCGCCGCGCGATGGTGTCGTCATCGTCCTGCCCGCGCTGTTCCAGCCGGCGCCGCAGTTCGCGGATCGAGGGCGGCAGGACGAAGATTGACAGCACATGCGGGGCGAGGTCGGAATTGGTGATCTGCTGGGCGCCCTGCCAGTCGATGTCGAACAGCACGTCGTTGCCGGCCCCGATTGCCGCCGCGACCGGCGCCTTGGGCGAGCCGTAGAAATTGCCGAACACATGGGCATGCTCCAGCATTTCCCGGCCCGCGACCATGTGTTTGAAGGCGCTGTCGTCAAGAAAACGGTAATGCTGGCCGTCGACTTCGCCGGGGCGCGGGGGCCGGGTGGTGGCCGACACCGAAAAGCTGATCGACGGATCCCAGTCGATCAGGCGCCGGGCCAGTGTTGACTTGCCGGCGCCCGAGGGCGAGCTGAGAATGATCAGAAGGCCGCGCCGCATGGTCACTCCAGGTTCTGGATCTGCTCGCGCATCTGGTCGATGACCGTCTTGAGGTCAAGCCCGACTGCCGTCAGCGCCGTGAATTGAGACTTCGAGCACAAGGTGTTGGCCTCGCGGTTGAACTCCTGACACAGGAAATCCAGCTTGCGCCCCACCGGGCCGCTGGTGTCCAGCAGCTTGCGCGCGGCGGCGACATGGGCGTCAAGGCGGTCGAGCTCTTCGGTGATGTCGGCCCGAACCGACAGCAGCGCGATTTCCTGCGCCACCCGGTCGGGATCGAAGCCCTCGGCATTGTCTGCGATGCGGGCCAGATTGTCGCGAAAGTTCTGGTCCATGGTCTGGCGGCGATCTTCGGCGATGGCGCGGGCGCTGGTGGCCCCCCTGGCGATCTGGTCCAGCTGGTCGCGGATCAGATGTTCAAGTCGTTTACCCTCTTCGCCGCGCATGGCGTTGAAATCGCTCGCCAAAGCCGGGACCTCGCCTAGCATCGCCTGCACCAGTTCGCCGGTGTCCTGCGCGCCGCCGCTGTCGGTGACCCCGCGCAGCCCCAGCACGTCGCAGGCCGACCCGGGCGACAGCGCAAGGCCACGTTCCTGCGCCGCGCGCGTCACCATCGCGATCTGGTCCAGCGCCCCGGCCAGCGCGGCCGGATCTAAAGACTTGGGCCCGCCCTCTTCGCGGTTGATACGCACCGACAGGGTCAGGCTGCCGCGCGCCGCCACACCGGCAAGGGCGGCCTTCAGCTTCTGGTCCAGCCCGTCAACCCAGTCCGGCGCCCGCAGGCGCAGATCCAGCCCGCGCCCGTTGACCGACCGCAGCTCGATCGTCCAGCGCCAGGGGCCGGTTATCCCCGATTGCTGTGCGTATCCGGTCATCGAGTTCGGCATGGACTTAACCTTTTTAGTAAGTTTCGACACAAACCGCCGCGATTGGATGCTATAAAGGCAAGTGGGGATAACACGAGACCTGTGCGCACAGTGGTTGTCTGATGTTGCGCATTCGTCATCCGGGGGTTGGAGGTCGTGGCCATGGAGCCGGCGAGCAATATCGTGCATTTTCCCGTAACTGGCCGGGAAAAGCGGCAAATCGCGACGCCGCTGGACGCAGTTCAGGCGCATTGGCGCAGTCTGGCCGACGGCCGTATGATGCCGCATCGCGACGAACTGGACCCGCTGACGCTGGTGAGTTGGCTGGATCATCTGGTGCTGATCGACCGCGCCGCGCCCGACCGGGCGACCGTGGCCCTGAGCGGACCATCATTGTCCGACCGGTTGGGGCGGCCGCTGCGCGGACTTTCGCTGACGGCGCTGTTCCACGCCGGCGACGCGCCCGAACTGACCGATGCCCTTGGCGCGCTTTTCGACGAACCGGCCCGCATTCTGTTGCGGGTCTCGGCCGGCCGGCAAGGCGGGCAGATGCTGATGTTGCCCCTGCGCGGGGCCGATGGCAGCTGTTGTCACGCGCTTTGCGTGCTGGACATGCGCCACGGACAGGGCCGGCTGAAAATCGCCGGCCAGTCTCGAAAGTCCATTGTCGGCTATGCCGCCCATCCGCCCCGGCGTCAGAAAAAAGGGCCGGACGCGATGCATCCGGCCCTGAAACTGGTCAAGGGCTAGGGCCTCAGACTGCCTGCCGCGCGGTGCGCCCATCGCGGCCGGCGCGCAGCTCTTCCGCGACCAGAAACGCCAGTTCCAGCGACTGGCTGGCGTTCAGGCGCGGATCGCAGGCGGTGTGATAGCGGTCAGACAGGTCTTCTTCGGTCACGGCGCGCACGCCGCCCGTGCATTCGGTAACGTCCTTGCCCGTCATCTCGAAATGCACGCCGCCGGGAACGGTGCCTTCGGCGCGGTGGATGGCGAAAAACTCCTGCACCTCGCGCAGCACGCTGTCGAAGGGGCGGGTCTTGAAGCCGGTGGTCGACTTGATGGTGTTGCCGTGCATCGGGTCGCAGGACCAGACCACCTTTGCGCCCTCGTCCTCGACCGCGCGCACCAGTTTGGGCAGGTGGTCGCCCACCTTGCCGGCGCCAAAGCGCGCGATCAGGGTCAGGCGGCCAGCCTCGTTTTCGGGGTTCAGCGCCGCCATCAGGCGTTTCAGATCGTCGGTTGAAATCGACGGGCCGCATTTCAGGCCGATCGGGTTCGACACGCCCTTGCAGAACTCGACATGGGCGCCATCGGGCTGGCGGGTGCGGTCGCCGATCCAGATCAGGTGCCCCGAGCCGGCGATGGTCTGGCCGCTGGTCGAATCGACCCGGCACAGCGCCTCTTCATATTCCAGCAGCAACGCCTCGTGGCTGGTATAGAAGTTGACCGAGTTCAGTTCATGGTTGGTTTCGGAATCAAGCCCCGCCGCCGCCATGAAGTCGAGCGAATCCTGGATGCGCGTGGCCATGTCGCGATAGATTTCGGCCTTTTCGTTCTCGGTAAAGCCCAGCGTCCAGCTGTGAACGCGGTGAATGTCGGCAAAGCCTCCGTGCGAAAAGGCGCGCAACAGGTTCAGCGTTGCGGCAGACTGGGTATAGGCCTGCAACATGCGTTCGGGCGCCGGCAACCGGTGTTCCGACGTGAAGTCGAAGCCGTTGATGATGTCGCCCCGGTAAGACGGCAGTTCAACTTCGCCCACGGTCTCGGTCGGGGCCGAGCGCGGCTTGGCAAATTGCCCGGCCATGCGCCCGACCTTGATGGTGGGCACCTTGGCGCCATAGGTCAGCACCATGGCCATCTGCAACATCACCTTGAAGGTGTCGCGGATCTGGTCGGCGCCGAATTCGGCAAAGCTTTCGGCACAGTCGCCGCCCTGCAACAGAAACGCCTCGCCCCGCGACGCCTTGGCCAGCTGCGACCGCAGCGTGCGCGCCTCGCCGGCAAAGACCAGCGGCGGATATTTGGCAAGCTGGGTTTCGACCGCGTTCAGACGTGCAGCATCAGTATAATCGGGCATTTGCACCCGTGGTTTGCTGCGCCAGTCAGTTTTTTGCCAGTTGCTCATTGCGCCTTCCCCGTAAATTCGGTTGAGACGCTTCCTATAGGCTGGGATCGCGGCGATGAAAACAGCGTTTCGCCCTGTCGCCCTGCCTTGAACAGAACGGGCAAACCTGTTTCGGTCGAAACCACGAGGGCCGGGAGTTACGGCATTGAGCATGACGCGCAACGACATCGCCCCGGCGCGGGGCCCTTCCGAGGGCAAACATTTCGTGTTCGCGCTGGTGCCGCGATTCACGATGCTGTCCTTTGCCTGTGCGGTGGATTGCCTGCGCATTGCCAACCGGGTGATCGGACATGATGCCTATCGCTGGACGCTGGTCAGCGAAGGCGGCGGGCCGGTGCGCTGTTCGGCCGACATCGAGTATGGCGTCGACCGCGACCTTGACGAATTTCGCCGCGACGACCGGATCATCCTGTGTGGCGGTCTGAACGTGGTCGAGAATACCTCGAAGCGCATGGTGAACTGGCTGCGTCGCGAGGCCCGCAAGGGGGCGACGATCGGCGGTTTGTGCACCGCCGCCCATGCGCTGGCCAGCGCCGGGCTGCTGGACGGCAAGCGGGCAACCATTCACTGGGAGAATCAGGACAGTTTTGCCGAAGAGTTTGACGACGTCGACCTGACCAAGTCGGTGTTTGTCATCGACGGCAACCGCTATACCACCGCTGGCGGCACCTCGTCGATCGACCTGATGCTGAAGATCATCGCCACCGATTTTGACGAAGAGACCGCGAACGCGGTGGCCGACCAGCTGATCTATTCCTCGATCCGAACTGACCAGGACACCCAGCGGCTAAGCGTGCCCACACGCATCGGGGTGCGCCATCCCAAGCTGAGCCAGGTCATCCAGATGATGGAAGCCAACATAGAAGAGCCGATCTCGCCCTCGATCCTGGCCAAGGACGTGGGCATGTCGACCCGCCAGTTGGAGCGTCTGTTCCGCCGTTACCTGAACCGCAGCCCCAAACGCTATTACATGGAATTACGCCTGCAAAAGGCGCGCAACCTGCTGATGCAAACCGACATGAGCGTGATCAATGTGGCGCTGGCCTGCGGCTTTACCTCGCCGTCGCATTTCTCGAAATGCTATCGGTCGCATTATTCGACCACGCCCTATCGCGAACGCGGCTCGCAGGCGTCAAGGCTGACCATCTGAATGGCCCGGCCCCCGCGATCTTTGCTGCTGCGCGAGGACTGGCCTGCCAGTGTCAGCCGCCCGCTGGTGTCGCCGTTGCAACCGTCGGTGGTTTACACCGTCGAAAGCCCCGACGCGCTGGACGCGCAATACGAAGGGCGCACGCAGGGCTTTACCTATGCCCGCGAGGGCCATCCAAACGCCGAGGTGCTGGCCGCCATGATCGGGCGGATGGAGGGGGCCGAAACCAGCGTGGTGACCGGTTCGGGCATGGCCGCCGTGGGTGCGGCCATTCTTGGGGTGGTGCGGGCCGGTGATCATGTCATCGGCGGGACCGAGCTTTATGGCCGCTCGTTGCGCCTGCTGTCCGACGAATTGCCGCGCCTGGGCGTCGAAACCTCGCTGGTGGATACAACCGATGCCGGTGCCGTGGCGGCGGCCATGCGGCCCGAGACGCGACTGATTCTGGTCGAGACCGTGTCAAACCCGACCCTGCGCGTGGCCGATATCGCCGGCATCTCGCGGCTGCCCGGCGCCGGTAACCGGGTGCTGGCGGTCGACAACACCTTTGCCACGCCGCGCGGTCTGCGGCCGTTGTCGGTGGGCGCCGATATCGTCATTCACTCGGTCACCAAGCTTCTTGCCGGTCACTCCGACGCGACGCTGGGCTGGGTCGGGACGACCGACGCCGATCTGGGTGCGGCGATTGCCGGGCAGGTCGCGACGTGGGGTCTGACGGCCAGCCCGTTCGATTGCTGGCTGGCCGAACGCGGGCTGCTGAGTTTCGATCTTCGCTATGAACGCGCGGCGGCCAACGCGGCCCGGCTGGCGGATGCGCTGGCCGCCATGCCTGGGGTTGACCGCGTGCTTTACCCCGGCCGCCCCGATCACCCCGACCACAACCGCGCGCTTGGGCTGTTGGGCGGGCAGGGCGGCAACATGGTGACCTTTTCGATCGCCGGCGGCCGCGCGGCCGCCAATCGGCTGGTGCGGGCAGCCGACGGGCTGGCCTTTGCGCCAACGCTGGGCGACATCGCCACGGTTATCAGCCACCCTGCGTCATCGTCGCACCGGTCGCTGGGCGCCGATGCCCGCACGGCAATGGGGATATCCGAGGGGACCTTTCGCGTCTCGGTTGGGGTCGAACCGGCGGGCGAGCTTGTGGCGTTGTTTGCCGCCGCCTTGCAGGCTGCGTCAGATTAGGTGAAGCTTGGCGTTGCTTGGCGCGGTCACCACATCGAAATTGAGATCGGGGCAAACGCTGAGGACTTCGTCGCGCACGAGCCCCGGGTTGGGCAGCACGCTCGAAATGGCCCGATATTTCCCCTCAAACCCAAGCGAGGACAGCATCATCGACAAATCGTAGCAGTCGAATCCTTGGGCAAACACCGGTGAATAAATCACCGACGGTTGCTGACGCCGGGCAAAGAGATCGGGAATTGCGATGAAGGAAACGCACACCGTCGGG
>Ga0114932_10003099_pt1 | contig 16691 bp, 19 predicted proteins | sample 2SBtaG_2_FD_87286 | JGI IMG/M metagenome (GOLD analysis project Ga0114932, IMG submission 87286) | Deep subsurface microbial communities from Kolumbo volcano to uncover new lineages of life (NeLLi) - 2SBTROV12_ACTIVE470 metaG | ecosystem: Environmental > Aquatic > Marine > Volcanic ... | reverse complement strand
GCATATATTCTGGCTGAGAAATATCTTCTTCAAAAATACTTTCTGCCGATTCAGGTTGTGGCAAACTTAAGTCTAACTCATTAATAGTTGTTACTTCTTGAGGAGTTCTACCTCCAGTTAACTGTTTTAAACTTAACAAGCCCTGTGCAGTTCCTGCAATTGGACCAGTTGGCATATTGCTACTGTTTAAAACAATCTGGTCTTGTGCGTTTAGCGCCTCATTAGATTCGACAATACCCTGTTGGGTTTTATCAATTATGTTTTGTGTGTATTCTTTTGCTTTTTTTCTGGCTGATCTGCCAGAGTAGGATACTGGTATACCAAGGAGGGTTCCAATGAGAGCGCCCCTAGCACCTGCTTCTAGTTGCTCTTCTTGTTGGGCTTTTGAGAATTCAGAGAGAATGTCTTTCTCCTGAACATAGTTGAGCGCCATGCCTTCAAACATGGTCTGGATGTATTCGGTAGTGCCTTCTTGAGCGCCCATGCCTATGGCTCTACCAATCCTGAGAGGAATACCGCTTTTTGGGTCTTTCATTTTCTTGCCAAACCAACTGGCAAAGTCTGTACCTCTACCCATCTTGCCTATGATTTGCATGGGAACAATCATGTCCAACACACTCATCATGGTTCCAGTAGCCGCCGCAACAGAAGGCCTGCTTTCGCCAGTTTCCATGAGTAGGTCAGTGTAGACTTCAGCGGTATTAAGAAAGTCTATTGTTCCTAGTGTGCCAACAGTACCTAACGTTGGTCTTTTAAGTATGAGAGTGCCTATGACGGCAGGAGCAAATGTGGTTACAAGATTGGGTACTTGCTCTGCTACAGCGTTCATGCCCCAAGCAATAGCGCCTTTCCAATCTTCAATCTCGCCTAGATTTTTAGGGCCTTTAAGTTGATCGTCAAGTTCATTGACATCCATGCCCATAAGAATACCGGACATGTAAGCATTACTTAACCAATTTTGACCCGCTTCTTGAAAGCCAAGTTCTTTTAGTAACTCTCCTGTAAATCCTTTGAAGGTTACTTCAGCAGAGCCTGATAAAAGTCGTTTACCTTTAGAAAAGGCTAGGCTTGCATCGCTTCTTTCAGGAGGCAAAAGCGTATGTATTGCTTGACCTGCTTGAATACCGGGACTTTGTAAAAGTATTTCCTCTGCGGTTCTTGTATCTGTAGGCGCTTCTTGGCCTACAGGCGCACCTTCTCTGTAGTATTCAACCATAGTTCTCTCTCTTAGTCTTAGGCAAAGGCTTCAGACTGGTTAGTAATTTATTGGTTTGCTAACGCTTGCAACTGTTCGCTTGTTAGCGGGGTTCCAGTTTCTGTTGGGGCATTAGCAGTTGTTGGCGCAAGCATTCCTGCTAATCCTGCAAGTGCAGGAGCCGCACCTCCATACATTCCCTTAAGAGGTGTGTAAGGTACGTTGTAAGCGGCCCCTATTTGTTGCGCCATCGGATACCCTAATGAAATTAACATTCCAAGTATTCCACCCATTCTTTGTCCTTCTGCAAGATTTTGGTCTATACTTGGCCCAGCATTCCCTAAAGGAATTGGAGAATTAACCTCTCCTATTCCTAATTGCTCTAGTATGGTTACTACTTCTTTTTGTACTTCTACTGGAAGAAGATTAAATGCAGGTCCTGTTCGTTTTCCTGCTTCATCTACATTTGAATTTTGCAGAATTTGCATATAGTTTGTAATAAAATTAGCGGCTTCTTCTGATACTTGACCGCCACCGCTACCACTACTAGGAGTCTCAATCGAAGTTTCATCTGGAGATATTATTTTTAAAATTTCTTCTTGTGCTATTGGGTCTAAAGTTTGGAACTGTAATTCTAATAATTCTTCTGCTTGGTCTTCTCCAAACTCTGCTAAATATGTTTGATATTGCCTAAGAAATTGTTCCACTTGATCCACTGTTTTCGGCATCCCAAGAATGTCTTCCCTATTAAAAGACAACATGCCTCCAGTGCCAGTACCTGTTGCTAAATCAGATGCTCCCGCAGGAGGAACAAGCGTATCTAGAACAGCAGTACCAATAGATTTTCTGTCTTCTTGTCTAAGAGCATCTATTACACTGTTAGGAAGTAACTGTGATGTTTCTCCTGTACGCAATGCTCTTTCATCAGATGTCTCAAGTCCAATACTGAGTGCTTGTGCATCACTAACATCTCGTTTAACTGAAGATCGTTTTAAAAAGTTTAAAAAATCATCAACAAAAGCAGGGCCTCCCAAATTTATTTTTTCTGGAACATAATCAAATCCATATGCAAGTGATGTATCTCCACTGGCAATAGAACCATCTTGTTTAAAAGTTAACGCCGCTTCTTTATCAGATTTAGTTGCATCAGGTTGGCTTGCTTTCCATATCACTTCAACTCCTTTCCACACATCTTCTTGAACATCTGCATATTGAGGCTTTCTTTTTATTGCCTTAAGAAGAGAATCATTCCAAGATGTCTTTCCTTCTGGAAGAAGAGATATCTCATGTTCAAAAATTTTCATTGCACTTAATTGAGGAAGAGTTGAAATCCCATGAAATTTATTGTATGTGTTTTCAATTTCCTTAAGGTTAGACCAAGCACGATCCGCAAAAACTTTAAACTCAGTAGAAGATTTATCGTCGCTTGACATTAAAGTATTGTAAAACTCTTGATGGGCTTTATATTGATTACCAAGTGCGTCAGAAGTTAACTTACGAGATGAAGCATTTGCTTCAGACTGTGCTTGTGCTAACAAAAGGTTAAACTTTCTATTCTCTAGATCGGTTGCTTTGGACTGCTCACGAACTCCTAACAAACCTGTAATTAACTCGTTGCCGGGGCCTTGAAGCGCACTTAGTAATCTTCTTTCTATACTCATATCGCACCTCCAACCATGTTATTGATCATTCCTTGTTGGGCTTGCGGATCATCCATACCACCTTGCATAGCATTCTGAGTAAACTGTGCGGCGTTTTCTTGGTTAACTCCGTTATCTCCAAGAGTCATGTAAGCATCAACAGCAGATATCATTGCATCTCCTTGTATCTGCTCAAGTTGAGACTCATCTTGAATAGTAATAAGCCCTTCTGTTACCGCTATTTCTATAATAGCGTTTACAACTTCAGCGGCAATAGGAATAAGAATGTCCCTAGATATTTCTACCCCTGCCCCTCTTGCAGAAACCATTTGAAAATGTAACAACTGACCAACAACAGCGCCTATCATGGGTGCAGGGTCATCGCCACCTTGACTAATTTTTTCTACTATATTCTGGTAGGCTTTTTCATCATCAAAATATTGTTCAATATTTTGCATAATAATTTGCGCCTGTTGTTTTTCTTCCTCAGTTGCGGGTTGAGTGTTTCCTTGCCCTATCATGCCAATAACCCTCCCGTATGACTAGCGCCCCTTCTCCTTGCCGCTCTGTTGCTTTTCATAACATCACTAAAAGACCTACGAGGAAATCCTGCTACAGCGGCTTTTGCTTCGGCTTCTTTTTCTGCGCTATCGTCAAGAAATATAAGCATCATTTCTGCTATTTTTTGAGTACCATACATTGCTACTAGCGGATCATTTGCCCACAAATCTTTATACCATGCCGCCGCCTCTTTTACTTTGTTACCCGCAAGACCTACGATATCTCTCCAAGTGTTAGAGGCTTTTTCTACCATGTTACCTTTGTTAAACAAGGTCTGATCAGGTAAAGTTCTAATATCGGAAAATCCTGTTGATGTGAACGTCCTCATGTTAGGAGTACTAGCAAGATTGTTTGTTGCTACATCTGTTGCTACATCTGTTGTCGCTTGACCTGTCAATGCCACATCTGATGCTCCAGCAGGAGGAACAAGCGTATCTAGAACAGCAGTTCCTGCTTTTTCAAGAAATCCGGGTTGGCTTTCACTTAACAAACCTTGAGAAGCAAACTCACTGGCTCCTCCCGGCCCCATACCGGGATTCATAGGAACACTTGTAGGAGCAACATTTGAAGCAACCTGTCCAAATGACTGGCTTGCCTGAGATGCGGCTTGGGAGATTGTGTTGCCTCCCCTTATGCCGCTCATTAAAGACTTACCCCACTGAGTTATTCTGGGCCAACCACCCCCAGTAAAACCTGTAGCGTATCCGTATCCTACGTAAGCGGCGGCGGCAACAAGAATCAAAGGAGCGGCTTTTTTAATAGCGCGGCCTATTTTCTTAAATACTTTTCCTATAGATTTAACTACACTTCCCATTTATTTCTCCTTTGGCAAGACAAAGTTATTGCCTGTCCTTACCGCTCCCATTCTTTCGTATAACTTGCATGTTCGCTCTATATCACCAATGCCAGAACTAACTCCCATGCTTATTTCAGCAACGCCCGGATTCATCCTAGCCCATTGGATATACCTTCTTAACAAAGAAGCCCCCCAACCTTTACCATTTTTAGTAACGTAAAAAAAAAGATCAGCGGCTTGTTTTTTTCTGGAGTACCATAGTTGGTTGGTCACTCCTATAAACACACCTTCTATTGTTCCAAGATCAACAACGTTAACTAAATGTTCTTTTGATAAGATACATATCTGAAGATTCTTTTCTAGAGTCTTCTCGTCTAATGGAACTGTATTTGAAATTGATAATTTGTGTGCTTCTTTTACAACATTTGATATTTGTTTTATATCTTTATTTTTAGCAGTTCTTATCATTGACTGCCCGTTAATGGCTCAAAGGAATCAACCCAAGTTTCTGCCCAATCTGCCGGATTAACATTGTCTCCAAAAATCATATCCCATATATAAGAAGTAGCATCTAAATTATCATTAATAGAACCCATTATATTTGCCGCATCTACTTGTATGCCTTCCATCCCAAGAGAGTATTGAAGGTCTGCAACATATTTTTGAGTGTCAGCACTCAGCATGGCAGTAAATCTGGTTGTGTCAGCACTTAAATCTGCAACATATCTTTTTGTAACATCGTTTATCTTTGCCTGAGTAAGGGAATACCCACCTGCAATGTGTTGCAAAGTTTCGTTAATTGCGCCTGATAGCCTAGCCTCCATCTGTCCGTAAAAGGAAGCGTTTTGCGCGGCACGAAACTCATTGCTAGTTCCTTGGTTTAGCATTCTTTGTCTGCTAAAAGTTTGCGCGTCAGCCATAGCAATAGGAACAGCAACTTTTAAAACAGCATCCATTACTGCTTCTTGAGCCATACTAGAGTTTGCAAGACCTCTAGCGTTCATCACTCTCATTGCTTGCCCTGCCGCCGCCCTAAACACAGGACTATTTGTATCAACTAAAGAAGCAACTCTGTTTGCAACAACTTCTGATCTTGGCCCATCCGTAACAACTTCAGACAACAAAGGCTCTACTGTTGATATTCCAACAGGAGTAGGATCAAAAGTACTAAGGTCTGGAGGCGCTGGCCCTTCGTATGCAATTTCTGGCGGTGCTTGTACTGGTGCTGGTGTTGCTGTTGTTGTTTGTGTAGCCCCAGAACTTGATGGCCCAGAAGATTCTTTTTTTGCAGGGCCAGATAACAAACGACCTTCATTTTTACCATAACTTGAATAATGAGAAGCCCCATACTCAGCAAGACTAACTCCTTTTGCTTTCCAATTTTTGTTATAGTCTGCTTTTAAATCAGGGTATCGTTCTGCGTATTGTGCAAACTTAGGATTAGTTACTCCTTGAGCGCCAGAGGGAGTGGTAAAGTTAGCAGAGCGAGGATTTTTATTTGCATCATCAATTTCTTTTTGTCTTTGTGCGGCAAAATCTGAAGAATCTGTCATCTCTTTAATCCTCTTGATGAATACTGAACAACAGCACCTTGCAATGTAACTGGCTTGTCGTATATAGATTCATTTTTAATAATTATTCCCATTGTTTCTCCAACACCATTTATCCTTGCTCTTGCTTTATCAACAACAGCAACGCCTAAAGTGTCGCTATAAACGTCATCTACAGTCCACTCATCGTTAGTAACAGATATGGTGTAGTCAGATGTAGTAGGCACAGTGCCATCACCATAGTTGTACTCTGGTTGTATGGTAAGGGTTGTGTTAGTATCAGCGTTTAACTCTAGTAATATTTCTCTAAATCTTTTCTTCCTTTGTGGAGTACCGTAATGATGGTAAGCAAGCCGCACAAAAGATTGAACTGTTTGACCATCAAGAGATGTTCCTGAGTCTATTTTTCTAATGTACCCATCATCAAATCCTCCATAAAGAACTTCATCTCCATTAGCATCTTCTCCAGAAACAGCGCAAACAATTTGATCATTTAAACTAAACGGCAACATACCCATGTTCTTACCGTTTATAAAAGTCATAGCAATGCCAGTCTTATCATTAAAGTAAAGCCTGTATTGATTCTTGTCTCTTACTCTTAATGAAGTAACAACTCTGTTTTTGTATTTCTGTACAAGAGGATCAATTTTTTCTGATATAACTGCTTGTTTAAAGTCTCCGTAGTTAAGAGTGGAGCCTAAAGAAACAATGCCTCTGTCATCTAAAAATATAGTTGTTTGTATTTTTTCTACTGTATTCTTTACCGCCCCTGTTCCAGTATAAAACTGAGTTAGGTTCCAGTCACTTCTAGAAGTTCCGTAAAGAATAAACGTGTTGTTTCTTCCAAACACAGCAAGAGAGTCTTTTGTTTCTACAGACATGCCTGTTATGTTGTCGCCTACTACAATTTCAGAAGCACCTAACGTGGTACTCCAAGTAGTTGGCAAGCCAAGAGATGAGTTTTGTAAAGAACCTTTTGGATAAGACAAGAAGAGATGGTTCTTAAATACAATTACATTTTCAGGAGTGTCCGTAGTCATACCTGTTTTTATTTTTATAAAGGTAGTACCGTCCCACTCAAATGCATTGCCAACTCCACTAGCACCATACATTTTTTCTAAACTTTCTTCGCCTACAAAATTAAAGTTTACAAATTTGTAGGAACCATTTGGTTCTATGGTTTGCTCATACAATTCGCCATCTGTTTTTGCAACGGTAACAGTAGATGGTTCTGATGCGCCGTTTACTAAAGCGCGTTTTACGCCGCTTACTTGTATCTCTTCATTGTCAGTCCAAGAACCCGAAGCACTAACAATAGAAAGAAAACCTACCGCATCATCGCTAGAATATGCGCCACTAGTTATAGTAACTTTTTTAACTGTAGCCGTGCTTCCAGAAGAAGAACCAACTATTGAATCATTTTCTTTTATTTCTGTAATGCCACCATCAAAAGCAATAGTAGACATTTGTATTTCTTCGTTGTCTTGAAACACTCCAGTAATAGAATCTATTACTACACAGCCTTTTGCTCCAGTATCCCAGTTACCGTAATAACTGACTCCTTTGACAGTTGCTGTTGCTCCGCTAGTAGCGCCAGATATTGAAGCGCCAACAACTAGTTCGCCATTTGTTGTAGTAGTGTCAAAATTTAACGCATTGCCTAATCCAACCTCTAACCAACCAGTAGAAGAAGACCTATACATGCCAGTAGTAGCGCCCCCTGCTTTGTTCCTAAAGGCGTATATATCTCCAGAGTAAACCCAAACTCCTAGAACAGAACCTTCTCCGGGTACTATGTTTATTAAACTTCTTTGGTTTTCTATTCTTGCTTGAAGTTCAGAAACTAAAGAAGCATCTGCACTAGCATCCCTTGATACTGGGGGGCCATTAGATAGGGCAGTAGCATAGAGTCCCATTATCCAATCCTAAGAACAGACAATTGACCATAGTTTAAATAAATGTTTTGGCTACTTCCGTTGTTATGTTTTATTCTTGCATAGACATCAGTGTACGTTGTGTGTCCAGTGCAATCTATAATGCCGCTCATGTTAAAATTAGCAACATCGTTAGCATTAGTAATGTATTCAATTCCTTTTAAAGCAGGAGAGTCAGTAGTGCTTCCTCCTGTGTTATCAGTAGAAACCATTGCAGTCCAAGTAATGTTTGCCGTAGCCGCTTGTTTTATGCATATGTTACAAGAAACGAAATAAAAACCTTTGTCGTATATTCTTATCTGGTCATTTGCAAAGTCAGCGTCAGTGCCAACTGTAGTAGAAGATACCGTTCCAGTATCTTGTGATACGTCCGACCCAGAAGAACCTAATGAAAAATCAATGGTTACTGTAGTTCCATTTCCAATTGCTTGAACAGCGGGAGTACCATCGCCTGCGGCATTATTTATACAAGCATATCCTCCCATTCCTGACTCTACATATTGTCGTAACATCTGTGCTGTAATTGCGCCAGTAGTATTGTCAGCAAAACTTGTGCCTGTTAAAACCGCTCTAGTTTTTCTTAAGGCTGTAGGTGTTCCCATTATGTATACTCCACGTTAAATGCGCTTCCAAATGCGCTGTCTTTGTTCAAAAAATATATTGTTTCGCCTTCTTGAAAAGTACCGCTAGTAGCAGTAAAATAAATATATCCTTCTGCATCATTGGTAGGAAAAAATCCTGTTTGACTATCGCCAGTAATATCCTCTACGGATACTGATAAAATAAATCCAATAGCACCACTAGTCTCACCCTTAACCATGTCTCCAGATGATGGTATGTTTAGATGAAAAGAAGAACTGTACGAAGAAGAAAATACTGTGTTCTTAGAAGAACCAATTATGAAAGGCACTCTAAAGTAACTAACCTCAGATGGCAGTGTTTGTCCATCTGCTCTTTCGTATCCGTCTATACGGCTGTATCTTCCTCGTATGTCAACCTCAAAATTTTTAGCGGCTATGCATTCTCCTGCCTGAATTGACAACACTGGATCAACAATATTTAACCCACCTTCAAATGGAAAATAATAGGTTTGAGTGGTTGGTCTTACTGCTGAATTTCTTAAAGTCATTCTGTAACTACCGTATAATTCATTAAGTCTGGAACTTGAGAGAACCTTCTGCTTCTTTGGTTTGGAAGTTGGTCTGCTTCTAGTTTTACTAATAAATCTTGAAACTCAGCAATAGAAGATGACAAAACTTCTGGAGCATCGTTCTGTTCTGCGTAGTATATTTTTGCTCTACAAATAATAATTCTGTGGAATCTGGCAGGAATAGAAGATACATCTGAAGAAGAAGACAGTTCAGTTGGATTTCTCCAATACTCTGTTTTTATTGCAGTAGAAGAATCAGGAGTAGGGTAAAGATCAATTACGTTATCTGGCTTTATAGAAAATATTTCTGGAGTTCCTGTTTCTACATTGCCGTACTTGTAACCGTCACGATACTCTTGCCACTTCATGTACTCTAGCCTTTGATAACTATCAGAGGTAGCATCAAAAACAATAGCATCTACATTCCACTGCATTAAATCAGTTGGAGAAGTAATAGTAGAGGTTCCGGCAGAAGGAGAAATGCTTGCTTCAGACCAAAGATAATTCCAGTTAAACCATCTGTTTTGAATGTCTAGATCAGCATCTTTAATTTGTCGAACAATATCTTTTTCTTCTTCTGATGTAGGCGTAACACTACTAGGCCCTGTACCGGGAATGCCTACCTCCCTAGCCATGTCTTGACAAAGTTGAATATAAGTACTCATAAATTTCTCATAATTTCAGATACCACAACTCTTGGATCAATGTTAGCGGCACACAAAGCACCTCCAGTTGTTTCATCTCTGTTGCATGTGTTAAAACCAAAATGCATTTTATGACATGGATAGCAAGGACAATCTTTAGGAATTAAGGATGCAGTATTTGTCCAATGTTTTGTTAAATTTTCTTCAGAAGAATGAGAAAGAAATACAACCTTACGCATTGACTTCATACTAGCCGCATTTAACAAACCTGTTTCTGGCCCAACAACTACAGAACAATGATCTAAAAAAGCCATTGTTTTTCCTATAGTCCAAACACCTGATTTAGTAATAACCCTTGGTTCTTTTTCCCAACCAACCTCAAGAATTTGGCACATCTCATCACCAACAGTAACGATAGATACATCTTTTCTATCTTTAAGAATAGACGCAATCATAGCGTCATTCCAAGGCCACACTTTATGAACTGAAGAACCAGATAAAGAAACTAATATAACGTGCTTAGACTTTATTTTTTTTCTTTGTTTTTTAGCCCACTCTTTTTCTTCATCTGATGGATAATAAAAAGGTCTGTGACTAAAAGGCACTCCTGCTATTTTGTGAGTATGTTCAAGATAGTTAACGTCACACTTTTTGTGTATAGATTCTTGAGATTCATAATACCCCTCACTTGCGGGTATTTTATATTTTTGCCCTTTAGATTCAACAATCCTTTCAGGACTTAAAAGCAGGTTGCCTTCTATAGATTCTGACAATTGAACAAACTTATCAAAACAGGGAGACATCTTTTCCCAATAGTCCCCCAACTCAGTGTTACATATTTGATTAGTTTTTTGAATTATTAGTTCATCTATGTACGGATTTGCTTTTAATAATTTAGCGCCAACCTCAGAAACGTTTACACAAACTTTGTATCCTTCTTTCTTGAACACAGGAAACAAAGATGATGTTTGTATAATATCTCCAAACGCTCCGTAACGAACAATACAAACAGTCTTGTTCTTTCTTTTACCACCAAAATCTTCTAAGGTGTAATCTCTTACTTCCTTAAAAGGAACGGTTATTTTTTTCATAATTATTGTAATAGTTTTTCTTTAATATCGTCTATCTTATCTTTCTTTGATATTTCAATACCTAATTCTTTTGCCTTAGAAATAAGAGCATTTCTGCCTGTTATTCCTTTTTGCTCTTTAATCCAAGTATTGTCATTAGGCAAACTATTACTAATTAATTCACCGTTTACTCTATAAAAATTTTTGCCTTGCATCCAACGTGCTTCTGGCATGTCTTCTATAGTTCCGTGTATTTCGCCGTAAGGTTCTTCCCAGTTTATTTTATGTGTCATTATTCTATTGGTGAACGAACAGCACCGAAAATGGAAGCATTTTCAAGAATAATAACTTCCGGTCTGTTTCCTACCCTCGCATTGTTATTTCGTTGATTTCTTTCCGTACTAAATTCATTAGGCTGATCTTCATTTGTATAGCCACATTTAGCAGGGTCTTTGTCCATCTTTTTTTCTTCTTCGTAGTACATATCTCCCCCATGAAAAGGGGGGCTTGCGCCCCCCGATCCAATTACCGCACGTTAAAAGAACCACGATCAGTGGTAATCTTCTGTTTAGCAATGCCAATAGGCAACTGATTAGGGCCGTGACTGTCTAACCCAAGACTAGCGTTAGTCATGTTGTCAGTCTCTAGTTCAGAAAGACCATTAGCAGGAATGTTTCCATTCGCGCTATGCTTGCTTTTTTTACCGCCTTTTTTGTTATCGTACATATATCCTCCTAGTACCATTCAACCATAACGTGTACGTGCGCTTTCCCGGCAGGTGTACCGCCAGTAGGAGCATTGAACGTAAGGTGAACATCGGTATCAGCAGGAAGGGCATCAGAAACAAGATCAGCGGCAGTGTCGGTTAGACGCTGTTGATCTCCGTCAGCAAGAGTACCAAGACCCATGTTGACATATTCTGCTGTTCCTGCGGATGAACCAAGTTCAATAATGGCTTCCGTAGTCGTGTTAGTAAAAGTTTCAATAGCCTCAACTTCAATTTCTTTGACGCTACCTTTCTTTCCCTTGGGGCCACGAATAACCATTGCCTCACTTGCCGCACCAAAATCATGGTAATAACTAAAGGCATAAGGACGTGGATCACTATAACTCATAATAATTCTCCTTAAGCCGCGCTATCCCAAATCACAATACGTGACTGGGCCGCATCAGTGTGAACGAGGCCGAAACCTCCCAAATAATACCAAGCAATCCCACGATCCCTTCCGAAGTCCCCCGGAATTTTTCCGCGAATTTCTTCAGGAACAGCAATAGCCTCGGCAACGGTATCTTCACCAAAGAACACAGCCCAATCGGATTTACCGTTAGTCCATGCGGCGGTGGCAGTACCAATACCTGCTTTGTTTACGTGAGTCTGCTCAACAAAACGAACACCTTCATAGCGACCGATTTCGCCATTCATAATCATCTGGAAACCCTGATCAATATACTGCTTGATACCTTCCAGATCATTTTTAAGTGAACGCCAAGTTGAAGGCCACGCGATGGAGTAATAATCATCCCCTGTGTAAGCCGGGATATTACGTTCCTTCATCGTGTCTACAACCAACTTAACATGCTCTTTTCCAAGAGCAACGTTATTCGTAAGAGTTGCAGTGCCGTTGGTGGTCAGCGTCAAAGCAGTCGTACTCGTTCCTGCTGTCGGAACAACACGGAGTTTAGCCGCATTGAACTGAGCAGAAGCAAGGTTATCAAACCCCTTCTTCGCATCGTTTTTAAGCACTTTACGAACAACTTCACGAATCGGCTGTTCACTCAGGTCATCCAACTTACCCGTGTAAGGAACAGAGTTACCCGCTTCCGTGATAGTCATTGTACCCTGAGAGATCGTAAACGAAGTCTCTGGGATGGTGCTTGTTTCTGTCAGGGTAGTACCCTGAGTTGCTACATCACTAAACACGTTCCAGTGAAATGTATCGCCGCGATGTAAACCCTGATGGGCCGCATCTTTAATGTCACAGAACTGACGGAACTTGACAATCGGCTGTACGGCCATTCTCAGTTCACGACTGAGGTTAGACGCATACATATAACCACCGGAGGTGTTGACAGACCATACTTGTCCTGCCATTTTTTTCTCCTTCTAGTTATTGATTTATAATTGCCCTCTCGACTGTTTCATTTCTTCGATAATTTGTTCTGGAGTTTTAGGCCCAGAATCATCTTCAGAAACTTTAAGAGTCTTACGAGCAGACTTAGGTTGTTGAACAATCTTTTTCTTTCTCTCAACCCTTTCGTTTGTTGCAGGTTGATTAGGAACAAAAGAATTTGCCCAATGTCTCGCATACTCAGCAGACGCATAAATAATTTGCCCCGGTGTCCAAGAAGGATTTTCCTTCATAAGGGTAACCGTTTGATTATCTGCGATAGCGCGAAGATCAGGATTCTGAGAAACTTCAGGATATTCCTGATCAAACCAAGACACTGCATTTTGCACTTCTTGTTGATATGCTAATTGCTGTGCTTTGGCTTGCTGTGCTTGTCTACGAGAAAAGGCATCACTAACTGCCTTATCTACAGCCTCATCTATATTAAGGGTAGCGGTATTGCGCCCTGTCAAGGTCTGTAACAAATTCGCGGCTTTTGCCGCATCATCTTCATACAACGCTTGATGATATTCTTCTACAGTTTTATTGTAGTCAACATCATCCTCTGGCTCGTCCTTAACGGGTGGAGCAGATTCTTTCTGTTGAAGACTCTGAGCATACTGCCTTAATTGAGCCTCCTGTTGAGCAAGCAACTTTTCTTTATAAGCGGCTTGCTGAAATCTTTGCTGAGAAGCAACATCTTTTTGATGAGAAGATTTTAAACTATCAAAAGGAACAACAACATCTTGACCGTTTACTCTAACTTGAGTAACCCATTGTCCTTCGTGTTGCCATACAGGAGCATCATTTTTTAAATCCTCCTCTATTTCCTCTAAAACTTCTTCAATCTTTTCTTCAGTATTTTCTTCTGTACTTTCAAAAAAATCTTCTTCAACATCGGATTCTCTTTGTTTTACTATACGTTCAAGCATCTCCTCTCTAGGGCCTTGAACTGTACGATCTACATATTCTTCTTGATCTTCCGTTGTTTCTTCTACTGCTTCTTCTACTGCTTCTACTACTTCTTCTACAACTTCCGCATCCTGTTGGGTAGCGTCCATTTTATTCTCCAAGGTTATTCTTTATACCTTGCTAATTTATTTGCCTGTTCTCCATCTGCAATAATCGCATCCAACCATTTAAGAACTGATAGCGGGGTAGCGAGGGCTAAAGTTATTTTACGATAATATTTTAGTTCTTCTTCCGAAGAACCAGACCACTCCTGAAAAGACATTTCTTGTAAACTTTTTATGCCTTTTCTATAATCAGATAAGGCTCTTTCAAGAATAGCCTTACCCGTTGGAGTTCTAACAAACTCTTGGGTCTTCTGCCCAATTTGAGTTCTTTGAATAAGTTCGTCTACATTAGGTAGACTAGGATCATAATATTCTGACATTTATCCCTGTGCATAAGGCACTGTGTTGTATTTATCCCTAGACATAGTTCCTGATTTAGAAACGTTATCCTTATCTACTGGAACAGATTGTTGCGAAATAATTTGATTGATTAAAGCATCTCTCTGCAACATTAATTCAGCCCTTCTTGTATCTGCATCTTGCTGTTTTATAATTGCTTCGTTTTGTTTAATAGCAAGAGAACCTGCATCTTTTTCCATAGACATTTGTTCTTTTGCTATATCTGTCTGTGCTTTAATCTGAGCCGCACGTAGTGACGCCTGTTGTTTTAATTGTTCAATCTGCAACCTACCCTGCATCTTAACTTGATCGTTTTGCAAGATACCTTGAAGTTCTTGTATCTGTGCCTGTAGTTCTTGTATCTGTGGATCAACATCACCATCAGGTTGAATAAGAAATCTTGCCCCATCTTTGTATCCAAGTTGACCAAATATTTCTTTAGCAACTTCATCAATGTTAATTCTGGTTTCCATTCCCGGTAACTGAAACACACTGGATAAACCATAAACAAGGTTTTGTACTCTTTGCACTGGATCAGTAGCATTCATTCCAACATTCACTTTAAGAATAACATCATGGCTTAACAACTCATCTATTAACTGCTCTCTGTTTGCATAGTTTTCTTGGTTGCTTAAAGCCATAATTACTTCATCAGTTTCGTAATACTGTTCAAGTTTTAACAATTGTTTTAAGCAAGGTTCAACCCAAGACTCTGCTAATGTTCTTAAAATAAACTCAGTAATAATGTTGTTATTACCCTGTAGCAAAGACATTCCACCAACTGTTTCGTTCATGTTTCTAGAACTTTGTACGGTTGAAGTAGAAAAGTTTCCTTGCAACTCATCAAAGTCATAGTTAATACGATCTTGTTCTTGGTATGCAGAACCAGTAACATCTCTAGTTTCTATCACCCTAACGTCTTGGTCTGGGTCATCCATTTCTACAGCGCCGCCCGGAACAGAACGAAACAAAGCATCTAAGTCAATGTTCCTATCTCTACGAATATGGTAACGTTTATTCATTGCCAACTTAATGTTGTCAAATCTTTGGTTCAATATTTCGTTAGATGCGGATTGAAGTTCTTCAGTAAGTTCTACAGTGCTTGCAGGATATAACCTGTGAGCCTCTATGTTAAGTTTGCCCATAACATAAGGACGTTCATTTTCTTTTAACCAAGGGTATTCCTCAGATAAAAGTTTAGGTTTGGTAAGCATGTAATCAGTTCCAGAAGTGTAAAAACAATAGTCTTCACCTTCTTTTCTAATTATGTATTTGTGTACCCAAACTATTTTAAAATCATCTACAGTGTCATAACTGTCATCTAGTGGGTCTGTTCTAGGCTCTTCTCTAGTAAGCCTAACAGTATCATCGTCCTCTTTGGTAGCAGATAATATCTGACCAAGACTTAATTTTTTCCATTCCCCTTGTTCCATTTTTTCCAAAACATCTTGTACAAACATAGGAATTAAATGAATTAAATAAGGAGAAGATTCAATAGGGTTATACCAATCTGAAGCAGGGTCTACTCTAAAATTTTCTGGTTCTATAATTTCTATAACAGGTTTATCTTTTAGAGTAACGTTTACTTTTTGCAATACGGGGTTACCATCCGTATCTACAACCTCAGTTCCAGAATCATCTTCTACTGAGTAAGACTCTTCCTTTTCTTCAAAGTCCCAATACTGGTGAGATACTACGCTACCGTAAACAGCCGCATCTTGCATTGCAGTAACCATTGTAGAAAACCAAGGAATAGTATTAGTTAACCTATACTGCATCATTGATTTTGCTACAGTCGCCGCATTAACAGACATAGCATCATTAGGATTAGTAGGAGCAACATCTACAACATCTTCATTAGAAAAGAAAGCAGTAGCCATAGCCGCTTCTAACTTCCTAACAGTTGATCTTGTTTTTGGCCTAAATAAAGTAGACCTTTTATCGTAAGCAGATGTTAAATATTTAGAACCGTTAGGATGTTTGCTGTTAAAGTTAGATAAGTTTTTTTCCCACTGATCTCTAAGGTTAGCGTCCATGTATTCAGTAGAAGATTCATACGCTTCTCTTGAAAGGCTTAACCAGTCCTCCTCTTTCATAGAGCCACTTACTGTAACTCTATCTTTTCCTTCAAGAGAAGGTTGTGGATTAATAAGGGACATTAACTAAAATCTCCGTTTAACTGATTTTTTTCATTTATTTTAAGATCACTGTACTTAGTCTGGTTAAACTTTCCTGTATTCTGGTTATACCGTTCTAATATTTCTCCACCTGCTCTCATTACATTTTTGTAATCGTTATCAATTTTGTCTGCATGTAAAACAAATCCCCAGTTTCCAGAAAGCAACATAGACTTAACAGTAACAACTCCATCCATTACGTTTACAGCCCAAAGCCAACCGGGATATTTTTTATCTAAAACTTCAGCAACGTTTTTTGCTAATACATGATCGCCTAAACTGTAAATTTGAGACTTTTCAATATCCATTATTTTTTCCTTGGCTTGTAAAATGTTCTTTTGCCATCATTAAAAACATAAGTAGCAACCGGCCTAGTGTATATAGTTGGGTCTTTGCTCTCAACCAAAGCAATCCAAGGTATTTTTTTTTCTTTTTTTATATTATCCATACT
>Ga0114932_10003098_pt1 | contig 16691 bp, 12 predicted proteins | sample 2SBtaG_2_FD_87286 | JGI IMG/M metagenome (GOLD analysis project Ga0114932, IMG submission 87286) | Deep subsurface microbial communities from Kolumbo volcano to uncover new lineages of life (NeLLi) - 2SBTROV12_ACTIVE470 metaG | ecosystem: Environmental > Aquatic > Marine > Volcanic ... | reverse complement strand
GGCATCGAACCACCCCACGCTCGAGCAGCCCATGGTGCTGGTCTCGTACGCGGGATTGGGGGTGATCAGCGCGCCGGTGATGGACGGGGGCGAATTGGCGGCGGCTCCTACGACCAGCGAGGCCGTCAGCACCGCACCGAACTCGATGCCGTCGTCCGACGTCACGGTGACTTCGACCACATCGGTGGGGGCATAGGCGCTAGCGGCCAGGGTGGCAGTTCCGGTGCCGGCTGGGGCGGCGTTGACCGTCCAGTCGTAGACGTAGTCCTCGGCGTCGCCGTCGGCGTCGAACCAGCCGCTGGGCAGTGCCGTCACCGGGGTGTCGCCGTCCACAGCGCTTGGGGACAGGGTCACCAGCGAGAACTGTGGCGGGGTGTTCTGCACGGTGACATCGGCCGAGGTGGCGGTCGCACCGTCGATCGTGCCGTCGTTGGGGGTGACATGGCACGAGATGATGTCGTCGCGGGAGCCGGCGCTCAGCACGCTGGACGTCACGGCGACGGGCACGGAGTTCACCGTCCAGCCATAGGTGAGCGAGACCGGGTCGCCGTCGGCATCGTTGGTGGCGCCAGGGGTGCAGGTCAGGGTCTGGCCGGTCATCGGGTCGACTGGGGTCAATGAGGCGCCAGCGATGGTGGGGGGCCAGTTGCCAGCCTCGACGGTCAGGATGATGGCGTCGGTGCACGCGGCTTCGGCGTCGTCGGTGACGGTCAGCGTGATGATGTGCGGTCCCGCGGACAGAGCACTGGCGCTGAACAGCACGCTGCCGGCCGTGGTGGGATTGCCGCTGCCCAGGGCGCCGTCGACATCGCTGCTCCACTCGGCGAACAGCCGGTCCGAAGGCACCTCGGCGTCGCTCGCACTGCCCTCGAACAGCACCGCCTCGCCCGGAACGACGGTGGTTCCGGAGCTGGGGGAGTCGATGGAGCAGGATGGAGGCGTGTTTGGCGTATTGGGGGGCTGCACGTCGAGGCTGACGGTGTCGCTGCCGACGGCCGAGCCGGGGTCATGGGCCTCGAGAACGACTTGCCCTCCTCCCATTGCAAAGGTCAGCTCGCACAGCGACGTGCCGTCCTCGCTGGCGTTGCCGGCGCAGACCTGGATGCCGTCCTGGTACCAGATGCCAATCAGGTCGGCATTGGCGTCGTCGGGGTCCGAGAGTGAGCCGCGCAGCTGGACGGGAATGCCCTCGAGCACTGCATCGCCGTCACCATGGGAGTTGATGTTGGCGTCGGGGCTGGCGTTGAAGGTCGTGACCCCACGCTCCACGCCACAGCCCGAAAGCAGCAGAGCAAGGCCGATGACGAGGGAGGGACGCATGAGCGGTCAATAGCATGTCGTTGGGGGGGCCGGCGAGGGCCCGACCAACGTCGGTGCAGCCTAGAACCGCCGGCGCATCAGCAGACCCAGACCACCCAGTCCGAACCAGGCAAACGGTGCGTCGCTGCGCCCGCCGCAGCCTCCACAGCCGACGTTGCCGCCGCTGCTTGAGCCACCCGAACCGGTCGAGCCGTCGTCCGTGCTTCCGGTGTCGTCGGTCGGGTCCGTCGGGTCTGTGGGGTCGGTCGGGTCTGTGGGGTCGGTGGTTCCGGTGCCCATCAGGTCGTCGGCGATGTCGCAGAAGTTGCTGTAGGGAGCGCTGACTTCGACGTCGGTGTCGACCGGAGCCTGCGGGCAGGTCTCGTCGGCGGACCAGGCGACCCACTGCGAGGCGCGTCCGGTGTCGGCGGCGTAGGTGGCGAAGGGCTCGTAGGTGCCGCCATCGCGGGCCTTGAACACGACCGGGTCGGCGCACTGGCTGTTGTCCAGGGCATCGGTGACCAAGTTGGTGTTGTACTCCATGACGATGTCGTGCATCTCGGAGGTGGTCGAGTTCCAGCAGCAGGTCTGTGAGGCGCTGTAGTCGAGCTCGGCGTAGACGTAGTCCTCGAGCAGCCGGTAGGTGCTGTCGACCTCTTCGCGGCTCATGCTCCACTCGCTGTCCATCAGGGTGTACAGCTCGTCGAATGCCTGCTCGCGGCGGGTGCGGTTCGAGCAGCTGGAGGGGTGGCGACTCAGGGACTCGCGGGCCATGTCGATGCGCTCGAGCAGCACGTCGCGCTGCTCGACCGGGGTCAGGTCACCGAGCAGCGCCTGCATGGTCACCAAGCGCTCTTCGAGGGCCGGGTAGTCGGTGCTGCCAATCCACTCGGCGCGGTCGGCGACGGGCACGATGTTGATCCAGCGGCTGCCGGTCTGGACCGGGGTGCGCCAACGCTTGAGGCCGCCACCGAGCTGGCTGTACGGGGTGCCGTCCGAGTCGAGCTGCGGGCCGCCGGCGTACTGCGAGGTGAAGTAGCTCTTGCTGATGCTGGGGCCGTACCATTTGGGCTGAATGCGGGGCATGGAGCCGAAGATGATGCTGGGGTCGAGGTTTCCGCCGGGCAGCTCGTCGACTTCTTTGATGACCATGACGTGGCCAATTCCGCTGGACTGCCAGCGATGAACAAGCAGGTCGCCCTCGCGCATGGCGGCGGGCTGCAGGTTCCAGGAGTTGCTGGAGCTTGCCAGGTGCATGGAGCCGAAGTTTGTGAGCAGGCGCAGCTGGAAGTAGGCGACGCGCTTGTTCAGGTGAATCTCGTCGAAGTAGGCGCCGGCGTACTGATCGGCCCCGAGGAACTCGTTGTAGTCGTCCTTGAGGGTGGTCAGGTACTTGGCGTCCAGGGTCGAGTCGGACGGCCAGTTGGCGACGATGTACGAATCGGTCTGACTGGCCATCGATGCTGTGTGGTCGGTGTAGCTGGTGGCGAAGCGCGGGTAGCCGGGCAGGCGGGCGCCAGTGTCGTCGACGATGCCGAAGTGGCCATAGTGGATGGTGCCGTAGGTCGAGGACCACGCGCTGAGGAAGAAGGGCAGCTCGTACCAGGACGCGAAGGTGCTGCGCAGGAACATGGCCATCTCGGCGCACTCGAGGCGCGGTGACGGCAGTGTCTTGCCCCAGGGAGTGGTCAGCTGCACGGTGACGTGCCCATCATCGCTGGTGGTCTGGCCCATGGAGTCGACCCACAGGCTGTACTTCTCGTCCCAGGTCAGGCCGCTGTCGGCCGGCCAGGCCACGCCGGCCTCGTCGCTGACTTGGTACCAGCGGCGACTGGCATCCCAGACTTGGCTCGATGCGGCCATGCCGTTGATCGAGGGTCCGTAGGAGTCGAAGCCGACCGAGCGGCCCTCGGGCACCACGTCGAGCTTGGTGTGCTCGTCGGCGTAGGGGTCGTGTTGGGCGAGTTGGGTGCCATCGGCCTGCTGCTCATCCTCGATGGTGGAGGGAACGCAGGCGGCCAGGGTGCTGGCGCAGAGGGCGGCGCATAGAAGGCGCAACATAGAGAGCTCCATAGATCCAGTGGTGTCGCACCCAAAGGGGTGGTGACACGCGCCTGATAACTCTGGGCGTCGCCTAGGCCGTTGACAGCTCTGTCAGTTTTTGTGTCATAGCAACTCCAACGCCGCGACCAACGCCGCTCGATCGGGGTTCCTGGTGCACAGAGAACGCAGCTCCTTTCGAGTTGGGGGCACGCGAACGTCCACTTCGACGGTGACAGGCACCAGCACGGGATGGCTTGACGTGGTGAAGATCGGCGCGCCTGCCCACGGAAACTTGGAATCCCCGGACACCTCCACGGTCGGTTTGCGCTCGAACTCGATGTTCAGCGTCTTGACTTCGATGCCCAGGGTGACGCACAGCCGCGTGGTTTGCTTCTCGACGTCGAAGAAGAGGGGGACCGCGATGCGCAGGTCGGTGCGCAGATCGGGGTCGGATTCGGACGTTTGCTGCCAGGATTTGAACGTCTCGATGCCGTCGGCTTGGCCCGGGTCGTCGACCGTGGGCTGGCCGAGCTCTTGTTGGCACACCGCATGGGCGCCCACGAACAGACTCTGCATCTGGTTGATGCCTTCGCCCAAGGCGGTGCCGTCTGCCATTTCAGTGCTGGCGAGAGTGTCTGCGCCCAACGTGCGCAGCAGACCGTCGTGCAGGAAGGCGTACGCGCTCGCGATGCGCTGGTAGTACGCGGGCACCGGTTCGATGGTGATGCGCGGGCTGATGATCAGCGGCATGCCGCCGCCCATGGCGGCCTCCAGCTGCTTGATGTGGGTCTCGCGGGTGATGGCGAACAGCGCCTCGAACAGCTCGCGCAGGAAGGTGCGGTAGCGCGGCCCCACGGTGAGTCCTGCTGTGTCTGGCTCGAGCAGCGCCGCATTGGCGTGGAACTGGTGGGCATACCAGCCGTCGTCAGGCTTGGGCACAGAACTCATGCGCCCATCCAGAAGCCGGTTGATCAGCTCGTCGCACAGGGAGAACCCAGCCGGTATCGAGCTTCCCGAGAACAGCTTGCGAATCAGGCCCGCCTCCAGCGAATCCGAGGGCGGCAGCAGCTCATTCCCCTGATTCAAGACCGATGGCCGAGACAGGGGATTGCTCAGCGTCGCCGCGAGCTGCAGCTGATGGCGGAGCCCCGATTCGACCCCGCTGCCGATGAGGGCCGCCGCCAGCTCGCGGCAGGTCTTCGCGTCGAGCTTTTGCTGCAGCAGCCGATCGAACAGGAAAATCGCATGCAGCTCGCGGTCCTCGGCGTAGATGCCGACCGACTTGCTGGCCTTTCTGTCTGCCGCGAAGTCATCGATGACCTTGCGGGCAAGCGCCTGCGGTTCCGGTTCGGCCGGGTATTTGCCTGTGTGGATGGCGTTGGCAGCGTCCAACAACGCCCGTCCGTGGGTACCCGGCGGCAGCAGCTGGCTGGCGGCCTCGATGACCGCAAACAGCCCTGGCTGATCCCCATGGCCGTTGTGTGAGATGCGCTCCACTGCGGCCATCAGCCGGTCATCGAAGGCCTTGGCTTTAGCGGCCATCGCCAGGAGCGGCGTGAAGTGGCGACTGAAGGGCGTTCGTGCGACGGAAGGGTAGGAGCGTGCCTGCCAGGTGGTGCCGTCGGTGAACAGGCCGATTCCAGAGGGGCCCTTCTGCGCGGCGCTCTTTGGCGGGCGTTCTCCGGACGCGCCTTGCTCTTCGATTTCGGCGTGCAGGAGCTGATTGCGACGGTCGACGGTGACATGGCGTCCGTCGAAGTGGGTGAAGGAATACGAACTCACGGGCACCTCTGCGAGGTTGGAGTATGGCGACTGAGTTCGGTGCCGTGCTTTGTCCGTCCAAAATAACGATCGTCGATATTGACGATCGTCAAAGGCGATGGCTGACCTGTGCCCGCCTGAGCGAGGCCGTCGACCACAGTCCGATCCATGGAGTCGGCTGCAAAAGGCCACTAGAAAAGTGCACAGAGCAATCGGGGGCAAACGCCCTCAATGCGCCTGCATGGATCGAATCTGGCAAAACGGATAGCGCGGAGGCGGCGCTTCGGTGTCTAACTGCCGATCGAGGAGGCGTTGATGGGGGAGGTTTGGGCGCGCTGCATTCGCGCCGCAGCGATCCTCTGCACCGCCCTCATCGCCGTGGTTGGCGGAACCGGCTGCGTTCACGTCTATCAGCCGATGTCAGGGCTTCACGGCCCGGTCGTTGTCGACATCCAGGCCCCGAACTTCGAAGACCTCAACCTGACGGTGCACTGCGTTCCCGGCGACCAACTGAATCGACTCGAGACGTCGACGCTGTGCCGCAAGGTCGGCTCGCTGTTCGAAAATCAAGGGGCAAAGGTCCACACCATCGACACGAGTGCGCCGGTCAAAGACGTGTTCAAGGATGTGTTCGCTGAAGAGACTGAGGTCGATCCCGACGAGCCACCGCCACCGCTCACCGACCTGACCCTCGAGCTGCGCACTCGCGAGGTTCGCGAGACCGATGACCCCATCTCATGGTTCGCCTACATCAGCACCGGCACCCTGCTGCCGGCCATCACCGAGTACACCCACACCATCGATGTGGTGGTGCGAGACGGCAGTGGATTTCTGCTGGCCCGCGACACGATTGAGGGGCGCATCGTGCGCCGCATGGGCCTGGGCGTGTGGGCTGGCAACAAGCTGCTCGACGTGGCTTGGCGCGACGACGCGGACAAGGTCACCGGCGAAGACGTGGCCAATGCCGAGCTGTCGGCGGACCTGTATGGCCAGCTGAGCCAGCTGACCTTCAACGCCAAGATGCAGTGGACCGTGCTTCAAGAGTCCACGCCGGCCACCGCCGAAGAGGTGCCCTAGTGCAGATCTTCGTGCTCTTTGTGCTGACGCTGATGGCGACGGTCAAGCCCGACCCCGCACCGGGGCTGTTCCGCACCAAGACTGCGTCCGCTGAGCTCGACTGTGAGCAGCTGACAGTCGCTCGTGCCAACCAAGAGCGGCCCGGTCAGATCGGCGAGGCGCGTCCCCGCGGGGACTACGTCGACAGACGGGTGGTGGTCTGCTCCGAGCGGCTCATCAGCCATGGTGTGCGGCCCGTTCGCGACGAGGCCATCTTGTCGACGTTGGACGCTCGTGCCGACGAGGTTGCGTCTGCCGCAGCTGCACTGGGACCCGATCTGCAGTCCCGCACCTGGCTGGTCGAGACCTACTACCCCAGCGTGCAGGTGGCCTCGAAGGTCTCGTTCGCCGCCAAGAACTCGCTGATGGAGCACGGGCTCACCGTCTCGGACCGCACCCCGATTCTGGGCTTTGGCGACCTGGACGTCATCACGCGCATGCCTGCCGAACAGGCCTATCCAGCGGCCTGCAAGCGCTACTACGCCACCGGCAGTCTGGGCGAGCAAGATGCGCTGCTGGCCGTGGTCAGCCGCGACCCCCGCGAGACGATTCTGCATGCCGGCTTGTGCAGCCGCGGCCAATGGAAGTGGCTGCGATGAAGGCGCTGTTCACCTTGATGTTGCTGGCACTGGCGGTGTTGTCCCCGACAGCCCTGGCCAACAGTCCCGCCGAAGATGCGCAGCTGGCCGAGCTCGAGCGGGCTCGGGCCGAGATCGCCGACCAAGTGCATCTGGCCGCCTTCGACCTCATCGACGAGTTGGCCTTTGGCTGGAACCGCGCTCCGGTCTTTGACACGCCGACCCCGGTGGTGCTGGCGGGGGTCACGGTGCCGGTCGGCCTGGGCACCGGTCTGGCAGCGATGGTCGAGAACCACATCGCCGCGGTCCTGCTCGAGAATCCCACCACCAACATCCAGCTGGTGCACTGTCCAAGCTGCACGGCGGTGGTCGTGCATTCGGGTCCCGAAGGCACCGTCGTCTCGCGTGGCTATGACAACCCCGAGGTGCTGGCCGAGCTGGGCGGAACCACGGGCCAGCACGCCCTGTTCGTCGATGTCGAAGCCGAGGGCAAGTGGTTGGTGCTGCGGGCGCGCCTGACTCGCCTGACCCCGGACCTGCCCATCGTGTGGAGTCACACGCTGACCACGTCGTCGGGCACCCCGGCTCTGCTGCGCCAGCCCGATGACCTCAAGTCCGCTGCCGAGGCCAGAGAGGAGTACCTCGACACCCTGCACGACCGGGGCCCCATCACCATTCCCGTGCGCTTTGCGGTGCGCACCTTTGCGCAGCCCGACGCGTTCTTCACCGAGAACCCCGGCGTGCCGCCACCTCCGTTTGCGTGGCTTCAGACGGGCGTTGAGATCGGCGCCACCGATGCCCGGGTGTGGACCTCCAGCTTGTTGATCGGAGGCAGCTTCATTCCCCAGGCCTACCAAGGACTCATGGGCCAGGCCCGCGTCAGTCGGCTGTTGACCGGCCGCAGTCGCTCGCTGACCCGCCCCGACCTGTACCTGTTCGCAGGGGGCTCGGTCATGACCATGTGGGGCCTCGCGACGGGGTCCTTTCAGACCGAACCGTTCACCTCAGACGCCATCATCTTGGCGCTGACCGGCCAGCCTCCCCGCACGACGCTGGGGGCGCTGCACCTGGGTCTGGACCTGCGATTGGGCAACCGCATCGGCTTTTCGAGCTTCCTCGAGACCATGCCGTCGCTGCGCAACTCCGACAACATGGGCGACTACACGCGGGTGCTCGGCATCGGCTTCCAGACCTTGGGCATGGAGGTGACGGTGTGCTTCTAAGACTGCTGCTCGCCGCCATGATGCTGCTGCCGCTGTCGGCGCTGGCTGGCACCGACACGACCCGCGATGCCTTGGAGCGCCTGGAAGAGGTTCTCGAGCTGCGCATCGAAGACGGTCGACTCGACCCCGAGCAGGTGCTGCCGGCGATTCTGGTCAGCACCGATCCCCGCTATGAGGCGTCGGTCGACTGGTTCTCGGTCCGCTCGGTCGAGGTGCTCGAGGGCGCATTTGGCACCGGAACCCTGCGTCTGTGCGAGGCCTGCATGGCTCCGCGGGCCTTTGTCGAGAACGGCTACCTGGCCTACCAGACCGGTCCTGTGGCCCTCGACGAGGTGGTTCGCCTGGACGAACAGAGCCGCGGCAAGTCGCGTCCGGCGCGGTCCGGCATCTGGATCAACGAGACTCAAGGCGGCGTCGCTGTGCGCATCGTCGACCTGTCGAACGGTCGCATTCTGTTCGCCCAGAACATCGACCCCTACCTGGTCGAGAACGACAACACCCAGCGCATGTACAGCCTCTCCGAAGAGCTCGAGCGGCGCGCCCGCGGCGACAGCCTGACCCAGGCCTTCGCCGACTTCGTGGTCTACCCGGGACAGCACATCTCGTTTGACTGGACCGACCAGTGGGGCCCCGCCAATGGCCAGATGTCGGGCTTCTCGATCTCATTGTTCGACCCGGTCGTCGGCCTGGGTGCGGTCCACTACAGCGTCATCGAGTTCTTCAATATTCAAGTCGGCGCCAAGCTTCTCATGAGCCTGCCCACGGCCTTGGTTCGCGCTGTTTCAGAGGCCGACTTCGAGCTCATCGACCCCATCATGACCGGAGTGGGCATCGTGCGCGTGCCGTTCGGTCGGTCGAACTACGGCGCTGTGGTCAGCATCTCTTCAAATGGGCAGGCCGGCATTGGCCTGTCCCTAATGAACATCAGTCTGTTGCCGGTGATTCTATGATTCCTCGCTTGCTACTTGTACTTCTGTGCTTCGGCAGTGGCTGCGCATCGCGCAACTACACCCACTACTTGATCGAGCCGGCACCGGCGACGAACGAGACCTTTGAAGAGGAAGAGGGCACCCAGCTGCGTCCCATGGGCTTCGGCTCGACGACCGCCATGAACGTGCGCTGGAACGACGGAAACGTCATCACCGAGGTGCAGATTCCGATGCTGGCCAGCGGTCAGCGCATCGTCATCGAGCACACGGCTTCGGCGACCGATGTCGAGACCATTCCGGCCACCCGCCTGGTTCCACCGCCCCCGTCAGTGGCCGACGAGGTGCTGGACGAGGCGTACCGCGAGCGTGGCCTGCGGGTGAACCCCGACTCCCCTGAGATCAGCATCAGCCGCGGTCGTACGGCCATGCAGGCGGCGCTGGCAGACGGCAACTACCAGCTGGCGCTGGAGTGGTGTGCGTTGATCTTGGCCCGCTACCCCTCCCATCCCGAGACGCTTCGCGCCAAGGGTTCGATCCTGCTGATGTTGGGCGAGAGGGACAAGGCGATTGAGATCTACGAAGAGGTCGAGGAAATCGAATCGGACCCGACCGTGCGAAAGAAACTGGAAGAGCTTCAGGCTCAGGACGAGTAGGAGTTGGCGTGCAACTAGTTGGATTGGCCCTTTTGGCATTCGTGATTTGGTACGGGTTCGGTGAGCGCACCGACATGGCCATCACAGCCTTCGACACCCATGCAATGGTCATGGTGCTCGGAGGCTCCACGTCGGCAATTCTCGTGTCGTCGAGTGCCCTGACGACCTGGCGCACGCTTCAGTGTCTGCGCGAGATCATCCCCGCTGCCGGAACCTTGGCTCCCCAGACCGAGGACCTCGAAGCCGAGCGCCTCAAGCTGGTCGAGCTGTGGCTCGATGGCAAGCGTTCTCAGGCGGTCGAGCTGGCTGAGCGCAGCAAGCATCCGGCCATCAACCGCATGCTCAAGCTGGTGCTGGACCGGGCTCCCCAAGAGGCGACCCGTGCCGCATTCACCGAGCTGCAGCACGCCGAGCTCAGCCGCTGGCAGCCGGCCATCTCGAACTGGGAACTGCTGGCCAAGCTGGCGCCGTCATTCGGCATGGTGGGCACCATCACCGGCATGATTCAGATGTTCCGCACCCTGGGCGAGGACACCAACATGGGCTCGGCGATCTCGCTGGCGCTGCTGGCCACCCTGTACGGAGTGGCCTTTGGTGCGGGTGTGGCGGGTCCGATTGGGCACTACCTTCGCGGTCTGCTCGACGAGCAGCTCGGCGCCCTCGAGCGCTGCGAGCTGAGCGTCGCCGAGCTGATTGCACGCACCGGCCAGAGCGCCGTGGTGGGGAGATAGCGCGTGAAGCGACGAACCCACATGAGCGATGAGGGCTGGCTGCTCTCGTACGCCGACCTGATCACCAACCTGCTGATCTTCTTTGCCATGCTGCTGGGGGCCGCAGACATCAGCCGCTCGCGCATGCAAGAGATTGCGGCCGAGCTGTCTGGCGAAGAACAGCCCGAGAGTCTGGCGTCCATTCAAGAACAGATCGACGAGCGCATCGAGAGCGAGGGACTGCAAGACATGATCAGCACCGACCTCACCGACGAGGGCCTGAAGCTGTCGCTGAACTCCGGACTGATGTTCAACTCGGGCAGCGCTGCCATCCGTACCGAGCAGGAAACCATCTTGGACAGCATGCTTGGCACCCTGGTGCCGTTCGGCGGCAAGTACGACTTCGCCGTCGAGGGACACACCGACTCGACCCCGTTTCCCGGCACTCACCGCTCCAACTGGGAGCTGTCCACCGAGCGCGCCAACGCCGTGCGCTTCCGCTTGGGCCAAGTCGGCATCGAAGAGAATCGCATTCGCGTCGAGGGCTATGCCGACACCGTTGCTCTCCCCGAAGAAGAGCTCGAAGGTCTGTCCGAGTCCGAGCGCCTCGCCCGCCACCGCCGCGTCATTGTGAGGGTGTTTTGATGCCCATGTTCCGCGCATTCCTGTGCGTCTTGCTGGTCAGTCTGGCCAGTGTGGCAGGGGCTCAGACCCCGGTCCCAGACCGCCAGATTCCGCCCTCGGTGCTGTCCGAGTTGAACCTGCTCGAGAACAGCTTCGACATTGCACTGGCTGAAGACTGCGACGCCGAGCGCTGCTTCACCCGAGGCTGCACCTACGTCGACCACGCGGTGACCGATCGCGCTGCGGCGTCCTCCATGCCCGGTCTGGGCGAGGAGCCGGCCCCGGGTTCTGCCCCCGTTCAGGAGTACCTGACGCGCGCTCGCTGCTCCTTTGCCTATGAAGAGTCCGTCGAGGCCAAGGACGCCAAAGCGCTGTCCCGGCGTCTGCAGGCCAAGCTTTCCCGCGGCTGGATGGTCGTCTCTGTGGTGCAGAAGAAGCTGCAGCCGCTGCCCGAGTACCTGGGCCAGCCCCCCGAGCCCGAAGCCGAGCCCGAGCTCGAAGAAGAGGTCGTCGAGGAGCCCGAGGTCATCGAAGAGGTCGAGGCACCGCCGCCATGGGAGTGGTGGGAGGTTGCAGCCCGCGAGCTGTGGACCAGCCTGCTTCCGCACTTCTTCTGGATGATTGGACTGGGCCTGCTGACCTTGGCCGGAGCGTCGCTGATCTGGTCCTGGCGCCGTGTGGGCGCCCAGTCCATCGAAGAACAGATGCTGCTGGCCGAGATCGCCAATGGTGGCGGATTTGGCGGTGATGACGATGACGAGGCCGAGGCCGAGGCCGCTCACGCAGAAGACAGCGACTACGTCAGAGAGCAGCGAGAAGTGTGGACCGAGCGGCTGGCCGCCATCGATCCCGCCGAGTCAGACGCCGAGATCGAGGCGTTGATCCGAGAGCTGCTGCGCGCCGGAGACATGGCGCTGCTGGCCAAGGCCGTGCTCGCGTTCCCCGAGACCTTTCCGCCCGCATTCCCCGCAGGTGGCGATGTGGCGTCGGCCAAGCTCGAGCTTGCGGACTACCTCAAGACCGTCGACACCGACGCCCTGCCCGACGACGCCGAGTTCTTTCGCGCGCTCAATCGGCACGCCCTGTCGGCATCGGTGGCCACCCAGAGCGACGCTCAGATTGTCAGCAGCCTGCGCGACGAGTTCGGCGCGTTCGGGCTTGCAACGCTGATCGGCACCCTGTCGGCACGTCCAGGTGCCCTGCTCTTTGCCCTGGCTCCCGCCGATTCTCAGCACGAGATGGTGCGGCTGCTCGATAAGGGCAAGGTGGCCCAGATGGCGCTGATGCTGCTGCAGAGCAACCGCATGGACGCCAGCGAGACCGCCCACCTGTTCGATGTGCTGGCTGCTGCACGCAGCAACGAGCCGCTGGCCTATGCCGCGCATTCCGGTGAGGTCACCGATCGCGGCTCCGAGTTCGATGCGGTGGGCGCCCTGTCCGTCCTGCTCGAGAGCGTGAACCCCGCTCGTCGCTCGGCCTTGTTCGGCAAGACCCTCGACCGCTTCGGTGGCACGCTTCCAAGCTGGCACCGGGGCATCTTGGTGGCCGACATGCTGTTCGAGCTGTCCAACGAGGCTCGGGCTGACCTGATGCTCGGTGTCGATGCACAGACCCTGGCCGCGTGGATGTCCCTGCTCGATGGCGACACCGTCGAGCGGCTGATGGCCGGGCTGCCCAATACCGTGCGTGCCGCGGTGTTCGGCTCGTCGGTCTTCCCCTCCCGCGACCAGCAGTTGGCGCTGGCGGCCCAGGGCCGGCGCGAATTGGCCCAAGGTTTCCAGCAGCAGCTGGCACGGGCCCAGGTGCCGTTTGAGACGGTCGTGCATCCACCCAAGACGGCCGCCCCGTGAACAGGCTGTGGGTCGGAGCCTTGTTGGTGGCGTTGCCCATCATGGGGCCGTCTTGCCCCAAGGTTCCGATCTACGGCGTCAATGCCGAGTTCCTGCAAGCCGACGCGTCGTGGTTCGCCGAAGAAGAGACCCTGTTCATCTTCTATGAAGTCACCGCAGAACAGGGCATCGAGGACCCCAGCGTCATCGAGATCACCTGGGCCACCGACGACGAGCGCGTGGACTGGACCGACATCAACGAGCTGCTGCCCACGGTCCACACCCACTTGCCCATCGACTGTGGAGCCAACACGCTGTGCGGCAGCACAAGCCTGGCGATTCCCATCGAGCCGCGAGAGGTCGGCATTCGCCTGCGCTACCACGTCGATGGAGAGCTGGCCCTTGAGCCAGCCACCGTCTACAACGTCGTCGGTCCTGGCGAGCCGTTCTCGCACCGCAGCCTGGTCGTGTACGGCGTCTTTGAGCAGACCAACCAGCGCGTGCAGTGGCGCAGCCGGCACCAGTTCCCGACCGTGCGCAATCATCGCGCCGAAAATCTAGGTCTGCGAAGGGATTTCTCGATCAACGACCAGAGCTATGGGGCGTTTGTCTGGAGCTCGTTCAACAACCCCTACGGCTACGGGTTCGGCTGCCCAGAGGACTTTGTGCCCACCGGCCAGACCGAGCTGCAGACCGACGAGCGCGCGGCGTTCACCAGCGAGCTTCCCATCGAGGCGTCCGACTCGACGTCGGTGTGCGCCCAAGCCACCGTGACCGATGCCAAGGGCGAGTTCACGACCAGCGCCCTGGCCCAGAAGAATCCCGAGGTCCGCGACGCGTTTCCCCTGCTGCGCAGCCCGGTCCACCCCGCCACGCCGATTCCATTCTTCCTCGCCCCCTGCGACCGCATCATCAACGAGCCACACGAGGCCATGCAGCGGCAGCGCCTGCAGATGGAAGACGTGCCCGTCACCTGCATCGACGACTGGGAGAGCGGCGGCTTTGTCGATGACTTGGTCGTGATGTTCCGCGATGCCATCGAGGCCGAGCGCGTCGCGGGCAATGACATGGTGCTTGTCATCGGACTGCACCAGGACAGCCCAGGCCTGTCGCTGGCACTCGAAGACGCACTGGTCCAGGTCGTGCCTGCCGAGCGCCACCGCAGCACCCCGCGCTTGGCCGGTGCGATGGTCTATGACAGCACCGCTCGCGGCATGTCGAACCCGGCCCTGGCTTCGGCGACCCTGTGGTGCCCCTCCACCATCGCCTTTGACGAGATTCCCGACGCGTCCAGCCGGACCTGTGCGGCAGCCCCGGACGTGCCCGACTTCGTGCTGGGGCCGTTCACCTTTGGGCAGCTTCAGATTCTGCCTACCCGCCGTGCGTACCTGGACTTCATCGAGACCTACTCGAACGCCCAGGCCGGAGAGGTGACCTCACTCGAGTTCCTGACTCCTGAGTTCGCGACCACCTCGGATCACATCGATCTAGGCGAGTACGGCGTGGTCACCTTCCTCAACGGCGAGACGCTGGCTGCTGACGCCGACGACGCGTTCTCATACTGCGTGCCCGACGAGCCCGAGGGGTTCGTCTTTCGCAGTGACCTGATGCAGGACCCGGACTTCCAGGATGCGCTTCGCGAGGCGTGCTGGGATGGGGCGGTCCCTGAAGAGCTTTGCATCGTGCCCGACCTGGGCCTGCTGCAGATCGAGTTCATTGGCCTGTGGCACAGCTTGCTGGCGGAACCGACCTACGAGATCGGCCTGTTCTGGGAGTTCCCCTTCTTGTTGCGCATGGAGTACGAAGCGGTGTTGGCGGGCTCGGCCAGCGCGTTCGGCGTCAGCGTGCCGTTTGGATTTGCATCCCCGGCCGAGGAGTACTTCGGCACCGCCCAGTGGGTGAACGACGAGTTCTCGCTCGAGCCCGAGCTGATTCAGTGCCGCCGCTTCTGCGACCACCCCACCTTTGGCTCGGCCGGCGTTTACCACGTGACGGAGCCCTTCCGGTTCACCTACTCACAGGGCTGCTACCTGCCCAAATACCCAGAACTGGGCGACTCGGGATTCCCGCTTGATCCCTAGCGCCGCCCTGCTGGCGTTTCTGATGCTGGGTTCGGCCCATGCTCAGGACGACTCCGACGACGATTCGCCGACCCAAACCGAAGGTGAAGAAGAGTCCGATAATCAGGAGGAGAACCCGCTTTCTCCTTATCGAACGCGCTTTGATGATCTGGCTGAGCGCACCATTGGCACCGCGTCGAAGTCGGTGGCCTTCAACTGGAGGCGGACCGACGTTCAGATCGCAGCGTCCAGCAGCTTTCTGTTCGAGCTGAACAACTTCAACAGCTGGCGAGGAGGCGCTCGGGTTCGCGTGCCCACCGAGGGCTCGATTCTGGAGTTTGGCGCCAACTATGTGCGCGTCTGGGACAGCCCCAGCAGCGAGTTGCTGGCGCTCACCCCCTACCGTCAGCCCGGCCGTCCCGACCGCGTCGAGCTCGACTTCACCTTTGGCTACCCGCTGGCCGAGGGCGTGGTGACCACCGCGCCGAAGTTCTTTCCGGCGGTTCAGCTGGTGTTCAACGCCTACGCCGAGTTCCGCTACCTGGTCCACCCCACTGGCTGGCCGAATCTTCGCCCCGGTGAGGTGGTGACCGCCCTGTTGTCGCCGCGGCTGTCTCAGGACGAGATCGACAACCTGGACCGAGCGCGTCTGGACGCCATGCAGGTCGATCCCGGGCGCTACGGCATCTTGCTCGGTTTTGGCAATGACCTGTACTTCGAGCAGGGGGTGTTCATCTCGCCGCGGCTGATGGTGGCGGTGCCCTTGCTTGCGCCGGCCACCGAGACCGACCTGCTGGTCTGGGCTGACTTCACCCTGGCCGTTGGCATGGCGTTTTGATGCTGTGGCTGCTGCTCATTGCCCTGGCCTCGGGCCAGACCGAGCCGTCGGACCACACGCTCATCTACTACAACGCCCGCATGGCCCTGCGCGAGGGGCGTCCGCTCGAGGCCACCAAGCTGTGGCTGCTGCGCAACGCGCTCGAGGACCAGTCCGGCGAGATCTCGCCCCACGACGATGACTTCCACTCGGTCACCTGGGCGGCCTTGGGAGCGATGGGCATCTGCCCCGATGGATACCCGACCGACGAGACCGGGGTGGGACTGTGGCCGCTGGCCATGCACAACTGGGTGGTGCGCAATCGCGGACGCAAGCCCCGGCCCCGGTCGCGGCCCTTTGACGCCTTCGATCTGGGTCGCCAGCAGCGGTTCATCTCGATTGGCGACGTGCTGAGTGTTCAAGAGCTCAAGACGGTTCGCCTCATGCGGTCGGCGTGCGTGCGTCCGCGACTGGCCCTGATCTTTGCGGGCGAGAACGTGACCGCAGACATGTCCGACCGGCAGGTCTCGGCCCGGTTGCTGCAGTACCTGCTCGAGCGGTCCAAGACGACCCTGGTGCGTGAGCGGGTGCGCGGAGCCGCCGCTATCGACGCGCGCTTGTTCGACATTCACCTGCAGTTGGCGGCCTTGGCGGCTCGCGAGGCGCGACTCGACGAGAATGTCGCGGCGCGGGTTGGGCGGCAGATTGGCCTGTCCAGGGACTCGGTGACCGCGCTTCGAGAGCAGGCGCCGGACTACACCTTCACCGATGACTCCGAGCCCGCACGCATCTTGCGGGAGTCGGTGTCCTGGCCGGCGTCGGAGTGGATGGCCGTGTCGCCAGAGCGAAGGTTGTTCCTCTACGACCACGCCAAGACCTATACCGGCGAGGTCGAGGCGCTGGACCAGACGGCACTCGAGATCATCGACCTGCTGATCGAGCTGGAACAGGGAGAAGAAGTCGAGAAGTGGATCGCGCACCGCAATGAAGACCCCAAGGACCAAGAGGTGATCTGGGGAGGAGAGCGCGGGCAGCGCCTGATGGGCCTG
>Ga0114932_10003097_pt1 | contig 16692 bp, 17 predicted proteins | sample 2SBtaG_2_FD_87286 | JGI IMG/M metagenome (GOLD analysis project Ga0114932, IMG submission 87286) | Deep subsurface microbial communities from Kolumbo volcano to uncover new lineages of life (NeLLi) - 2SBTROV12_ACTIVE470 metaG | ecosystem: Environmental > Aquatic > Marine > Volcanic ... | reverse complement strand
TTAACAAATAATTTTGCTGAAGAAGGAATGGTGGTTAGGGCAAATGATGTTTTGGCCCAGATAGATCCAACGGACTATCAACTTGAAGTTGAAAGATTGAAACATGTACTTGATTCTGCAACTATAGATTTAGAAATCGCAAAATCGGGAAAACGCTCAGAAATGAAAGAGCAGCTTAAGGCAAAAGAAAATGCTGCCCAAAGCAATCTTGACTTAGCTTCGAAAAATTATGACAGGGTCAAAGCTTTAGTTGAAGATGGAGTTATGGCAAAAGCATCTCTTGATACAGCTGTCAATGAAGTTGATCAAGCAAAGGAGAGTTTGATTGCTAGCAAAGCCAATATGAAAGCAGCTGCCAAGGGAAGAGAAGAAGATATAGAAAAACTTATTGCTCAAATAGAAGGAATAAAAACGCAATATGATCAGGCGCAGCTCGAATTAAGTAAAACAACAATAAAATCTCCTTTTGAGGGAACAATTATTAAGAAAAAAATTGACCAAGGAGGGTTTGTTGGTCCTAATGTTCCAATCGTTGAAATGATCATGTCTCCCAGCGTAATTGCGGGAATGACTCTACCTCAAAGCTACCGAAATAAATTGAAAAGTTTGGAAGGAATAGAAATAACGTTTAAAGAGCTTAACAAAAAAATTCGATTGAACAGAGAGCACTGCAAGCGAGTTCAGGTAATTCCGGTTGCAAATATAAACTCTGGGAACTTCAATTTTTGGATTGATTTGCCAAAGCAGGATTCCAATCTGTTCGCGGGCCTGACTTTTGAGGCTGATCTTTTTTTGGGAAAGCGTAAAAAGGTCTTGCATGTTCCTTCCGTAGCACTGGTCATATCAGAAAAAGGAACCGTTGTTTATGTTGTGAGAGAGGGGAAAGCACATTTGGTTCCTGTGCGCGCCTTTAAGGAAAGAAATGATCTTGTAGAAATACATGATTTTACCAAACAATTAAATCCTCAAGTGGATTTGGTTCTGCGGGGCTCTGGTGCAGTATTTCCGGGAGCAAATGTTCATATTGTAAATTCCAACCCTCAAGCCTAGTCAATCTTTTTATTATTTCAAAACATTTTTGATTCTTTTAATTAGATGATCTGCATTGTCAGAAGATATATCCGCTTTAGAAATTACCTCATTTGCTCCAAGCGATAGAGCCTTGAAGACTATTTCATCATTTTCTGATGCAGAAACAACAAAAATGGGAATGGAGTGGGATTTTAAGATTTTCCTGGTAGCTTGTAGTCCATCCATGCCTGGCATCTGAAGATCCGTAGTTATAAAATCGGGTTTTAGAGTTGCAACCAGTGCTATGGCTTCCTTCCCATTATCTGACATGCCAACAATTTCAATTTCTTTGTCAGACTCTAATAAATCTTTAAGGGCATAGCGTTGGACCTCTGAATCTTCGACAATCAATCTTCTGAGTTTTTCCATGAATGAAATCTAAATAGTATAAAAGAGAGAATAACGACTTTTTATACCATAAACGAAAGCCATACTGTTAAAACCAAAGTTATAAATTTTTTAATTATTGCCTTTGGAAGAATATTCCGCGCAACTCTTCTTCCAGGGTCGGGCTTTTTTCAATAGCTTCTTTAAAGCTTTCTTTGTCTAGTACGTAGAAGAAGCTGGAAACATTTGTATACACCGTTGCATTACAGGGATTTCCTGTAAGTAATGATGCTTCTCCAAAAGTGTCACCTTGATTAAGGGTTGCTACCTTATTCCATTTTTCTCCATCATCTATTTTTACATCGACCGAACCACTGTGAATCATATAATAGTTTTCACCGGGGTCACCTTGTCGAATTATTGTGTTTCCTGCTTTGAAATTTTGTTTCTTTAGCTTCCGAGCGACCATGGTTAACTCGTTAGCCGATAAATTTGAAAACACATTACATTGTTTAAGGAATTTAATGAGTTCAATTTCTTCTTCCATTAATGTGTTCGATACAATTCTTCCATCTACCATGTTAACAAGCCGATCTGCATAGTCCAGAATCCGGTTGTCATGTGTGATTAGAATCACTGTCGAATCTTCGGTTTCGCAAAGTTCTCTTAGCATCTCAACAACGATCTTTCCGGATTCTTTGTCTAGTGCAGCAGTGGGTTCGTCGGCTAAAACTATTTTGGGACGATTTACTAAAGCACGTGCAACGGCAACCCGTTGTCTTTGTCCCCCAGAAAGAGATTCAGGCTTATAATTTAATCGCTCCCCTAATCCCAATTTGGTGAGGATTTCTTGGGCTTTATTATTCTTTTCTGATTTAGAATATGGCCTTAATTGAAGGGCCATTTTCACATTTTCTGTGGCCGTTAACGATTCAAATAAATTATGCATTTGAAAAATAAATCCAATATCTTGACGATATTTCACCAACTCTGTGGAATTTAATATATTCAGTTCTTGTTCACCAACTCTCATTTGACCTTCCTGAACGCTACGTAGGGCTCCTATTAAAGAGACAAGAGTCGATTTTCCTGACCCAGATGGACCGGTCATGATGACAAGTTCTCCAGGATAAATGTCAAGGTCGATATCGAATAGAATTTGTTTTCGATTTTCTCCAGATCCATAAAAATGTGAGACGTTATGCAACTGAATTGCAGGGTTCGGATCCATTCCGAATACAGGTGCCTGATCGTATACCAGAGAACTTTCTGCAGGTAGATCTGCAGGTTTTAAATTTTCCATTAAAAAAGCTCCGCGGGATCAGCTGTTAATACTTTTCGGGAGGCAATCCATCCCGACACCGAACTCATGATCAGTGTTAAAACAAATACCAAAGAAACTTGTATAGGACTCATAACCATGGGTAGATGGAGCCAGTCTGAAACGAAATGATAAATCGCATAACTAAACGCAAGCCCTGGGATAAATCCTAAGCTGGCAAGTATGAGCGATTGACGAATAACCGTTCCAGTTAAATATGAATTAGAATACCCAATTGCTTTGATTGTAGCGAATTGTTCAATCCGCTTCATAATGTCTGTAAAAAGTATTTGATAGCAAATAATAGTGCCAACTATAAATCCCATTACGGTGCCCAATCCAAAAACAAATCCAACCGGAGTACCTTCCAACCAATAATTTTTTTCCTTTTGAATTATTTCTTTTTTGGTGAAAACATGTAAATCATGCGAAAATTCCTGCTTTAAAAAATTGGCAATTTGGGATATGTCTTGGCCGGGCTCTATTTTCAATAACCCAATTTCTATTTTTGCTCTTTCAGATTTCACCTTATCTTTATCTCGAAATATATTTAAATAATTAGTATCGCTCATAATAGCGGTGCCGCGAGCGGCAAAGTCTGTTCCAAGAGTGAAGTTCCCGGTCACATGAATGGCTTTCCCTTCAATTTCGGTATCAACCCCTTCAAGTATGGAGCCAAAGAGGTTTTTGGACAATAGATCCACCATCACAGTGTCATTTTTTCTCAGTCCCTCCAAATGGGAATTAATCTCTGGTATTAAAAAAACAGAGGATTTAGGATCAAAAGCTACTATCCTCATCATTTTTTCATAACCTGATGTAGGATTTTTCCAAACTTTATTATCTATATGAAGAAAGTCCGCTTTTTCAATTCCGGGAAACCCTTGGGCCTGGGAAATTCGTATTTTTGGAAAAGGTTCTTGATTATCAATAACTGAACGAGTCATTTTGCTTACAAGAAAAATATCGGCATCCATTATTTCTAGTAATTGTATTGTGCTGTCTAACAATGCATTCAAAAATCCAATTTGCATAAACATTAACAATACTGCAAAGGTAATTCCGGCTAAAGAATTCGTAAGAGTTTTTCGGTTATGAGTTAAATTTGCCCAGGCTATGGGAACGGAATCCAGGTAATTTCTCATTAGAATAATTCTCCCGGATCAGCCATTCGGATTTTTCCAAGAGACAAGTAGCCAGAAATAGCACACATAAACACAGAAAGTATTGATACAAATAGAGCTCGGGCTTCTGTCATGTAAATAGGAAGGTTTGTTGCAGACCTGGTTACATCATAAAGCAAGAATGACAAACCGAATGCAGGTAAGTAACCAAGAACAGCAATAAATGCTCCATGCTTTAGAACGGTTTGTGTGAAGTAAGAATTTTTATATCCCATTGCTTTGAGAGTTGCATACTCCTTTATGTTATCCATGATTTCATTCGAAAGAATCTGGTAAAGCACGACCATTCCAACTATAAACGTTATGATTACACCCGCACCAAACATTGGGCCCGTGGCTGTTACGTTTAGCCAGAAATCAAATTCCTTTTCTCCAATCTCAGAGCGCGTGTAAACCTTCACATCTTCTGGGAGGGTTTCTAATAGATTTTTTTTACCTATTTCTAAAGATATTCCATCTTCCAGCGTTACCAGTGCCAAACCAATTTTATCCAGGGATTTTTCTGGAAACAGGCGTAAAAAGTTTTGGTCTGACATTACGACAGCGCCATCAGCTGAAAATCCAATTCCCCAGGTGAATTGTCCTCTTATCGTAATTTTTCTGTTCTCTATTTCCGTAGATAAGCCTATATCTTTAGGACCAAACAGCGGAAGAGAAAGCTTGTCAATCAATAATGTGTCGGGCTTTTGAATTTTTGACAGACTTTTTTTTATTTCCTGACTTTTAAAGGGATACCCTCTTGGATCAAACCCAATTATCAGCAACTTGCTCAATACTCCAGTCTCAGTATTTTTCCATTTGCTATATTCTGTATATATAGGTTCAATTTTTTTAATTGCACCAAGAGCTTCACCTTGAAATATTCTCGTTCTTGGGAAATGGCTGGTTTCAGCTACCCATCTATAATTGGGAGAAACTAAAACCAAATCAAAATCAAATTGATTGAACAAACTGTTTGCCGTATTTTTAACGGACCCGAAAAATCCTAGCTGAAGAAAAATCATCAAAATAGAAAACGCGACTCCCGCTACTGCTACAGCAGTCCGCAATTTTTTATGGATCACATTTTTCCAAGCAAGAGGAATCATATTATTCAACACTGATTTGGACATCGACCTGCATATTGCTGAGTCCTGATACTGTTTTGCTCTTAGCCAGTTTAATTTTTACTTCTACTACACGAGCATCTGTGTCAGAAGCCGGATCAACATCTAAGACGTCATTTTTTGAAACAAATCGCCCAACATGATCTACCTTCCCAGTTATAGGTTCTTGAAAGGCTGGGCTGGTAATAGATGCAGACTGTCCGAGTTTTATCCATTGCACATCCGATTCATAAACTTCCGCGACAACGTACATTTGTTGAGTGTTTCCTAATTTCAGGATAGGCTTGCTATCCACCATCTCCCCTTCCCGGGTAATTAATTCTAAGACTTCCCCATTTTGAGGAGCTCGTATGATTGTTCGTTCAAGCCGGCTTTTTGCTACATTAAGCTCCTTTTCCAATGAATCTATTTGGATGCCTGCTTGAAGTTTAATGAGCTCAGTCTGTGAGGTTTCCAATTCAGAATATGCTAATTGTATATCCAGTACTTTTGATTTTTTTAATTCCTCCCACCTAACGTTAGCAGCAGTTAAGCTTTCTTCTGTAGTTGTTACTTCAAGTGATTGTCGGTCCAGTTGTTGTTGTGAAACAACTTTGCGATCTTTGAGTTTTTTGAGCCTGTCCAATTCCAATTTAGCGTTTTTTAATTCAGCCTTTAATTTTCTAACTTCAGCTTCTTGAGATGCAATTTGCAAAGGTAAAATTTCTTCCAATCTTTTTAGCCGAACCTCATCTTCTTGAATCTGGTTTAATCCAAATTTGGTTTCAGCATCTAATTGTTCGCGGGCCTCTTCCAATTGGGCATTGATCTTTTGTATATCTGCAAATCGTTCTGAATAAAGTTCCAGTCGAGCCAGTTCTTGGCCTTTTTTAACTTTTGCACCTTCTTTAACCAAGAGCTTTGCTACCAGGTCTTTTTCTGAGGAAGATAAATCGATTATCTCTCCCTGGGGTTCGAGCCGACCCAGGGCCGAAACTTTGCTTTTTGGTTGGTAATGCGTTTTTGTGAAATGGGGAGGTTGGGCGGATTTGGGAGGGCTGTCCAGTAGACCTTTAAAATCTTTCCGAGGTTCTTGGGTAAAAAAAAGATATGCCAAACCTGAGAGAATCAGGATCAGAAACCACAGTTTTCCCTTTGATTTTTTTTCTTCTTTTTCCATCCGTGGATAGTCTATTTCCTACCCCGTTTTCGAACTCAGGATGTATCATTGGGGTGGTGATTGTTTTCTGTAAGTATAAGATTTCATTGATTTATCGGCATTTTTGGGGATTTGTTGAGGGAATTAAGCGCGGGTATGCCCATAAACTCCTAATTTTCACTAATTTATGCTATTTTGGTCTCAAATAAAGAGAAATAATAGAGGTCAACAGTGGTTGAAGATCTTTTAAGATCTGGTAGAAGACGGAGTTTGTTTATTCCCGGTGAGACTTCAGAGAAAGTAGATTTCGGCCAAGACCAAATTAAGCAGATTCTTCCTCATAGAGAACCATTTTTGATGGTTGACCGGATTGAGCATATCAATCTCAAAGAAAAAAGTATTTGCGGCTATCGAAAAATTGATAAAACCGATCCAGTTTTTCTGGGGCATTTCCCTGAGGAGCCGGTTTATCCCGGTGTTTTATTGCTTGAAAGCATCGGTCAAATGGGTGCCTGCATTTCTTTTTTCGTAAAAAATAACCGGACGCACCTTTTAAAAGAAGACCAACCCAGAAAATTAAGATTGATTAAAATTAAGGAGGTATCTTTTTTAGATCCGGTTCATCCAGGAGATAAAGTGACTCTGGTATCAAAATTAATAGAAGACAGTGATTATACATCCCTAAGCGTTTGTCAGGGTCTATGCGGAGATGAAGTAAAAATTCTTGCACTCTTTGAAGTTTATTGGTTGGAATAAATCAGAAATGACATAATGGGAAAAAATAAACGCATAGTCATAACTGGGATGTCTATTAACACTCCGTTAGGAGATGACCTGGATACATTCTTTGAAAACTTGATAGCGGGTCGTTCAGGAATTTCCAAATGGAAATTTTTTGACAATGATGGAGTGTTATCAAAAGTTGGCGGCGATTTGTCAGGTTATGACTTTGACTCCAAAGTAAGGGGGTTAAAGGCAAAACTGCCTCACGATATGTATGAGAAATTTCGAAAACTTGTGAAAAGAGCTCCTTTTTCAACTCGATTTTCTTTAATTTGTGCGGCGGATGCTTGGATAGATGCAGGATTAAAGGATGAGGGAGACCCTTGCCAGCGCGCGGTTCTCGTGGGAGGGCATAACCTCAACGATAAATATTTAATGGACAACCATTCTACTTTTCTTGAAGAACCAGAATACATAGATGGATTGTTCGCCTTGTTATCTCTGGATACAGATCATGCCGCTTCGGTCAGCGAAGTATTGGGTTGGATGGGGCCAGCCTACACATTAGGTGGGGCATGTGCCAGTGGAAATATAGCAATGAGAAATGCCATGGATGAAATTCGCTATCACGATTGCGAAATGGCCATGGTTGTGGGGCCTGTTTTGCAGTTTTCTGAGATGGGAGTCCAGTCAATGGCTTTAATGGGAGCAATTTCATATAACAAGTTCAATGACCAACCCACTAAAGCAAGCAGGCCTTATGATGTGGACCGTGAAGGCTTTGTTCCTTCCCATGGAGCCGGGGCAATAGTGCTTGAAAGTTTAGAGCATGCAAAAAAGAGAAATGCGAAAATTTATGCAGAGGTTTTGGGGGTGGTGGCTACTGCAGAAGCCTGCCATTTGCCTAATCCCTCTATGGAGGGTCAGGCAAGAACGATCGCCAACTTGTTGAAAAAATCCGGTGTCACTCCTGATGAAATAGATTTTGTCTCTGCTCATTCGACTTCTACTCCATTGGGAGACATTTCAGAATTGGGGGCTCTTAAAAAAGTTTTTAAAGGGCATGCAAAAAATTTAAAAATCAATGCCCCCAAATCCATGCTGGGCCATACCTGTTGGTCTGCCCCTCTTATTGAAACGGTGGCAGCGGTTATGCAGATGAAAAATAAAAAACTTCATCCATCCATCAACATTGAGAATTTGGACCCGGAAGTAGATTTAAATGTTTGCGCAAATAATGCCATTGATCACGATGTGAAATTTATTCTAAAAAATTCATTTGGGTTTGGAGGAATCAGTTGCTGTTCACTTATAAAACGATTCGATTCTGATTCCATTTGAATACAGGACACAGGCTATGAAATTTTTTATTACAGGGGGTTCACGTGGATTAGGAAAAGCAATTGTCTTGCAAGCAGTGGAAGAAGGACACGATGTAGCATTCACTTATATTAGCAATAAAAAGGCTGCTAATGATGTGCTTGCCGAAGCTAAAGATATTCGCTCTGAAAGTAAAATTAATTCTTATCAGCTTAATGTATCTAAATCTGTTCAGGTGGAGGAAGTTGTCTCGCAAATTCTGGATGACTTCGAATACATAGATGTATTAGTTAATAATGCCGGTGTTACGAGAGATAATCTTGTTGCCAGCATGACTGATGAGGAGTGGGATGAAGTCATCCAAATCAATTTGACTGGGCCATTTTATATGTGCCGCCAGATACTACCCATTATGATGGCAAGAAAATTTGGTCGCATTATAAATATCTCTTCGATTCAATACCGAGGTGGAAAAGGACAAGCGAATTACTCAGCCAGCAAAGCAGGGTTGAACGGATTTACACAATCTCTTGCCAAGGAATACGGTAGGAGAGGTATCAATTCGAATGTAGTGGTCCCGGGGTTTTTTGAGTCAGATATGACTGTTGAATCAATGCCACAAGAGCAAAAAGATTTGTGGAATAAACATTGTCCCCTTCCAGAAGGACGCATGGGAAAACCAGTTGAATTGGCCAAGGTGGTAATTTTCCTGGCATCAGATGGCGGTAATTTTATTAACGGGGAAATTATAAATGTAACGGGTGGGTTACTATCAAGTTTATAAGTTTTACTAGACCTAAAACCTAATATGGAAAACCTTTTTAAAAATAAAACAGTTTTAATATTGGATGGAGACAAAGGACTTGCGCTGGGGTGCGCCCAGCTTTTTACCTGTTTAGGTGCGCATGTGATTTTAACTTTTGCTGAACCTGTCAAAGATGGAATAGCTATTCTTGAAAGTGCCAAACTAAAAGATGCGAGAATATTAAGCTTGGACTTAACTAGCTCTAAATCGACCCGTTCATCTCTAAAAGGGGTTCACGAAACTTCCCCCAAAATAGATATTCTTATTTCAGTTGTGGACAAATTCCGCAGCTTCGAAAGTTTTGAATCGTTCGATGAAAATATTTTTACCGATGAACTTAAAACTACAACATGGCCTTTTTTTGAAGTGTTGATTGCAATTCGTGAAATATTTGGATCTTGCCCCGATTATGCTATTGCTGCACTTGAGGAGTCGGGTAGAAAAAATGCGGGCACTATTTCTAAAAATATGATTGAAACCTTGAGTCGCTATATGGCCACTAATTATTTGTATGAAAATTGCCGGGTCAATGTGTTGCGGGTTCAGAAATCTTCCGACTTAGGTTTTGAAGTATCAGAGAAGCAAGCAGCAAAAACAATTGTAACCATGTGCAGTGGATTACTGGATTCGATGTCCGGGCAAGTGTTATGTCTGGATAAGGGAATGGCATGCGCCATTTGAATTAAGCTTAATATTCTTTAAATAACCATGAGGTTAGGTTGGTATTTAACGATTATAAAAATAAGGCAGTTTTAGTCACTGGGGGAACATCTGGGATCGGACTGGCAACGGGGCTGGCTTTTGGCCGCCTTGGAGCCCAAGTATACCTGACTCATCGATGGGGTTCTGTCAGCAATGATGAAATATTTGTTGAATTTGAAAAGCAAAAATGCATGCTCCCTATCATCGTTGAAGCGGATGCGTCGTTAAAGAAAGATACTCAGAGTTTGATTGATACCATTGTTGAAAAGCATTCTTTTATCGAAACATTTGTTAGCAATGTTGCCTTTGGCCATGTGAGTAAACATCCTTCTGATTTAGAGAGCAGGAGCTTGCTGACAACTCTGAAATATAATGCATGGCCTATCCTGGATTATTTAAAAACTATTAAGAAGGTGACTGGCAAATTTCCACGTTATGCAGTGGGAATGTCTTCAAGGGGCCCCGATACTTACCTTCAAGGTTATGATTTTATTGCGGCATCAAAGGCCGCGATGGAAGCGCTTTGCCAAAATTTAACAGCAGCCCTGATTGATGAAGACATCCGGATAAACATGTTATGTCCGAATACAATACTCACAAGATCATTTGAAGCTACTTTCGAGCCGGAATTCAAATATCATCTGGAAAATAGTCTGGGAAAATACGGGGATTATTTTGTTTTAAAGGCAGAGCGAGTTGCAAACGCTGTTCTAGCCCTTTGTGGGGGAGGTATGGATGATTATAAAGGCCAGGTTTTGAATTTGGATCAAGGAGCTTGTTTTTCAGAAAATCTCAATATGGCTTACAAATATTTTGCCAAAGAAAACACATGATTTAAACATTTAGGAGGGCAGATGATGGGGCGAGAGGAAATTTGGAATGTGATCCGTAAAAATTTGATCAATGTTTTAGACGAACTCGAGAGTGTTGAAATTGACACTTCAATGTCCATGGTGGATTTTGGTGCCAACAGTCTTGATATAGTTGAAATTGTTTCTTGCAGTATTAGGGAACTCAAAATAAAGGTTCCTCGTGCAGAGTTGAATGACCTGAAAACGATCGATGAATTGATCGACTTGCTTCACAAAACGGGCAATTCAAAAACTCAAGGATAGTTTGCCATGAAAAAATTATTATTGGTTCAACCTAAATCACCAGAGACTCATTGGAAGATGTCAGGATTAGTTGGTAGATTTAACAAAGCTCTCATGCCACCTTTGTCTTTGGCTACGATCGCTGCCCTGACCCCCAAACAATATGAAATTCAAATCGTGGATGAGGATGTGGATAGTATCGATTTTGATGTCCCTTGCGATCTGGTTGGAATTACCGGTTATACGGTACATTCAGAAAGAATGTTCCAAATCGCCGCTGAGTTTCGGAAAAGAAACATCCTTACTGTTGCAGGAGGATCTTTTGTCTCCTCTCATATGAAGGAATGTGTAAATCATTTTGATGTTCTGATCTGTGGTGAAGCTGAAAAAGTGTGGCCGCAATTTCTTCTGGATTGGGAGAAAGGGAAATACCAAGAATATTATGAAGGTGAAAAAGATCTTGATCTTTCCATCAGCCCAGTTCCGCGTTGGGACCTCTTGGACTTAAAACGATATGACACAATGATGGTGCAGACTTCAAGGGGATGCCCTTATGATTGTGAATTTTGCGATGTAGTTTCCTTATTTGGTCATCGAATGCGATGCAAACCTCTCGAAAATATCATGAAAGAAATTCAACTGCTGGAGAAACTATCAAAAAATAGAATATTTTTGGCAGATGATAACTTGATCGGCAATAAAGGTTTCGTCACGGAGTTGTTGACACGATTGATAGAGTTTAACCATGAACTTAGTGGGCCGCTACAGTACATGACCCAAGTCACATTAAATGTGGCCCAGGATGAGACCCTTTTAGATTTATTTAAAGAAGCAAACTTTTTTTCCATTTTCATTGGAATCGAAACTCCAAACAAAAAAAGCCTTGTTGAAACCAACAAAATTATGAATCTCAGATTGGATATGACCGAAGCAGTCGAACGTATTCAGTCCCGCGGAATCTTTATTATGAGCGGACTGGTTGTCGGATTTGATTCCGACGATTTGAGCACGTTTGATCTTCAAACTGAATTTTTGATTGAAGCGGGGCTGATAGCACCAATGCCAGTATTATTAAGCGCTCCAAATGGGACCAAACTATGGGAAAGATTAAATCGTGAAGGGCGGTTGCTAAATTCCAAATTAGACTCTGCCGCTTCAAGCTATACTAGCAATTTCACTCCCAAAAATATGACTAGGGAAGAATTGGATGACAATTATTTGGCCATGTTCAGGAATATCTCAAGCTATCCTCACTTTTTAAAAAGCTTTGCAACTCTTATTAATCAAATTGATACCTCGAAAACAAATAAAAACTCCCCATTAACCTTGCAGAATCGAACGCGCTATTTATTGAATGACATACTGGGTATTTGTTTTATTGTCATGCATTTTTTTATCAAGGGAAATAAAGAAAGCCGAACGTTTATTCTTACTATTTTTAAAGTGGCTTTAAGAAAAGGTTTTCGTGGTTTGTATTTGGTCGCAAATACCCTTGTTTTATTTATTGCCCAAATTGCATTTTTAAAGGTAATGGAAGATCGCAAAATAAGTGAGTCTATTCCCAAAGCGGCATAAATATGTTCAATAATATGGATATCAATGCGCCTGCGAAATTCTCTCGAAGTTTTTTCCTTCATGAGTTAAACTTTCCCGTTTTTCAGACCTCCATTCATTTTGAAGGCAAGGACTTTTGTTCAGATTTATGGGAAATGTACTATCCTGTTTCTTTTAAATCTTTTGCTCTTAAAAGGAAGAGTGAATTTGTGGCGGGCAGGCTTTGCGCGCAAAGCGCAATAGAAAGACTTACTTCAGAACAGCAAAAATTTTTACCTATTGGAGAAAGTGGAGCAGCATTATGGCCCGAAGGTATAGTTGGGTCAATCACCCACACTAATAATTTTGCTTCGGCTGTTGCGGGAAAAAGTTCTGAGATAGAAAGCTTAGGTATTGATGCGGAGAATTGGATAACTAAAAATAGAATGGATAAGATTAAAGAGTTTATTGTCTCAAGAACAGAATTGATACAGATAAACGACCATATCAATTTCTCAGAAAGTAATATTTTCACCCTCCTTTTTTCTGCCAAGGAAAGTATTTATAAATGCTTTTCACCTTTATTAGGTAATTCAATGAGTTTTTTGGATGTTGAAATATCGTTTAAAGATATTTCAACGAATCAATTCCAATACAGGTTTTTAAAGAATTTCAGCCCAAGGTTTCCCAAGGGATTTGAAGGGGTGGGTTGGAGTCAATATGATAAATACCGGGTTTATACACTGGTTTCATTGTAATGGACGATTCTTCAAATATTCGCCCTGATAAACGTCAGTCCTACACCTATGACATGTTTTTATACAGTATGGGTGAGGGGTTGGATGAAATGGAAGAATTTCAAGAATGGCTTTCGTATCTACAGGATGAAAAAATTTACGGATTTGAAGCTTCTCGCCAAGGTCCTCAAAGTTCCAAAATTCAGATTTCCCGAGCGGATGGTGAAAAATTGGAAGTTCTTAATTTTGCCCACTACAATTATTTGGGCTTGGGACACCATTCGGAAGTAATTAAAGCTGCTCAGGATGCAGTCGAAAAATATGGCCTAGGAGCAGCAAGTGCTCCACCAATGAGTGGTACAAATTCCATCCATAAAATTTTAGAAGAAGCATTGATTTCTTTTTACGGTTTGCAAAATTACGGAGTCTCTCTTTTCACATCTGGCTTCGGAGCAAATGTAGGAACCATTCAGGCTTTCGTGCAACCGGGGCATCATGTTGTGATGGATGAATATGCCCACATGTCTATCTTGGAAGGAGCCAAAGCCTCTGGTGCGAATCTGCATTATTTCCGACACAATGATATGGAAAGTTTGGCTCAGATCCTGGAAAAGATTTGTCAAAATAGAAACAGAGTTCTTGTTTGTGTGGAAGGGGTTTACAGCACAAACGGAAATTATGGACGCATAAAAGAAACTGTAGAGTTGGCTAAAAAATTTGGTGCTTTTACTCTTGTTGATGAAGCTCATTCCTCGTTGCTGGCTGGAGATAAGGGAAGAGGTGTAGCCGAAATGCAGGGAGTTCTTGAACAGGTTGATCTTCATATTCTGACTCTTAGTAAAAGTTTTTCGGGAGTGGGTGGGGCATTGATCGCCAATGAAAAAATCACCCGCTATGTCAATTGGTATGCCAAGTGTCGACTGTTTTCCTGCTCGTTAGATCCCGGTGTGACTGGTGGAATGATAAAAGTTCTGGAGCTAGCAAGAGGGTCGGAGGGGGATAAACGTAGAAAAAAAATTGTTGAGAATGCCTCTTATTTTAGAAGTTTGCTAAAAGGAAAAGTTGACATTGGATCCAGTGAAACCTGGATCGTGCCGGTAATTTTTGGCCCAGAAAAATTGACCTTGGGTCTTTACGATTTTGTACAAAGAAAAGGTCTTGATGTGAGCGTTATGCAATTTCCGGCTGTTCCAAAAAATGAGGCGAGGATGAGAATTTTTATAACATCGGAACACAGTAGAGAGCAAATTGACCAAGCTGCACAGATTGTTCTAGAAACTGCCAATCATTTTAATTTTTAACTAGCCTAAATGGAATTCAGGATTGAAGAATTGAGAAGCAGCGGAGAGTATCATATTTGGTCTTTCGACTTTGCATTTAGTTCTTCTTTGGAAATATCCACTCAACAAATAAAATCGGTTCTTCCTCCCAACATTCACCCCATGGAGATTCGACCTGGTGTGTCACTTTTAAATATTTCTGTGTTTGATTTTACAGGAGAGTCTCACACTCTTACTCAATCTTGCGTAGAGATCATAGTTGGAATCCATATTCTTCCTCATTTGGGCCTTGCAAAAGAGCTTCCTAAAATGAGTTTATTTCTGCTTCAAATGGGTGCGACTACAACGGAATTTTTAAATAGCCCGGATGCTGTCGACGTCCAACCATTTATAAAAAAACCTTTGCAGGTTGAAATAGACAGAGAAAATATATCTGTTGAATGTTGTGATCATAAAGGAGAAAAAATATTTTTAATGCAAAAACAGAATAATAGCCCGGTTTATTCTCCTGATTTATTTTATATTCAAACCTTTTGTAATCAGGGAGATTCTCTTTATTCTGGGGGGGTATTTCTTGAGTCAAATAAGTTTGAGCATCAAAAAAAATCACACCCAATAGGAAAATTCCATAATCATTCCTTTTTCCAGGGGATCGATGTAGAAAACCTCGATACTTCAGATTGCTATATTCAGACCTGGTCAAAACCCGGATCACAGGGAACAGAATTTTATACTCCCTTTAAACAATATTAGGAAATATCGTGGGGCATGCGGTTTAAATACTTTATTGCGAAAGATCCTTAATGATGGAGTCTGACCGGCGAGTCCTGCGAACAAACTCCTTACTCAAGTTAAATACCATCATGTAGGTTAAGTTGGGATGATTTTTCTTTATTCGTTCAAATTCTGCAATTGTCATGCTGATACATGTTAGAGATTCCGCTGCCAATATACTTGCCGAACGTGGCCCAAGAGCGAACAGGTTCATTTCCCCAAAAGTTGTACCGGCTCCAAATGTAACCATCCTTTTTATGTAGGATGAATCGGGTATAGGTAGGTATACAGAAGCTAGACCTTGTAAAATGTAATAAAACTTGTCGTTGGTATCTCCTTGTTGGAAGACATAATCTCCTTTGTCAAAATTCTCCACCACCATGTTTTGACTTACTAAATTTATCTCCTCTGATTTTAGTCCCTGAAAAATTTCCAGCTTATCTAGCGGATATTCCTCATGGACAAAAGTGTTTTCTTTTAAATGTTTTTTTAAAATTAGTTCTTCGCAATGTTCAATAGCGTGGTCTGTATCTGGGAAAATATTTTCTTCTCCAATGGTTTTGATTACTCCAAGATCATTCATAAAGTTCCAAAGGTAGGATTGTGGTTGTACATGACTGAGAAAAAGCAGCTTTTCTTGTGAAACAAGGCGCTTTTGCAATTGTTGAAGAATACGGGCAGCAGTGCTATCCATTTCATTCACTCGCATTAGGTCTAGAACCACATACTTCAAATCGCTATCAAATTTTTCAAGGACTTGTTTGGAAACAGTGTCGGCACTACCAAAAAAAATAGTTCCCTCCAGCTCAAAAACACCAACGCTATTTCCATTCGATTCCAGGATTTCATCATGCTCTTTCTGGCGTACTCTTCGAAAACGAACATTCCGCGTGTCATAGAAACTGCGAATGGTTGACTTGCTCATTTTGTAAAGAAAATAAAAAATGGAAAGGGATATTCCCAAACCAAAAGCCGGGAAAAGTCCATTCCAACTTATTTAATCCTAGGAAAATTGACCGAGAAAGGCATTCAAAACCTTAAAGATACTGTGGCAAGTGGAGAACGTTTTAAAGAAATAGGAAAAGAATGTGGGGTGGAGATTCGAGAGCTAATGTGGCTCATGGGGGACTACGATGTGTGTTGCATTGAGGAATCTGAGAGCGATAAGGAAATCGGCTCTCTCCTGTTTAGAGTAGGTTCTAAGGGTTTTGTTAAAACCAGTTCGTATAGAGCCTTCCCTAGCGACAAAGTACAAAACCTTGTTCAGGATATTAGTTAATTATAGATAGACCGCCAGAGGCCATGACTTCGGAATAACATTTTTTATCATAGCCACTGTGCGGATTTTGTGCGAGACCATACGACATAACCCAACAGAATAGGACATAGTAGCAACGAACGGCCTCTATAAGTTATTTGGCCTAGTAACGATTCGCGTTTACAGATAGAGACCCTTTGAAGAGAAGAGTCATGGTTTCTCGGTTAAGATAAGTTTGCTGAAACTTATTTAACTTAAAGGAGAAACCAATGACTCAGAACCAATACGTTATCAGAAGAAAGCTGAATATTCTAGAGCT
>Ga0114932_10003096_pt1 | contig 16694 bp, 15 predicted proteins | sample 2SBtaG_2_FD_87286 | JGI IMG/M metagenome (GOLD analysis project Ga0114932, IMG submission 87286) | Deep subsurface microbial communities from Kolumbo volcano to uncover new lineages of life (NeLLi) - 2SBTROV12_ACTIVE470 metaG | ecosystem: Environmental > Aquatic > Marine > Volcanic ... | reverse complement strand
TTCGCAGATCGTGCATCGCCATCAGCAACTGGTCGGTGAATACCTCCAGCTCCTCGTCGGTCGCGCGGCTTTGTGCCCACTGCGCCGTCAGGTTCAGGTGATCGACCGCGCGCAGGATGTCATCGATGCCGCGGGTGGCCAGCACCTGCTGGCGCTTTGCCAGCCACGCCGCGATTTCGGCCTGTTCGGCCTCGCTGGGCTGCGCGTCGCCTTGATGCTTGACCTGCCCGTTATTGGTGTTCACCACCGCGATCTGGTCCATTTCCAGCCGCCGCTGCCGGTTCTCGGTGTCGACCCGAAACACCGCCGCGCCGTTCTCGCGCACCCTGAAATACAAGCTTTGCCCGTCCGTCATCTGCCCGCCCCCGGTCTGCCGTCAACAAAGCGAGGCGCAAAAGGCCCTTATGCGTTCGCAGGCCTCTTTCAGCACCTCGTCGGATGCAGCATAGCTGACCCGAAAATTCGGCGATAGCCCAAATGCCGCTCCGAAAACCACGGCGACGCCTTTTTCTTCCAGCAGGGATACAGCGAAATCTTCGTCTGTTTTCAGCACCTTGCCGGACGTTGTTGATCTACCGATGCAACCGGAAACTGAGGGGTAGACATAGAACGCACCTTCCGGTTTCGGACAGGTGATCCCTTCGGCTGCATTCAGCATTGCTACCACCAGATCACGGCGCCGTTCAAATACCGGGCGGCTGGTCGCGATGTAATCCTGAGGTCCATCCAGCGCCTCGACCGCCGCCCATTGCGAAACCGAGCAGGGGTTCGACGTCGTTTGCGACTGCACCTTGCGCATGGCGCCGATCAGGTCCGCCGGCCCGCCGGCGTAGCCGATGCGCCAGCCGGTCATCGCGTAAGCCTTGGAAACGCCGTTGACGGTCAGGGTCCGGTCATAGAGACGCGGTTCAACCTCGGCAGGGGTGCAGAACCGGAACGGCGGATAGGCAAGATGCTCGTACATGTCATCGCTCAGAACCCGGACCTGCGGGTGGCGCAGCAATACCTCGGTCAGGCCCCGCAGTTCGGCGTGCGAGTACCCGGCACCCGTCGGGTTGGAGGGGGAATTGAAAATCAGCCATTTGGTTTTCGGGGTGATCGCCGCTTCCAGCGTTTCGGACGTAAGCTTGTACCGGTTTTCCAGCGACGCGGTCGCGATGACCGGAACCCCACCGGCCAGCAGTACCATGTCGGGATAGGAAACCCAGTACGGGGCGGGGATCACCACTTCGTCGCCCGCATTCAGGGTGGCCATCAGCGCGTTGAACAGCACCTGCTTGCCACCGGTCGCAACGGAGATCTGGTCGACACCATAGACCAGGCCGTTGTCCCGCTTGAATTTTCGGGAAATCGCCGCCTTGAGTTCGGCAATGCCGTCCGGTGCGGTATACCGGGTCTTGCCGGCGTCAATCGCGGCCTTTGCGGCATCCCTGATGTTTGTCGGTGTGTCAAAGTCGGGCTCTCCGGCGGCAAGGCCGATCACGTCGCGCCCCGCCGCCTTCATTTCGGCGGCCCGGGTCGAGATCGCGATGGTCGGCGAAGGCTTTACCCGCGTCAGATTGTCCGCCAGAAAACCCATGGTTCCACCCCGTTTGCAACTTGGATGCGCATGTCATAAGTTGCGCGCCAGACGCGATCAAGGGTCGATCGCGGTGCCAGACACCAAACCGGAAAGCCGCCATGACAGAACCGACCGACCGCCCGGAATCCGGCTATTTCAGCGAAGAATCGGCCACTTTCGGCGACCGTCTGGCCGGCGCACGCCGGGCGGTCGGGCTGACGCAGGAAATTTGCAGCCACACCATGGGCGTCAAGCTGAAAACCCTTCAGGCATGGGAAGAGGACATGTCCGAGCCCCGCGCCAACAAGTTGCAGATGCTGGCCGGGGTTCTCAACGTGTCGATCATCTGGCTCCTGACCGGCGAGGTCGTGGGTGTGCGCGATCCTTGGAATGCCGACGACGCCGCGGATGGCGGGAAAACCGCCGAAGTGATCGCTGATATCCGGGCGATCCGGGCGGAAAACCGGCGTCTGGGCGAACGCTTGCTGCATCTGGAAAAGAAACTGGCCAGCGCCGGGCGAAAATGAACCGGCCATTGTTCGGGATCGATCTTGGCGGCACCAAAATCGAAGGCGTCGTCCTGATGCCGGGCGGCCAAGAGCTGCTGCGGCACCGGGTGCCCACCCCGCGCGACGACTACGACGCGACCCTGCGGGCGATCGCCGGGCTGGTTGGGCATCTTGAGGCAGAGACCGGGCACGAATGCCCCCGGATCGGCTGCGGCATACCGGGCTCGATCGCGCCGAAATCCGGGCGGGTGCGCAACGCCAATGCCACCTGGATCAATGGCCGGAACCTGCCTGCCGACCTGGCGCAGGCGCTGGGCCGCCCGGTCCGGTGCAGCAACGACGCGAATTGCCTGGCCTTGTCGGAATGCCACGACGGCGCGGGGGCGGGCGCGGCTTCGGTCTTTGCGGTCATTCTGGGTACCGGGGTCGGCGGCGGCCTGGTGATCGACGGCCGGATCATGCACGGCGCGCGCGGCATCGCGGGCGAGTGGGGCCACATGCCGATGCCAGGGGCGACCGCTTTGGGAGAGCATTGTTTTTGCGGACGGCGCGGCTGCGTCGAGACCTATCTTTCGGGTCCGGCACTGGTCCGGGCCTATGCAGCCAAAGCCGGGGCTCCGGTCGCGGATGCCCGCGAGATTGCCGTTCGTGCGGGCCGGGGGGATGCGGTGGCGCAGGCGGTTCTGGCCGAATTCGGCGACCGGCTGGGCGTCGCGCTGGGCATTATCGTGAACGTTCTGGACCCCGAAACGATCGTTCTGGGGGGTGGATTGTCGAATTTGCCGGGTCTGGCGGATCAATTGGCCGCCTGCATCGCCCCCCATGTCTTTCTGCCGCCACGCGATCAGGCGGCGGTTCGCCCCGTGGTCGCGCGGTGGGGCGACAGTTCCGGCGTTCGCGGCGCGGCCCGGTTATGGGAAGGTTCGCAGTGATGGCCGATGAAACCCACGAAATCCGCCTGAAACGCCTGAACATGCGCAGCCAGCGGCGGGGCATTCGCGAAATGGACCTGATCCTTGGCGGTTTTGCGGCGCGGCATCTGGGCGCGCTGGCACCGGGTGAACTGGACATGTTCGAGTCGCTTCTGAGCGAAAACGACCACGATCTGTATGCGTGGGTGTCCGGGCGCATGGCGCCGCCGCGAAAATTCGCGCCCCTGATCGCACGGATATCCGCCGACACCGGGTCGTGACGAAAAAAATGCAAAACCCGCCCACGCTTAACGTCTTTTTGGGGAATTGCCGCAATTCTGAACCCCGCATCTGTTCGGCGGAGAGGAATATGACGGTTCATCAGGCAGGCACCCACATGGTGCCGCGGGGATATCTTGGCGATTACATGGACATGCTGGGCATGTTGGAGCGGCTGCATCGCCTGCTGCTCGACGTCATCAAGGACGAGTTTGAGCGGTTGAGCCTGCTGGACATCAACGCGGTTCAGGCGCTGCTGTTGTTTAATATCGGCGAAAACGAAGTGACGGCGGGCGAGCTCAAGACGCGGGGCTATTATCAGGGGTCCAACGTTTCGTACAATCTCAAGAAACTGGTGGATGCGGGATACATGCACCACCAGCGCTGCCAGATCGACCGCCGGGCGGTCCGGGTGAAGTTGACGGAAAAGGGCCGGAAAATCCGGACCATCGTCGGGGAATTGTTCGCGCGCCATGCCAGCACGCTCGACGAAAAGTCGGTCCTTGAAAAAGGCGCGCTGGTCTATCTGAACGGTTCGCTGAAGACACTGGAACGGTTCTGGACCGACCAGATACGGTATATCTATTAGGGATTGTTGAAAGTCGACGGATCGCACCGGTGCTGGTGAAGGCAGGATCATACCGGCGCTGGTGAAAGCCGGGTCATACCGGCGCCGTAGAAATTTGTGTCCGGCGCGACGGATATGGCCACCGTGATCGTCTGATCGGAAGGGAATTATTGCGGCTGGGGATATTTTCGCGGCATTCCCGTGGGATCAGGTGTGTTTCGCCATTGCGGCGCAATCCCGCTGGATCGGTGGCCGCCATGCGTCGTGCAAAATTGGCTGGCCCGGCTGGGGTTTGACCGAAACCGATAGGGACCGGGGATTGTCCACCGGCCTCGGGGCCGGCACCCGGTTTGGTCATTTGGTCGTGATCCCGGCGGTTTTGAGGCCGACGGCAACTGCCGGCGTAACGGACACGACAACATGCACGGTCGTGATCCCGGCGGTTTTGGGGCCGACGGCAACGCTTCGGCGTCAAATACGGCGGCCGTCCGCGCATGATCGTGTCGGCCCCGCGGGGCGCCGTCGCGCCGCGCGAATTTGGGTTCGGCCGACCTTGCAATGCCGGACAATCGTGCGCGGCACCCTCGGACCGGTGCCACGCGCCATCCGCCGGACCCGGCAACACGCCGGTTGGGCACCCAACTCGACCCCCAAACCGGCAACGAACCCATGCCTTGACCGCCGCCCGCGCCTTGCTCCGCTGCGTCGATTTGGTATCTGCAACCGACCCGCCGATTGCTATAACCCAAGGCGACTGCTACGAGGATGTCATGGACTATTCATCGCGACTTGACCGGGCATTGCAGGCCCTTCACGACGAGGGACGCTATCGTACCTTCATCGATCTTGAGCGGATCAGAGGCAAGTTCCCCCATGCAATCTGGCACGCGCCGGACGGTACGACGCGCGACATAACGGTCTGGTGCGGCAACGATTATCTGGGCATGGGCCAGCATCCCGATGTGCTGGCCGCCATGCATGAAGCCCTTGACGCCACCGGCGCGGGTTCCGGCGGCACGCGAAATATTTCCGGCACCACGGTTTATCACAGGGCGCTGGAGGCCGAGATTGCCGATCTGCACGGCAAGGAGGCGGCACTGGTCTTCACCTCGGCCTATATCGCCAATGACGCCACGCTTTCGGTGCTGCCGCGCCTGTTTCCGGGGCTGGTCATTCTGTCCGACGAACTGAACCATGCCTCGATGATCGCCGGCATCCGCCACGGCAATTGCGAGAAACACATTTTCCGGCACAACGATCTGGCGCATCTGCGCGAATTGCTCGAGGCGGTAGAACCCGGACGTCCCATCGTCATCGCCTTTGAATCGCTCTATTCGATGGACGGCGATTTCGCGCCGGTCGCCGCGATTTGCGATCTGGCCGATGAATTCGACGCGCTGACCTATATCGACGAAGTACACACCGTTGGCATGTACGGCCCGCGCGGGGGCGGCATCACTGAAAGGGACGATCTGGCCCACCGCATTGATCTGATCAACGGCACGCTGGCCAAGGCCTATGGCGTGACCGGCGGTTATGTCGCCGCGTCGGCAAAAATGGTCGATGCCATCCGGTCCTATGCACCGGGCTTCATTTTCACCACATCACTGCCACCGGCAATTGCCGCGGGCGCGACCGCCTCGATCCGGCATCTGAAAGCGGACGACACACTGCGCGTGCAGCAACAGACCAACGCCGCGATTCTGAAATCGCGCCTGCGCGGGCTTGGCCTGCCGTTCACTGATCACGGCAGCCATATCGTGCCGGTCCATGTCGGCAATCCGGTCAAGTGCAAGATGCTGTCGGACATGCTGCTGGAAGATCACGGCATCTACGTGCAGCCGATCAATTTCCCGACGGTGCCGCGCGGCACCGAACGCCTGCGGTTCACCCCATCGCCCGTGCATACGCCCGAACTGATGAACCGCCTGATCGACGCCATGGATCAGCTCTGGCAGAAATGTGAGCTAAATCGTGCCGAGTTGAGCGCATAGCCCAACCCAACCGGTGCAAGCTCCGAAATCTTGTGCTAACATGACGACGCAACAAGCAGCCGATCACGAATCGGCTTTCGGCGGGGGGGCTGCCGAGTGCGCAATCTGGGGCGGGCATGAGCGACAGTGCCGAAATGTCAGAGGTCAGGGGCTATGATTCCTACCCGGTTCATCTGGGCGACCTCATGCGCGGTGAACGCGCGACCCTTGGCAAATCTCTTCTGGACGTTCAACGCGATCTCAGGATCAAGGCCGCCTATATCGCGGCAATCGAAAGCTGCGATCCGTCGGCATTTCAGACACCGGGTTTCATCGCCGGTTATGTCCGCTCCTATGCACGCTATCTGAATCTCGATCCGGAAACGACGTTCGCGCATTTTTGCGTCGAAGCCGGGTTTGACGGTGTGCACGCCAATATCACGCACATGCCGAAACCGGTCGCGACGGAACCGAAACCCGTCGTTGCGCCGCGCGGCGCATCGGCACCCGACCCGCTGGCGCAGACCGGCACACGCTTTGTTCCGGTGCAGGACGGGTTTCTGACCCAGGTCTCGCCCGCGGCATTGGGATCGGTTTTCGTGTTGCTGGTGCTGATTCTGGGCATCGGTTACGGGGCCTGGATGGTGTTGCAGGACATTCAGAGGGTCGAATTCGCGCCGATCAGCGAGACCGAGCAGCCCCTGACCAGCCTGCCCGCGGACACCGCCGGCAAATCTGCCGCGCTGGATCAGCTTTACCGGCCCAAAGAACTGGACGTACCGGTGATGACCCCGCGCGACGGGCCGATTGCGGGGCTGGATCCGGATGATATCGGGGCACTGGTGCCCAACAATGGCGGCCATCAGGCCGCGGAAACCGCCGCTTTGCTGGAACGCATTCCCCCGCGCGTGACCGAGGTCGCCGCGCCCCGCGTCGCCATCGTCGCGCGTCGCGCCGCCTGGGTGCGGGTCTCGCAGGCCGATGGCACCGTCCTGTTCGAAAAAATCCTCGATGGCGGCGAAAGTTTCCGGCTTCCGGTCGGGGCCACCGGAACCGTGCTCAGGGCCGGGAATTCCGGCGCGGTCTACCTGACGCTGGGCGCGAAAATATTCGGCCCCCTTGGCGGCGGCACGTCGGTGGTCAAGAATGTGGCCCTGGACCCGGCGAAGATCCTGGCCGGTTATCCCGCCGTCAGCGACGATGCCGCGCTGAGGGAGCTGGAAAGCCCACGCGTGATCACGCTCAACGAAACACCGCTCAACGAATAGCGGACTCGTTGCCAGCAGCACCCGTCTGCGGTAAGCAATCCCCTGACCCAACGCATCTGGTGCGGACATGCCTCATAACCCCATCCGGCCCTGGCGCGACATCGCGCGGCGCAAATCGCGCCTGATCCATGTCGGAAATGTCCCGGTCGGCAACGGTTCGCCGATCACCGTCCAGACCATGACCAACACGTCGACAGCCGATGCCGGTGCAACCATCCGCCAGATCGAGGCCTGCGCCGAGGCGGGGGCCGATATCGCGCGCGTCTCTTGCCCGGACGAGGATTCGACCGCCGCGATGCGGGAAATCGCGCGCGAAAGCCCGGTGCCGCTGGTGGCCGACATCCACTTTCACTATCGCCGCGCGATCGAGGCGGCGGATGCCGGGGCCGCGTGTCTCAGGATCAATCCCGGCAATATCGGCAAACCGGACCGCGTGCGCGAGGTGATCCGGGCGGCGCGGGCCAATCAATGTTCGATCCGGATCGGGGTCAATGCGGGTTCGCTCGAAAAACACCTGCTGGAAAAATACGGCGAACCCTGCCCGGATGCGATGATCGAAAGCGGGCTGGACCACATCCGCATTCTTCAGGACAACGATTTTCATGAATTCAAGATCAGCGTGAAAGCGTCCGACGTGTTCATGGCGGCGGCGGCCTATCACGGGCTGGCCGACGCGACCGATGCGCCGATCCATCTGGGCATTACCGAGGCCGGCGGCCTGGTTTCCGGCACCATCAAATCGGCCATCGGCCTTGGCAGCCTGCTATGGGCGGGGATCGGGGATACGCTGCGCGTCAGCCTGTCGGCGGACCCGGTCGAAGAGGTGAAGGCCGGGTTTGAGATTCTGAAATCGCTGGGTCTCAGGCATCGCGGGGTCACGATCATTTCCTGTCCCTCCTGTGCGCGGCAGGGTTTTGATGTGATCAAGACCGTTGCCATTCTGGAAGAGCGGCTGGCTCATATCCGCACGCCGATCTCGCTTTCGATCATCGGTTGCGTGGTCAACGGCCCCGGCGAGGCGCTGATGACCGATATCGGGTTCACCGGCGGCGGGGCCGGCGCGGGCATGGTTTATCTGGCCGGGCGGCAGGATCATAAATTGTCCAATGATGATCTGATCGAACATATCGTCGAGGCGGTCGAGGCCAGAGCCACGGAACTCGAAGCCGCCGCGCAGGCGGCGCAATAGGCCATGCTGAAACTCGCGTTGCTGCTGCTGGTCCTTCTTGCGCTCGCGGTGGTGCTCTATATCCGTTTCGCGCCCAGCGACCCGCAGGTCTGGCATGTCGATCCTCTGACCGCCGAAAAACCGGCGACACCCAATGCCTTTTTGTTGCGCCCCGGCACCGGCAAATATCCGGCCCCAGAATTTGCCGTTTCCGCGACGGCGCTGGCGGCGGCCTTTGATGATCTGGTGCTGCGCGAAAGGCACGTGACCAGACTGGCCGGTGCCCCGGACGGATTGTGGGCCACCTATGTGGCCCGTACCCCGGTCATGGGATATCCAGACTACGTGTCGGTGAAATTCATCCCGCTCGCAAGTGACCGCGCCACGGTCGCGATCTTTTCACGCGCGCGCTTTGGTTACGGTGACCGGGGCGTCAACCGACGGCGGGTTCTGGGCTGGATCAAGTCGCTGTCTGCACCCTGATCTTCATGGTTCCAAAATACTCTCGCCGAAGGCGGCACCGCATCGACGTCAGGAAAGCGCCGCCAATATCCGCGCCCAGCTTCGAATGCCTTTGTGGAAACACTCCAGATCATATTTTTCGTTGGGCGAATGGATCTGGTCGTCATCGCGCCCAAACCCGATCAGCAGGGCGTCGAGCCCCAGAATATCCTTGAAATGCCCGGCAATAGGAATCGATCCCCCACAACCGACATAGGCGGCGGGGCGCGACCACTCTTCGGACAGCGCGCGGCGCGCGGCCTCAAAGGCCGGATGATCGGTCGACATCCGGCTGGCACCCGCACCATGACCCAGCGGAAATTCCGCCGAACAGTCCGGTGGCAGCATCGCATTGACGTATTCGACAAAACTGGCATGGATCGCATCGGGGTCCTGATCCCCGACCAGCCGGAAGCTGATCTTGGCCATCGCCTTTGATGGCAGGACGGTCTTGAATCCATCGCCTTCATACCCGCCCGAAATCCCGTTCACCTCGCAGGTGGGACGCGACCAGATCATCTCCAGCGGGGTGCGGTCGGTTTCGCCGGCGGGCTGGCTCAGCCCGACATCGCCCAGAAACCGCGCATGATCAAAGGCCAGGTTCTGCCACTGGCTGCGGATTTCATCCGACAATTCCGGCACACCGTCATAGAACCCCGGCAGCGTCACGCGCCCGTCATCGTCATGCAGGCCCGCGATGATGCGCGACAGCACCCGGATCGGGTTGATCGCCACCCCGCCGAACATGCCGGAATGCAGATCCTTGTCGGGGCCGGTGATGATCAATTCTTCGGCCAACAGCCCTCGCAGCATGGTCACGATGGCGGGAACGGTCTCCTGAAACAGCCCGGTGTCGCAGATCAGGGCGACGTCGGCGCTGAGTTCCTCGGCGTTTTCACGCATGAACGGCACCAGCGAGGGCGATCCGCTTTCCTCTTCGCCCTCAAAGAACATCGAAATGCGGGCGGGCAGGGCACCGGTCACCGCGACCCAGGCCCGGCAGGCCTCGACAAAGGTCATCAACTGGCCCTTGTCGTCCGAGGTACCGCGCCCGCGCAGAACCGTGCCGCGCGGGGTCTCTTCCAATGCGGGTTCAAACGGCGGGCGGTCCCACAAATCCAGCGGGTCGACGGGTTGCACATCGTAATGGCCATAGAACATCACATGCGGTCCCGGCCCCGGCGCGTGGCCAACGACCATCGGATGGCCCGGCGTTTCGCGCTTGCCCGCGTCAAACCCCAGCCCGCGCAGATCGGCCACCAGCCAGTCGGCGGCCTTGTCGCAATCCGCGGCATAGGCCGGGTCGGTCGAGATTGACTGGATGCGCAGCAATTCCATCAGCCGCTCGGTGGCGGCATTCAGATCGGCGTCGATATGGGCAAGCACTCTTTCAAGCGACATCGTCATTTCCTTTGGTTGGGCCGGGCGCGAGGCTAGCACCCGCCGCCGGAAGGTCCAGATCAAATCGAACGCGGCGGGAGTAGCGCAATCGGCGCGTTGCGGCGTGATTTTCCGCGATTGCCGGACAATCCGCGGCATTTCCGGGATGCACAGCACGCTTGCGGGCGCTATGCTCGGCCCGGTCCCTGAACAGCCTGCGAGAAAATCGATGAAACCAACCCTTCGGTCCGCTGCGCCCCTTGCTGCAATTCTGGCCGCCTGCCAACCAGCGATGGCGCAGGAATTGCCGAACGCGCGTATCGCGGCAAAAATGCTTTACAAGATCAACAAGCGCCCGACCGAAGTGCGGATTCTGGCGCCCGAACTGGTGCCCGAGGCCATGGTCACCGCGCTGCAAGCGGCGGTCGCGGTTCAGAAATACTATGAGGCCATCGCCATCAGCCCGGACGAGGGGATGCAGTCGCCTTCGGCCACGGTCGCGGTAAAACACCATTCCGCCGCCGCCGCCCATGCCGCCGCCATCGCGGATTGCGACGAGAAACGCAAGGAACAGTCCGAACCCTGCGTGGTTCTGGCCGAATTTCTGCCGCGCGGTTATGAGGAACCGGCTGCTTTCAGCCTCAGCTATCCGGCGACCGAGGAATTCACCAAATCCTACCGCAAGGGTGGCAGGCCCAAGGCCTTTGCCATTGAACCCGATCTTGGTTTCTGGGGGTCGTCGATCAAGGCGGAATCCCCCGAGGCCGCAGAGGAAAATGCCCTCGCCGCCTGCCGGGCCGAGGCGGAAAAGGCGAAAGTCAGCGGCGAAGGCTGCGTTGTCGTCAGCGTGAACTAGGCCCGCGCGATCCAGCCGCCGCCCAATACCCGTGTGTCGTCAGCGCCGTAAAAGACACAGGCCTGACCGGGGGCGACCCCCTCTTCCGGGGTCAGCAATTCGACCTCGCCCCGGGTATCGTCCTGCGGGCGCAGTATCGCCGGGCGCGGTGGCCGGGTGGATCGCACCCGCACCCGCACATGATGTTCCCGCGCGTCGGCAAAATCACCGTCGCCCAGCCAGTTGACCTGATCCACCCCGATGTTACCGGTCGCAAGATCGGCCTTTGCGCCCACGATCACGCGCCGCGCGTCGGCATCGAGCTTCACCACATAAAGCCGCTCGCCCCCACCGATGCCCAAACCGCGCCGTTGTCCGATCGTGTAATGGATGACGCCGGGATGTTCGCCCAGAACCCGCCCATCCAGATGCACGATCTCGCCCGGTTCCGCAGCACCGGGGCGCAGTTTTTCGATCACGGCGGCGTAAGAGCCGTTGGGCACGAAACAAATGTCCTGGCTGTCGGGCTTGTCGGCCACCGGCAGGCCGTATCTGCGCGCCAGCGCCCGGGTTTCCGCCTTGCTGGTCAGGTGTCCCAGCGGAAATCGCAGGTAGTCGAGCTGGGTTTGCGTCGTGGAAAACAGGAAATAGGACTGATCGCGCGCCGGATCGCCGGCGGTGTGCAATTCGGGCCCGTGCGGTCCGTCAAAGCGCTGGATATAGTGCCCGGTCGCCATGCAGTCGGCCGCCAGATCGCGTGCGGTTTCCAGCAGGTCGCGAAACTTGACCCGCTCGTTGCAGCGGATACAGGGCACCGGCGTCGCGCCCGCCAGATAGGCATCGGCAAATTCATCGATCACGCTTTCGCGGAACCGGTTCTCGTAATCCAGCACGTAATGCGGGAACCCCATTTCCTGGGCCACGCGCGCCGCATCCTGAATGTCACGCCCCGCGCAGCACGCGCCTTTTTTCGCCAGCGCCGCGCCGTGGTCGTATAGTTGCAGCGTCACCCCGACGACATCATACCCCTGATCGGCCAGCATCGCCGCCACCACCGAACTGTCCACGCCACCCGACATTGCCACCAGCACACGGGTGGCGGCCGGGGATTTGGCAAATCCCAGCGAGTTCGGCGTGATGGCGGTTTGTGCGACGTTCATTTCAGGAAACCCTTGCTTCGCGCGCAATATAGGAAAATCTTACGCAGTCGCAAGACCCGCCATTATCGGCATTTTAAGGAACCGGGTGCAGTCTGGCTGCGCGAAAGGACCGGGGAAATGTACATCAAAAAGGGCAGGGGACCATTGTTGGTGACATTGCACGACGGCACGACCATGAGCCGCGCCGACCTGCCGCCGCCCGCCACACGCCGCTGGGTGGCCAGCCGCAAGGGTGCGGTCGTGCGCGCGGTGGAATTCGGATTGCTGACGGCGGATGAGGCATGCGCGTTGTACGGCCTGACGGCAGAGGAACTGGACGACTGGATTTCAAGGGCCCGCGAACACGGCGAAACGGCCCTGCGAGCCACGGCGGTACAGAAGTATAGACAACCTTAAGTTGAAATGCTATGGATTGGGCCACGGGTAACCAACGATTAACCATTGTACGCCAGAGTCGCATAGAAAACACCCGCCATCATCGGAGAGATTTCATGCGCATCCTGTTGGTCGAAGACGACCCCACCACCTCAAAAAGCATCGAAATGATGTTGGCCAATGCCAACCTCAACGTCTACGCGACCGACCTGGGCGAGGAAGGCATCGATTTGGCCAAACTATACGATTACGATCTGATTTTGTTGGATTTGAACCTGCCAGACATGAATGGCCACGAGGTGTTGCGCCAGTTGCGAAGGGCGCGGATCGACACGCCGATCCTGATCCTGTCGGGCAACGACGACACCGACAACAAGATCCGCGGCTTCGGCTTTGGCGCCGACGACTACCTGACCAAACCGTTCCACCGCGAGGAATTGATCGCGCGCATCCACGCCATCATCCGCCGCTCCAAGGGGCACGCGCAGTCGATCATCCAGACCGGGCAGGTCGTGGTCAACCTCGATGCCAAAACCGTCGAGGTTGAATCAAGCCCCGTTCACCTGACTGGCAAGGAATACCAGATGCTGGAACTCCTGAGCCTGAGAAAGGGCACGACGCTGACCAAGGAGATGTTTCTCAACCACCTCTACGGCGGCATGGACGAGCCGGAGCTGAAAATCATCGACGTATTCATCTGCAAACTGCGCAAGAAACTGTCGATGGCCACGGGCGGCGACAATCACATCGAAACCGTCTGGGGCCGGGGCTATGTGTTGCGCGACCCCGTACCGGTGGAAGCCGCCGGACCGATTGCCATCGGCGCCTGAGCGATGGCATTGCCGCGCTCGAATTAAACTGGACCTCTGACCGCGCCCGCCTTAACTTTTGCCCGGGGATCGGGGGGCGCATGGCAACGGAAATACCCGCGTCGGAATTGGCGGTATCGGACCTGACGCAGGCGCAGGCAACGGTCGAACTGGCGCGCCTTGCGGCATTGCTGCATGCGGCCAACGCCGCCTATCACACCCGCGATGCGCCCGACATCAGCGACGCCGAATACGACGCCGCGAAATCCCGGAATGCCCGGATCGAGGCGGCCTTTCCCGGCCTGAAACGCGACGATAGCCCCAGCGATGTCGTCGGGGCGACGATCAGCGAGACATTTTCCAAGGTCACCCACGCCCGGCGCATGCTGTCGCTTGGCAATGGGTTCAGTGACGGCGACGTCATCGATTTCGTCCAGCGGGTGCGAAAATTTCTGGGACTGGCAGATGCGGCAGCGCTGGCGATCACGGCGGAACCCAAGATCGACGGCCTTTCGCTTTCGCTCAGATACGAAAACGGGGTTCTGGTGCAGGCGGCGACCCGTGGCGATGGCCGCACGGGCGAGAATGTGACCCCAAACGCCCGCACCATCGCCGACATTCCGCAAACGCTTGATGACGCACCGGAAATCCTTGAGGTTCGCGGCGAAGTATACATGAGCCACGTCGATTTCGCCGCGCTCAACGACCGGCAGCGCGCCGATGGCGGCAAGGAATTCGCAAACCCGCGCAATGCGGCGGCGGGATCGCTGCGCCAGCTTGATTGCAACGTCACCCGGGCACGGCCCTTGCGCTTTTTCGCCTATGCCTGGGGCGAGAATTCCGAGCCTTTGGCCCAGACCCAGACCGCCGCGATCGCGCGTCTGGCGGCGCTCGGCTTTGCCGTCAATCCGCATTTCGCGCGCTTCGAATCCACCGAGGGCGCGATTGCGCATTACCGCGCCATCGAGGCGCAGCGCGCGACGCTTGGCTACGACATCGACGGTGTGGTCTACAAGGTCGACGATCTGGCTTTTCAGGCCCGTCTTGGCCTGCGTTCCACCACGCCGCGCTGGGCGCTGGCGCACAAGTTTCCGGCCGAAACCGCGCATACAACCGTTCTGGGCATCGACATTCAGGTGGGCCGTACCGGGGCATTGTCGCCGGTCGCACGGCTGCAACCGGTGACGGTGGGCGGGGTCGTGGTTGCAAACGCGACGCTGCATAACGAAGATTACATCGCCGGACGCGACGCCACCGGCGCGCCGATCCGGCAGGGCCGCGACATTCGTGTCGGCGATTGGGTCGAAGTTTACCGGGCCGGTGACGTGATCCCGAAAATTCGCGATGTCGATCCCGGCAAACGTGCGCCGGACAGCACGCCCTATGAATTTCCGCATCGATGCCCGGAATGCGGGTCGGCGGCAGTGCGTGACGCCGGCGATTCGGTGCGTCGTTGCACGGGTGGCGCGATTTGCCCGGCGCAAGCGCTTGAAAAACTGAAACATTTCGTTTCGCGCGCCGCATTCGACATCGACGGGCTGGGCGACAGGCAGATTGCGATGTTCTTTGACGATGCCGATCTTGGTGTGCGGGAACCGGCCGATATCTTCACGCTTCAGGCGCGCGACGCGAAACTCGACATGCCGCTTGCGAAACGCGAGGGCTGGGGGGATATCTCGGCCGGCAATCTCTTTGCCGCAATCCGTGACAAACGGCGCATTCCGCTGGATCGAGTGATTTTCGCCTTGGGCATCCGCCATGTCGGCGAACGCTCTGGCACCGTGCTGGCGGCGCATTTCGGAACCTTCGAATCGCTTGCCAAAACCTTGGACGAAGCGACCATCGGCACGGGCAGCGCATGGGAGACCGTAACCGGCATCGATGGCGTCGGCGCGGTCATGGCCTCGGCCCTGATCACGGCGTTCCAGCAGCCGAATTCCCGCGCCTCCATCGACCGACTGGTGGCCGAGCTGGAAATCGAACGCGCCATCCCGATCGGGCAGTCCGACTCGCCGGTGGCCGGCAAGGTGGTGGTTTTCACCGGCACGCTCGAAAAGATGGGGCGCGCCGAAGCCAAGGCGACCGCCGAGTCGCTGGGCGCGCGGGTCACCGGGTCGGTTTCGGCGAAAACCGATCTGCTGGTCGCCGGCGAGGGCGCCGGTTCCAAGGCGAAGAAGGCCCGCGATCTGGGCGTGACCATCCTGAGCGAACAGGAATGGCTGGATTTGACCGGCACCCCGAAATGACCCCGCAACCATGAGCCCCCGACCGGAATCGCTGTTTGGGCTTTTCGCCGACATGACCGGCCTTGCCGGGATCGGCGCGCGTAACGCCCGGCATTTCGCGACCATGGACATCGCGCGCCCGCGCGATCTGGTGATGACGCTGCCCTATGCGGGGATCGACCGGAACCCGAAAAACTCGATCCGCGAGGTAACCGCCCCCGTGGTCACCACGGTCGAGGTCGAAGTCGGCACGCACCATCCGAACGCCGTCAAGGGCCGCCCGTATCGCGTGACCGTGCGGGATGCGGCGACCAGTTTTCAACTGGTGTTTTTTCACGCCCGCGCCGAATGGCTGCGGCGCAATCTGCCCGCCGGCCAGCGGCGCATCGTTTCGGGCAAGGTGGAACTGTTCGACGGGGTCGCGCAGATGGTGCATCCCGACCATATTCTACGCGCCGACGAGGCGGGCGCCATTCCGGTCTATGAACCCGTCTATCCGCTGTGCGCCGGGCTGACGCAAAAGGGGTTACAGCGGGCGCTGGCCTCGGCTCTCGAACGATTGCCCGATCTGGCCGAATGGATCGAACCCGGTATCCGGTCGCGGTGCCAATGGCCCGGATGGCGCGCCGCCCTGCAAACGGCCCACGCACCGCAATCGTCGGGCGATCTGTTGCCCGGCGCCCCGCCGCGTGAGCGTCTGGCGTATGATGAATTGTTTGCGCACCAGTTAACGCTGGCGTTGGCCCGGTCGCGGCAACGGCGCGCGCCGGGGCGGGCCAACCAATCCACCGGCAAGTTGCAAGACAAGGTGTTGAAATCGTTGCCGTTCAAGGCGACCAAGGCGCAGAGTCGCGCCATCGCGGAAATTGCGGCGGACATGGGTGGCAAACATCGGATGAACCGATTGCTTCAGGGCGATGTCGGCTCGGGCAAGACGCTGGTCGCGTGGCTGGCGCTGCTGATCGCGGTCGAGGCGGGCGGGCAGGGCGTCATGATGGCCCCGACCGAGATCTTGGCGCGCCAGCATCTGGAAACGCTGCTGCCGCTTGCAGAGATCGCCGGCCTGACGCTGGAGATCCTGACGGGACGCGACACCGGCAAAAGCCGGGTCGCCAAGCTGCAACGTCTGGCCAACGGGGCAACCGATGTTCTGTTGGGCACCCACGCGGTTT
>Ga0114932_10003093_pt1 | contig 16701 bp, 17 predicted proteins | sample 2SBtaG_2_FD_87286 | JGI IMG/M metagenome (GOLD analysis project Ga0114932, IMG submission 87286) | Deep subsurface microbial communities from Kolumbo volcano to uncover new lineages of life (NeLLi) - 2SBTROV12_ACTIVE470 metaG | ecosystem: Environmental > Aquatic > Marine > Volcanic ... | reverse complement strand
TGACGGCGGGAAGCACGGCAAATTCGACCTCGACGGCGTCGGCGGCATCCTCGGCCTGGGCGCGGGTTTCCGCGACCACCATCGCCAGCGCCTCGCCAACGTGACGGACTTTGTCCGTCGGCAAAACCAGATGCGGCCCGATAAAGATCGGCCGCCCGTCGGGTCCCGTGAGGCGCAGGTCGTTATCCGTTGACGGGATCGGATTGTGGGGGATCGGACGAAGGCCATCGGCGTCGCAATCGGCGCCGGTGAAGATGCCAAGGACACCGGGCATGGTTTCGGCGGTTCGCGTGTTGATGGCGGAAATTTCCGCATGCGCATGCGGAGACCGGACCAGAGCGGCGTAGGCCTGCCCCGGTGCCGAAAAATCATCGCTGAATTCGCCGCGCCCGGTCAAAAGGCGGGCGTCTTCCTTGCGGCGGATCGGTTGTCCGATACTTTCGATCATCTATTGAACCGGTCTGCGGATTGCGAAGTGAGGCGGTGATCGGAATTGTTGCGCATTCTGGTCTCTGGGCAAGGGTTTTCGGCACCCGTCTGCACAAACGCCGGGCCGGACCTTTGACAGGTGCGCCGCGGTGTGGGAAGACCGGCCGGCATATAATAGCGAGGTTGCCATGTCCGACGAACAGTTCGCCGCCGATTTCGACCGGGCCGATGCCATTCTGGCCGAGGCCTTACAACAATTTCAGGCCGAAAACGTCAATCCCTACGTTTACGGCATGGCGCTGTTGGAGATCGGCGTTGCCGCCATGATCAAGGTTGACGAGGACGAAAACGGTATTCTCGATACGGTGCGCCAACTGGACGCCAAAATCCGCCCTGGAATGACCGGCGACGGGCCGGCATAAGGCCGACATATCCACAATTTGCCGGCTACACGGGCTGGCACATAGGGTTCGATGATTGTACAGTCCGGGCCGGAAATTCAGCAGGGGGTCCCCATGGCAGGCTCAGTCAATAAAGTCATTCTCATCGGTAATCTCGGTGCAGATCCGGAAATTCGATTCACCCAGGCGGGCAAGAAGATTGCCAACCTTCGCCTGGCGACGTCAGAAAGCTGGAAGGATCGCCAGTCTGGCGAACGCCGTGAAAAGACCGAATGGCACCGCGTCGTCGTGTTCAGCGAAGGCCTGGCGAATATCGCCGAGCAATATCTGAAAAAAGGCTCGAAGATTTATATCGAAGGCCAGTTACAGACCCGCAAATGGACCGGCAATGACGGCCAGGACAAATACACGACCGAAGTCGTTTTGCAGGGCTTCAACAGCACCCTGACCATGCTCGATGGCCGTAGCGGTGGCGGCGGTGGCGGCTTTGACAGCGGCCCCTCCGACTCCGGTGGTGATCCCGGCTGGGGCGGCCCCGACAGCGGTGGCGGTGGAAGCTCTGGCGGCGGCGGTCAAGGCGGCGGCGGGCCGGCGGGTGGCGACCTGGACGACGAAATTCCATTCTAAACCGTTATTCAGCGACGATTTCCTGGCCGATGAAAATGCGTCCCTCCCGGGCGTGGAAAAAGCCATTGGAGAAAGGTGTATCGGCGCATAAGGCATGGAGCTTGTCGTCGGCTTCATCGGCGTCCAATCGGTCATTCAGCAAGGCGTCGAAAACCGTTGCGACGGCAACCATATCCACGTCCTGCGGCGACAGCCGGAACCGGTGCACGCCCATGGACCGCAGCATCGCCAGTTCAGCCGAAAGGTTCAGATAGCTGAACGACAGGGTCTGGGTGCCGTTGACCGCCAGGAACGGCTCAGCCTCCAGGGTGTCGATGACCATACCGTCCGCGTCGTCGGCGCAGACATACTGGCATCCGTCCTTTCCAAGACCGCGCGACCGGGCATGATAGCAGCGCGCTGAAATGGCCAACGGAATGCGGCCGAACACCTGGACTTCAAGCTCCGTTTCCGCCGCCATGGCGAGAGCAGCGATGGATTTTCCCGACAGTTCCGGCGGCAGGCAGACGCGGACGGCGCCGCGCTCAGCCAGATAGGTGAGCGTTCCTTCGTTGTAGATATTGATCATCGGGCCGATGGCATGGGGCTGGCCGGCGAGCGCCGCGGCGACAGAAATGTCGTTGGCCTCGACCAGCACACCGTCGATGTCGAGGAGCGCGCGGGCGGCGCTGCGCTCGCGTTCGCTGGAGATCAATCCGAGGCTGGCCACCATGACCTGCTTGCCAGCCCGCTGCAGGCGTTCGATGACTTCTGGAATATACGGTGTGTTGAAGGGCAGACGCTTCTCGCAGACGATTTCGCCGACGACGACAGTATCCAGCGCAGCCTCGTCAGCCATCCGGAAATAGAAATCCCGCCACTGCTCCGCCGGCCAATTGAACAGCACGGGCCCAAGCGTCAATCTGGGAGTCGGGGCCATCGATCGCGTCCTATTTCCAACCGCGCTGATAGGCGCCGGCGGTGTCGCGCTGGCCCTCGGAAATGTCGACCAGTTTATCGACGGGCACCGGCCGCCCCTCGGCGGCCGCATCGACGGCCGCGCGGAACGCCGTGACGACCCGCGATACGTAGGCCCGGCCGCGCTGTCGGCCTTCGATTTTCAGGGCGGTCACACCGGCTGCCATCAACTCCGGCAGCAGGCGGACCAGGCTGAGCGATGTCGGCTCCTCGAAAAGATAGCTCGCTTCGCCCTGGTGCCGGAAGCGGCCCTTGCAAAGCGTCGGGTAGGCGGCCGCCTCACCCGGCTCAAAAGCATTGACCACACTGCCACCGAGCCGCGAGGTCAGCCGCTCACCGGTATCTTCGTAGCGGACGTGGCTGGCTGGCGAACAGGCCCCGTCCTTGTTGGGGGAAACCCCGGTGACATAAGACGACAGGGAACAACGTCCTTCCGCCATGACACAGAGCCCGCCGAAGACGAAGACTTCCGTTTCGACGGCAATTTCAGCGTTCAGGGCGGCGATTTCCTGAATGCTCAGAACCCGCGGCAGAACCACCCGTTTGACGCCCAGTTCCTCAGCATAGAAGCGGATGGCCTCGGGATTGGAGGCGGCCGCCTGCACAGAGAGATGCCGCCGTGTGTCCGGGTGGCTATGCGCCGCGTAGGCGGCCAAGCCGATGTCGGCCAGAATGAGCGCATCGGCGCCCATGGCCGCGGCATCATCGACGGCGCGCCGCCAGGGGCCGGGATTGCCGGCCTCGGGGAAGGTATTGACGGCGACCAGAACCTTGACGCCGTGATCATGGGCGATCCGCAACCCGTCCGCCAATTCGTCACGGCTGAAATTCAGGCCGGGGAAGTTCCGCGCGTTGGTTTCGTCGCGGAAGCCGAGATAGACCGTATCGGCGCCGGCGGCGACCGCAGCCTTGAGTGCTGCCGGCGTGCCGGCCGGGCAAACCAGTTCCAAGCGCCCCGTTTCTTGCGATCCGCGCCGCCCGGTCATGGCATTCTCCGCGGTCGGCGGCGCTGGCCGGCCTGCAGGTTGTCGAGGCGTTTCTGCAGTTCCTGGTTGGCCTTGGCCTGACCGTCGAGACGCTGCTTTGCCGGTTCCAGGATGGCATCGCGGACGGTTTCCAAATCCTTTGCGGCGCGATCGAAGACCCGGCTGGCGAGCCCGGAGGCGAGCCGCAATGGCGGCGCCAGCGGCCCGGCGCGTTTCAGGATATCGCGCCGGATATTGATTTCGGCGTCGTCCAGGGCATTGCGCAAGGCAACGACGGCTTCGGTATCTCCTTCAATGGTCAATCGGCGTGCAAAGAACAGCGCGTCACCATCGGTTCGGCCTTCCAACAGTTCGATCAAAGCCGCAAAAGGCCCACGGATGACGGCGCCGGCATTGGACAGTTCCGCGTCATCCTTGCGCAAGGCCCGTAACCTGGGTGCCCGGGCGGTCATCCGCAGGATAAAATTGATCGGTAGATCGACCGGGTCGATTTCGTAGACCGGGTTCCCGATCCCTTGCAGGCGCGCGAAGACTTCGGGGTGTCGCCGCCGCAGGGTGGCCATGATGAGGTCAAGCGCCGGTTGCAGGATGACCGGCGGTAAGGCGCGCAGGGGCAGGCCCGCCAGGAGTACGGGGGATAGTTGGGGCTTCGTTCCGGCGTGGGTCAATGTGATTCCGATTTATTCGGTTCTGCCGAGCGGAGGGTTCCGAACAGCCCTGCATGAATTTCTAGGGAAACTGCATCGTTCGGCCATGATTCATGTCAAGAGATCAGATCGCCGCCTACGGTGCTTGCACTCGGTGAATTCCTGAGTACCCTACCGCTCGCCACCCTCGACCGCGTACATCCTTGGCAGCACACGGGACCAGCCATGACGGCGCCGGAAACATCAACAACGCCCGAAGGCGGTGCGGACATGCGCCGAAATGTCATGATTCTGGTCATTTGCCAGGCCCTGGCCATGAGCGGCACGGTGATGGTCGTTGCCATGTCGGGCTTGGCGGGTCACGTGCTGGTGGAAGACAAGGCCTGGGCGACGGTGCCTTTTGCGCTGCAGTTCGTGGGGACCGGACTGGCGACCATACCGGCCTCAAACCTGATGGGACGGATCGGTCGGCGGGCCGGTTTCACCATTGGCCAGTTGTTTGGCATCGTCGGTGCGTCGATTTCCTGCTGGGCCCTATTCGAGGGCAGTTTTCCGTGGCTTGTCGTCGGTAGTTTCGTGTTGGGTGTCCACAACGCCTTTTGGCAATATTACCGGTTTGCCGCCGCCGACATCTCCACACAGGCGTTTCGACCGAAGGCGATTTCATATGTGATGACCGGCGGCGTTTTCGCCGCCATTGTCGGCCCGCAGCTGTTCAAGACGTTCAATGACTATTTCGCCCCGGTGCCTTATGCCGGCGCCTATGCGTTGATCATCGGGCTGTGCAGCGTGACGATCATCTTGCTGCAATTCGTCCGCATCCCGAACCCCAAGACCACCAAGGCGGATCGAAAGGCCGGCCGGTCGCGCCTGGAGATCGCCAAGCAACCGGTTTTCATAATCGCGGTCTTGGCCGCCATGGTCGGCTACGGCACCATGAATCTGGTGATGACCGCGACCCCCCTGGCTATGCAGTTCTGCGGCTTTACACCAATAGATTCGGCGACGGTCATTCAATGGCACGCGCTGGCCATGTTCGCGCCCAGTTTTTTTACCGGGCATCTGATCAAACGTTTCGGGGTGATCAATATCATTTTGGTCGGCACGCTAGCTAACGTCGCCTGCATGGCCGTTAATCTAAGCGGCATCAACTTCTCCAACTTCATCGGTGGCTTAATGTTGTTGGGCGTCGGATGGAACTTCATGTTCATTGGCGGCACCACCTTGGTCACCAAGGCCTATCGGCCCGAAGAGACGGCGAAAGTGCAAGGCATGAACGATTTTCTAGTGTTCACGACGGTCGCCTTGTCGAGCTTCGGCTCCGGTGTGCTGCACGCCAATTTGGGCTGGGCGGCTGTCAATATGATGGTCGCCGTGCCGGTCTTTATTGTGTTCATGGCGGCCATTTGGTTCCGCACCCGTCAGGACGCCGCTGCAGCCGGATAATCCCCCTAAAAAGACCGAATTTCCGGCCCCCGTTTGCTTGTCTGTGCGGGTGCAAAATGGTAGATTGAAGATGTTCGGAAGTGGGCGAATCATTCTCTCAATTTATTCCGTCAAGTCTTTGAAAATATTTGGTAAATACCTTTGGCTAACCCTCCGGAAACACCACCTCCCAGCGCCCCTGATTCGGACATAACACCGATCTCTATCGAAGACGAGATGCGCTCGTCGTATCTCGACTACGCGATGAGCGTGATTGTCTCACGCGCGCTGCCCGATGTGCGCGATGGATTGAAGCCGGTGCACCGCCGGATACTCTATTCCATGAAGGAAAGCGGCTACGAATTTAACCGGCCCTATCGGAAGTCCGCGCGTATCGTCGGCGACGTCATGGGTAAATATCACCCGCACGGCGATCAGGCCATTTACGACGCCATGGTCCGCATGGCGCAGAATTTCTCCATGCGGTTGCCACTTATTGACGGGCAGGGCAATTTTGGCTCCATGGACGGCGACAAAGCCGCCGCCATGCGGTACACGGAAGCCCGCATGGCGCGCTCGGCGCATGCCCTGATTGAGGACATCGACAAAGACACGGTCGATTTCCAGGCCAACTACGACGAATCAACGCGCGAACCGCAAGTCCTGCCGGCCGGCTTCCCGAATTTGCTGGTCAATGGCGCCGGCGGCATCGCGGTTGGCATGGCGACCAACATCCCGCCGCATAATCTGGGCGAGGTGATCGACGCTTGCTGTGCGATTATTGAAAACCCCGACATCACCATTGATGAAATCATCGAACATTACGTCGAAGCGCCCGATTTCCCCACCGGTGGTCAGATATTGGGCCGCAACGGCATCGTCTCGGCGTTCCACACGGGGCGCGGTTCCGTGGTCATGCGCGGTAAGACGTCGATCGAAGAAATTCGCAAGGACCGCTTCGCCATTATTGTCCACGAAGTTCCCTACCAGGTGAACAAGTCACGGATGATCGAAAATATGGCGGAAGCCGTGCGTGACAAGCGCATTGAGGGAATCAGCGACCTGCGCGACGAATCCGACCGCCAAGGCGTGCGTGTCGTCGTCGAATTGAAGCGCGATGCCGAGCCCGAGGTGGTGTTGGCGCAGTTGTTCCGGTTCACGCCGCTGCAGACGTCTTTTGGCGTCAATATGCTGGCCTTGGACGGCGGCCAACCCAGGCTCATGAACCTTAAGGAGATTTTGGAAGCCTTCATCGTCTTCCGCGAGGAAGTGATCCGCCGGCGCACCATATTTGAGTTGGGGAAAGCCCGCGACCGGGCTCATATCCTGGCCGGTCTGGCCGTTGCAGTGGCCAATATCGATGAGGTGATCGCCCTGATTCGCGCCGCCTCCGACCCGGCCACGGCGCGCGCCCAGTTAATGGAACGCGAATGGCCCGCCGCCGATGTGGCGCCGATGATTGCGTTGCTGGATGAGCCAGGCCATGAGGTTGTCGACGGTAAATACAAACTTTCCGACGAACAGGCGAAAGCTATCCTGGAACTGCGCCTGCATCGTCTGACCGGTCTGGAGCGTGACAAGATTGGCGATGATTTGAAGGCGCTTGGCACCGAGATCGAAGAATTTCTATCGATCTTGCGTTCCCGGGAAAAGCTCTATGGCATTCTTCGCGACGAACTACTCGCGATGAAGGAACTGTTTGCCAACGAACGGCGCACGACCATCGAGGAAAGCGAGTTTGAACACGATATCGAGGACCTAATTCAGCGCGAGGATATGGTCGTCACGGTGACCCGTTCCGGTTATGTGAAGCGGGTGCCGTTATCGACTTACCGGGCGCAACGGCGCGGCGGCAAGGGGCGCTCCGGCATGGCGACCCGGGACGAAGATTTTGTCGATCAGGTGTTCGTTGTCAACACCCACACACCCGTGCTGTTTTTCTCGTCAACGGGACTGGTCTACAAGCTGAAGGTTTACAAATTGCCCTTGGGCACGCCGCAGGCCCGGGGCAAGGCCCTGGTCAACCTGTTGCCCCTCGACGAAGGCGAAACCATCACCACCATGATGCCTTTGCCCGAGGACGAGGAAACCTGGGCCCAGTCCTTCGTCATGTTCGCCACCTCATCGGGCAACGTTCGGCGCAATTCCCTTTCAGACTTCACCAACGTCATGTCGAACGGCAAGATTGCCATGAAATTGGCCGAAGGTGACAAGTTGGTACGGGTGCGGACCTGTACGGAAGACGACGATGTCTTGTTGTCGGCAAACGGCGGCAAGGTGATCCGGTTCCCGGTTACCGCGGTTCGGGTATTTTCGGGGCGCACGTCAACCGGCGTCCGCGGCATGAAATTGAAAACCAGTGACGAAGTGATCGCCATGTCCGTCGTCGGCCACGTGGCAGTGGAAACGGAACAGCGCGATCAGTACCTGCAGGCCGTCAGTGCGGCGCGCCGCTTGAAAAGCGGCGATTATACGGACCGCGACGAGGACAAGGCACGCGACGAGGAATATGCGTTACGGCTTGAGCAGCCCCTATTCGCTGAAATGGCCGAGAAAGAGGAATTCATCCTGACCATCGCCGAAGACGGCATGGGCAAGCGCACATCGGCCTACGAATATCGCATCGCCGGCCGGGGTGGGCAGGGCATTACCGGGATTGAACTGTCACGGGGCAAGAACGAGCCGCCGTCATCCATCGTCGCCGCCTTTACGGTGCTGGAGACCGATCAATTGGTGATGGTATCCGATGCCGGGCAGATCATCCGTTGCCCCATCGACCAGATCAGCATCATCGGCCGCAGCGGCCGCGGCGTCACCGTTTTCAAGGTTGCGGATGACGAACATTTGGTTTCCGTCAGCCGGTTCCGCGATGTCGACGATGACGACGATGTTGATGATGACCAAGCCGTTGCTGAGGACAAGGACGTCGTAGAAGTCGCTGAGACAATCGACACGGACACAACCGAACATGCCGACGAGATGGACACGACCGACGGCGATGGAGACGAAACATGAGTGAAGGTACCATAGCCGTATATCCGGGGACCTTCGACCCCGTCACCAACGGTCATATCGATATTATTTCCCGGGCGGCGCGATTGGTCGACCGGCTGGTCATCGGCGTTGCGGTGAACGTCGGTAAGAATCCACTGTTCAATTTGGACGAACGGGTTGCCATGGTCGAAGACGAGATCGCCGCCATGGGTGATGGCTACAGTGAGCGCATTGCCGCCGTGCCTTTCGATTCGCTGCTTATGGATTTCGCCAGCCAGCAAAATGCCGGCATGATTGTTCGCGGCCTGCGGGCTGTGTCTGACTTTGAGTACGAGTTTCAGATGGCCGGCATGAACTCACGCCTCAACCGTGATGTTGAGACAGTGTTTCTCATGGCCTCGGAACGTCACCAGTTTATCGCGTCGCGTTTCGTCAAGGAAATCGGCACCATGGGTGGGGATATCGGACATTTCGTATCGCCTCGCGTGAGAGACAGAATGAAGACGAAATTCGACGAAATGAACCCTAAATAGACGGTATCGCGCAGGCTCTGCGAACACCCGTCGGGGGCAATGTGGTAGCCGTTCAAAACATTCATGGTTCGGGCGGAAAGTGCATTGACCGTGCGGCTTTGCCTCCCTATGGTCGCGCCGGTTCCGGTGTCGGCCCCTGGTGAATTTGGGGGCGCTTAGCTCAGTTGGTAGAGCATTCGACTTTTAATCGAACGGTCGTAGGTTCGAATCCTACAGCGCCCACCATTCCCTGCATGTCGAAAATTCTGTAAATTCAAACATCAATCGAATTATTGCGAGGCCGCGCGGATACGTCCATAGTTCGGGCGTTCGTGAGCCAGCAAAGGAGCGTCCGCCATGGATGATGAAACAAAAAGATTGCAGTTCCTGAAAATGTTGGAGCCGGCAATCGCGGAAGCCAATCGGCATGCGATCCACGCGAAACTGCCGAAACTGGACCAGGAACTGTTCCTTCGGTTTGCCGTGTCCGTGGCCCGGGTCCGCGCCCGATATCTCGAACAGGCGCTGACGTTTTCGGAAAACGATCCTCCGGAAGAGATTGCGATAAAACGGCTTGCGGAACTGCGTATGATTTATGAAGAGGCGGTGAAGGCCTACGACGCCTTAGGACATGCCGTGGAACGAGGTTACGTTGAGGTAACTGACGCGGGCTGACGCTTGCCTGACCGCCCTCAAACGAAAACGCGCGCCGTCAGCCGACGGCGCGCGCTCACGTTAGGCAATTAACTTGCGGAATCAGCCGCCCGTATCGGGCTTCGGTGTCTGTTGGGTCTGACCATCCGCGATACTGCTGCTGGTGGTTTGAGCCGTTTTCGTATGGCCCCATCCACAATCGCCAGCGGCCAGCGCCGTACCCGCCGACGCCACGAATAGTCCCATCGCAAAAGCAGCCGCGAGGCTCAATGTAAGGGTCCGCATAAACATTCCTCCATAAAACTGTAACTCAGTTTAGTACGCGCCGAACAAAAATGCATCGGTTTTGATGGCCGCCCACTTCAACTTCCCGCGACGTCGATTTTCCGTCACTTGGATTTCCCACTACTTGGATTTCAAAGTGTAAATGCCGCTCCAGTCTTCCGGCGGCGGACTGCTCCGGTATTCGTGGCACCGCGACAGGAACATGGACGCCACCCGGTCATTCGGCGCCAGGGTTAAAATATCTGAATAGAGCGCGTGGGCCTCATCCCATTTGCGTTCCACATAGGCGTAGAAGGCTTGGCGAGATTTATCAGCCAGAAATCTGAGTTCATCTGAGGCCTGGAAATCGGGATGGCCGTCGTTGATCGTTCCCAACAGCTCATAAATGATGATGCCGGCCCGGCGGCCCTGCACGGCAACCATGTCCAAGGGCCGGAACAGGCATCGCTCACCGGCTTCCTGGTAGACGCTGTGGCTGGTAATCAATTGCGTTCCATAGACCTTGTTGACGCCTTCCAGGCGCGACGCCACGTTGACGCCGTCACCAAGGACGGTGTAGCTGAGCCGGTCGCGGGCGCCGATATTGCCGACCAGAACAGCGTCCGTGTGCAGGCCGAAACGCACATGGAACTGCGGCCGCCCTTCCTTGGCCCATTCCTCGTTCAACAGATCAAGATGGCTTTTTGCCATCAGCGCCGACAGACAGCCTTGATAGACGTGATTTTCGTCCCAAACCGGCGCCCCCCAGAAGGCCATCACCGAATCGCCGATAAATTTGTCGATGGTGCCATTGTTGAACCGGATGGCTTCGGTAATGCATTCGAAATGGTCGGACAACTGCAACATTAACTCACGGGTCGGGGATCGTTCGGCGATCGTTGAAAAGCCCTGGATGTCCGTGAACATCATGGTCAAATGGCGGCTCTGGCCGCCCAATTCGACGGATTGGCCCGATTTCACCATTTCGCGGACCAAGGTCTTGGGGACGAACTTTCCGAATGTCTGCAGGGCGCGTTTCATGGTCTTGATCGAATCCGAAAGGGCCATGATTTCCGTCATGCCCGAGCGGATTTTGACGTCGCCGGTCAAGTCAAATTCTTGAATTTTTCCAATCTCATCAACCAGTTGGCGCACCGGCGTGGTGATCCATCCGGCGAAAGCGCCAACCATCAAAACGCCGAGGATCGTGATCAGGATGGCGATAAACAGAATATTGCGGTTCGACGCCTTCAGCGCGCCGACGAAGTCGCTGGTCGGCACGATCACAGCCATGATCCATTTCTTGCCGAAATCATCGGGGAACGGCGTAAAGGAAGCGAGATATTCCGTGCCGTCGACGATAATCCTGAATTTCTGCATGTTGGTCGCCGCGTATTCCTTGACCGCGCCGGAGACCCAGGGCTCGGCCAGTTCGTCGGCCTTCACCAGCACCAGTTTCTTTTCCTTGGTGCGCTTCATCGAGCGCTCGGTCTCTGGATGGGCGATCAACTGGCGGTTTTCATCCATGATGAAGGCGACGCCATTCTTGCCGACTTCCAGTTCACTGAGGAAACGCGAAACCGTATCCAGCGTAATATTCGCGGCGGCGACGCCGATCGCTTCGCCATCCTCGTCATGTATGGGAAAAACCGGCGCGAATCCCGGAAGCTGGCTCGACGTGAAGACGACGACGTTAGTCCAGGATCGCTGGTTCGGATGGGTCAGCGCATCCTGGAACCATTTGCGCTTGCGAACGTCGTATGACATCCGGAAGGCGTCCTCTTGGAACAGCAGATCGCCGTCTTTGCTCAAATATTCCCAGTGGTCGGATGGATCACCCGTCCAGGTCAAAGTCCGTTCAATATAATGCACGCCATCGGGCAAGGATGTGTAATTGGGCCGGCCAAACACTTTCGTATTTGGGGGTATCTGGTAGGCCATCAAAAACCGCCCGTCGCTCTTGAATCCGTAATAGACCGCCTGCAGTTGCGGATAGGTGTCGAGTACCGTCCGGAGTGTTGGGAAAATCTCGTGGCTGCGCGCCATCGCGGGATTGCCCTCTGCCAACTTGGCCAAGTGCTGCATGGTCGCTGCCAAGGGTTCCAGGTGGTCTTTGGTGCGCTGAACGGTCGCTGTGCTTGTCCTGGTGATGAACCGGTCGGCAAGATCGAGAACCGCCTCGGTGTTCTTGAAATAGGTAATGTAGGCGATCGTGCCGACAATGGCGGCAATCAAAATGACGAACACCGCCGTCAGGTGAAAGCGCAGGCTTGAGCCTTTGCGCACCGGCTTTCCTTTGGCCGCCATGTCTTCCTGGCTTGCCATATCCCCCTCGCTCGCCATGCGCATCGCCCCCTTATGATTTTCCGCTCCGCATGCGCACCGGTAGCGGCTTGACAATTTAACCTGATGATAAGGGCTGGCAAGGGGATTGGGAAGGGCGGCAACCTAGACCACGGGCGCACCGTATCCCCAGCTATAGGGGACGGGCCCCGAAAGCGCGATCACGTCGCCCGGCGAAGGCCGAAAATCCGTGCGCACCGCGCCGCCAAGTTCAGGGGTCAGATCGCGCCCGTTTCGCATCACCAAGAACACTTCCGAAACGGCAATGCCGAACATTGTCAGAATATCGCCGATGGTACCGCCGGCAGGTAAGGTAATGGTACACGCGGTGCGCCGGCCGCGAAGGTGATGGGCAAGGCTGTTAAACAGACGCACCTCAACCTCTATGGTGGCGCCTTCGGAATTGTCGCCAATGCCGCGCCGGGCGGGCGGTGGTTTCTTTCCGTGCATGGGGCGGTGATATCAGCATCTGGACGATCAGGAATTGATCAAAATCAACGGTGGACCGGCGCGGCCGTTCGACGTCAAGTGACCGCGGTCACTGCGCCGTTCATCAGGAATACCTAGCGTGGATGTAACAACAGGCGCGAAAAGCGCCGTGGCCTAAACAACAGGAGGTCTGAAAATGATCAGAAGGCTCTCAAGGGTCATGGGAATGATAGCCGGTACGGCTTTTGGTACGATGGTCTGCGTTTACGGCGCGAGCGAGTTGATCAGCCAATGCCTGCGGTGCATCCTGCCGTAAGTGAAATAGCCGTCAATTGAAGCTTCGTCCCATTGCTTCTACAAGCGGAGGTGCGCGTGGATACACTCGACGCAGGCAAGGGGGCAGGGATCATGACGGGGCTGGCAGCCGGACAACCGGGAACACGTGAAGCCGGCTGGCAAGCGCTGGGCCTGCTCTATCACAATTTCTTCACCGGCCTGATATTGAGCGTCGCGTCACGCGCCGGTCATGACCTTGTCGGCGAGTGGACCTACAATCTGTTCCGCCGCCAGCACACGGAGAAGTTTCTCTCAAGCTTCGAGAAATTAGGCCTCACCGGTCTTCCCGACGCCGTCGCTGCGGCGCGCTATCATTATCTGGCCAACCGCATCGGCGGCGTCGACGTCGAATATGTGGAGGAATCCGACACCAAGGCCTGGGTCCGGTTTCCGCATCCCAGGTGGGTTTATATGGGGACGGCCATTTGCGGTGTGCCCGATTCTGTTGAGGACGGGTTCGTCAAAGGATGGTACGGACACAACGGGGTCAGCCTGGGAAACCCCCGGCTTGGATTCGTTTGTACCAGCCGTGATACCCACGCGGAATACGGCTACGCCGGATATTTCATGGAATACGACCATGATTTGGCGGCCGATGAGCGGGCCCGCTATGCGCCCGGCGAAGTGATGCCGCCCTTCGATGCGGCGAAGGCTCCCGGCTTGGATGGCGCCATCTGGACGCCGGACAGGCTGAACAAGGCTCGGCGCAATTACGCCATGGAGTATATCCGCAACGGGCTGTTCGAATTGACGGAAATGATTGGTGAGGCGCAGACCCGCGAACTGGGCGAGATCACGGCGCGCCTCATCGGCCGGCAGTTTTATCCGATCTTACGCGAAACCCTTGGCCACGACACGGCGGACACCAGTCTTGAAGCCTTCGGCCGGTTTATGGCGGACATGGCTGCTGCCCACGATGATACGATGGAATGGCGGGTCCAATCGGGCCAACTGGAAATCAGCCAGCAGGGCTGGCGCCTGGTTCGTGGTTTGAGTGATGTCCCGCCAACCATTTTCGATTCGTGGAACGGTTTTTGGGAAGGTTGTCTGAACGTCCATGACCGCTTTCGAACGCTGCAGACAATTGAAAAACCGAACGACGTCGACGGCCGCATTGTCTGGCACATCAAGTGAGGTAGGGAGGCGCGTGGTATGACTGGCGAAACTTGGCGGATTGGCGATATCACCGTAACGCGGGTCGTCGAGATTGAGATGGCTGGCGGCCTGAGCCGGTTTCTGCCCGACGCGACGCGCGACGCGGTGCGCGAAATTTCTTGGCTGCAACCGCATTTCGCTGATTCCGACGGACGCATGCGGGGCAGCATCCACGCGCTGATTATCGACACCGGCGAGGCCCGGATTGTCGTCGACACCTGCGTCGGCAATGACAAGGTCCGCCAGATCCCCGCCTGGGACCACATGCAAACCGGTTTTCTTGATGATATGACCGATGCGGGTTACCCGGTGCCGGCCATCGATGCGGTGCTGTGCACCCATTTGCATGTCGACCATGTGGGCTGGAATACGCGCTGGGAGGATGATCGCTGGGTGCCGACATTTCCCAACGCGCGCTATCTCATGGGCGCGGACGAATTTGCATTTTGGGAAGCCCGGGGCAACGATGAAAATTTCGGTCCGGTTTTTGACGATTCCGTGAAGCCCGTGTTCGATGCCGGACTTGTCGATTTGGTCGCCACCGACCATCAGGTGGCGCCCGGTGTGAGCCTCATTCCGACACCCGGCCACACGCCTGGACACGTCAGTGTTCTTATCTCGGCGCAAGGGGAGGACGCCTTGATTACCGGTGATTTCCTACACCACCCCTGCCAAATGGCACACCCCGAATGGGGCGCCGTCGTCGATGAAGAACCGGCGCAGGCGGAACAAACCCGGCGCCATATGTTTGGACGTTTCGCCGATACGCCGACGCTGATTATCGGCACCCACTTTGCGACACCGACCGCTGGCCATCTGGTCCGCGATGGTGATGCTTTCCGCCTCGATGTTTGAGCTCCGTCATTCAGGCCGCGGGACGTAACGGCAGGTTTTCAATTTCCAACGCCGAGGCTGCTTCGGCGATCAGGCCAACCCGCATTTGATCAATGCGCGTGGCCAGTTCGGCCATTGACGCCGCATCTTCGGGGCCCCGGATCTTTGCTTCGTCAATGAGAGCCAAGGCGGCTTCATTCAGAATATGGAACAGTTGGTTTCGACGCCTGGTCAGCATGGGGTTACTCCCTATTGCCGTTGGTGAGGCTTGTGACGTCCATGGAGATTATTCCACCTGTATGTCGGAAATGTGACAAAAACCCAACATATTGATGTCAGAGTGTTTCAGTAGCGAGATATGGTGGTTGTGACATTAGAAGATTCTTCCCGAATCTAGACACTTTGCGTCTTCCACTGACCATGGTATAGCGTGGTGCCTGAGTCGTAACGGTAAGGCTTGCGCGGGCCAACGTAGTCTTCAACGGGTGAGGCAAACTCAATGTCGGACGACGTTCAATTTGATGATCTGACACAAGTGACGCAGCGGGCCCGCATGGCCTTTGGTGTTCTGTTCAATACGGAAGGTGCGGTTTCCGACGTTGAAGAGTGGCTCGACAATAGCTGCGAGGGAGAATGGAGCTTGATTGTCGAAGGGATGGATGAAGACCTCATCAAGAAAAGCCTGAAGATCACTTTTGAATTGGAAATCGATAAGCTTCGGTTCATCAACGAATACGCCCGCGCCTAGGGCATATTTTGCGCTGCATGCCCTTCCGCTATGTTCTTTGGGCCGTCATTGCCGGCCCGGTCTTCTTGTCCGGATGTTCCTCAACCGAAATCAAAGACGCCTTGTACGTCAGCGGTAAAATTGCCTACGACACTTTGAAGGAAGCGCAGGAGTCGAGGCGCCCGGCGCACTGACTTTTAGCGGGTGTTTGGCGCTGGATTTCCAGCTGTGATATCATCACTGAATGAAGAATAAATCGGGCACCCGAATACTGATGATCGCGGCGACGCTTGTTGTCGGAGGCTTCGCCATGGCCGCCTGTTCCGTCGCTGGTGATGACGAAGGCGTTTGGGTCAAACATCCGGCCAATCAATTCATCATCGCCGAAAAGGCCGCAGAGCGTCATTGTGCGGAGGTCGGCAAGGTTTCGCGGCATCTGTCGACATCCGAGGAGCGGGGTTTTGATTTATACTTCCTGACGGCCCGGATCAGCCTCTTCGCATGTGACCCGATTTGACTGGCGGGGTTGACGGACCCACTTCTCGATTATGAAGCGACCATCCAAATCCTGGCTGATTTTCGGAATATTTGCCCTGGCAGTCACGGTTCTTGTGATTTTCCTTGTTCAAACATACCCCGAAGCCATCGCCGGGCGGGATGGGCAAGTGGACCTGACCCGCAGCCTGCTAATTTTGGCATTTGTCGGCGCCAGTTTGTTCGCCCGCGGCCGGTTGCCGGTCGGCCATGCGCTCCGTTACGCGATGATCTGGATGGCTTTGGGGGGCGTTCTGGTTCTGGGCTACAGTTTTCGGTATGAAGCAAAAGATCTTGGCAACAGGTTCCTCGCGGAACTCATCCCGCATCGCCCACAGGACAATGGCGGGGCCGTATCCATCGCCGTCGGCGACCATGGGCATTTCGTCGTTGAGGCCAATGTCGACGGCCAGGATATAAGGTTTCTTGTTGATACCGGTGCCAGCG
>Ga0114932_10003091_pt1 | contig 16709 bp, 18 predicted proteins | sample 2SBtaG_2_FD_87286 | JGI IMG/M metagenome (GOLD analysis project Ga0114932, IMG submission 87286) | Deep subsurface microbial communities from Kolumbo volcano to uncover new lineages of life (NeLLi) - 2SBTROV12_ACTIVE470 metaG | ecosystem: Environmental > Aquatic > Marine > Volcanic ... | reverse complement strand
TTGTTGGTTTCAAGCATATACATGCCCGGTGTGAACACATCGGCCAGCTGTCCTTCGTGGATAAACACCGCCGCCTGACCTTCGCGTACCGTCAGCTTGGCGCCGTATTTGATCGCGTGGCCCTCGCGTTCAAACCGCCAAACGATGGTGTCCTGCGTGTCGTCGGTCCAGTGGATGACGTCGATAAATTCGCCTTTGATGAAATCAAGAATGCCCATGAAAAGCCTATTTACTATGTGAAGGAGATTGAATTGCAGAAGTCGCTTTTGGCAGTTTCTTGGGGCTGCTCGAAGTGACTTTTCCGGTTTTTGGGTCTCGTTTTAGGAGCGAGCCGGATTTGGGCGGCAGCGGTTGATAGCCTTCGACCAGAACTTTCGGGCGGGATTTGCTCATTCTGTTTCACTTTCTTCGTCCAGAAATTCAATTGATCTTAAGCCGTTTAACGACAATAGCGCACTTCGGGGCGGCGAAAGTTCGCTCCATTGACCGTCCTTATCCACACTATATACGCGTTCCAGATAAATATCGCTACGTTCTTTGTCGCTTGCGGCCATCGACCGTTCGCCAAAATACCCAAAAACCAAGGTGCCATCGTTGTATTTGACAATGACATGTCCGGCCGGGCGTTCAAGGGCAAAAGCGAAATCATGGGCACGGTGCGCAGGGCTGGCGATGGGCATTGACAGGCGGCGCAACATGGCATTGTTCCAGCCGCGCGAAAGATTAAGACCGAGAAGCGCGCCAATGAACGCTGGCAGGACCAGCACCTGAAGGAAAAGCACGGACTGTTTGCCAAGGCTAACGGCCAGATTTTGCGGCATTACCCAGATAATCAACTGAAACGCCAATTGATTGATCAGGCTAAGGATTACCGCCTCGACAATCATATCTCCGGTATTGGGGCGCTGTGCGACCACAAATCGTGACCGCACGATCATGATCACGTATCCGGCCAGCAAATAGCGCGCAAAAAAGTCGAAATTACCGGGGTCGATAAAGTCGGACACGTGTCAGCTGCCGCCCATCACATCGGCTGCAACCGCCGGTAAAATGGCGCGCGCCTGCGCGGGGGTCATGCCCAGTTTCAGGCGGCGGTCGTACAGCATGCGCAGCAGTTTCTCGTCGTGATCAGTCAGGAGCGCGAACTCCTCGTCGTCGTTGAATATCGACGGGCGCGCCTGTGGGCTGTCGTTGGCCAGACCCAGCGCTTGCGCCATTTCTTCGTGGATGCACGACAGGCGCATCAGATCGGTGTGTTCCGCTTTGACCAGGATAATTGCCGACGCATAAGCCGAGCTTTGTTCGGACTCTGAAAACGCATAGGCCGCGCAAAACGTGTTGCGTGGTGAATTGACGATTTCGTCGATCACAACCTGATTGAGGCGCGGGACTTCGGCAATCAGTTTGGGGCCGAAAACACGCTGTTCGTCGCGGTTCAGGAATAAGACATGAAAATTGGGTTTGGCGTTGCTCAGGCGAATGGAAAGACCGGTCAGCGATGACAGGCGGGCGGCAAAAGCCGCCACATTTTGGGTATCTCGGGCGCGCTGATCGGGCGGCACGTGGTCACCAAACAGCAACTTGATGCGGATCGGCTGTGTCCACCGGCGTAATCGGCTGGGGGTTTGCTGCGCCACAAAGCGACCGTTGCGTACGGTGTATTCGTCATATAGCGCGATTTTTTCGAAATTTTCCACCAGATTGCGGGCACTATAAGGAACGTCGATGCCGCCGCCGTCGGTGCGCAGCAATCCTTGCGCCCGCAGGCGGCTGTCCACGCCGGAATAATACCGCTTTAAGCGTTGGCTTTCAACGGATGCCGTGGTGGTGCTTGCAGTTGTCAAAGCGGGCGTGGAGTCGACCGGCACAGTGGCGCAGGCGCTCAACATCACCAGCACGGTCAGGGTAGCGGCCAGCGAAATTTTCATGAGTTCAGAACGTTTCTGTTCGTCATGCTCGTTCCTTTGATCGAAATACGCGCGCGCACATTCAAATGGCGGCTAAAACTGTAAATCGTCCTTACAGCAAAGACAGCCCGATTTTCCACCGGAAATCAACGGTTGGTCAACACATTTGAGTAATTCGCCGGCATCAAAGTTGCCCCTGTGTGCGCTGTCGTTCAGTGGCCAGCTTGCGCTGGTACCCCGATTGAACCACCTCGACCAGCACCAGAACGACCAGCGAGAAATAGAAAGTGGTTTTGGACATCGGAATGATCTCGTGACCAAACAGCCGTATCAGCAGCGCGTCGTCGTGCATGGCGTGCGCAGCCGCCGGACCGGACTCACCCAGAAGAACGATGCCGACGATCAGCAGGATAAACAGCCCCAGAACTTCGTACATACGGTTCTTTTTCAAAAATGCTGTGACACCGTCGGCCAGCGCCAGCATGGCCACACCCGATGCCAGAATGGCGATGGCAAGAATGATAAACACATCGGTAATTGCCAACGCCGACAGAATCGAATCAAAACTGAAAATCAGGTTCATCAGGACAATAGTCGCCGCCACCCGCATCGCCGATTTGCTGCCCCCGGCTGACACGCCGTGCTCCAGATGCTCGATCGACAACAAATGCGATATTTCCTTGACGGCTGTGTACATCAGAAACATGCCGCCGAACACGAAGATGACTGTGGAAAAATTGACGCCACCTTCCAGCACGCCCGGTATGTCGAATATGTAAAACGGTGTTTTCAAGGCGTCGATCAGCCGGATCATGACGAAAAGCAGCACAATGCGCAGTACGACCGCGATGATGATACCCCAAAACCGCACCCGGCGCTGGCTGTGTACAGGTGCGCGTTGGCTTTCCAGAGAAATATAAAGCAAATTGTCAAATCCCAAAACCGCCTGCAGAAAGATCAGCACCAGCAGATTTCCCAGATTTTCAATGGTAAACAGTTCGGACACGGTTGACACTCCTGCGTTGGCTGATCCAATTTTGCCGGTAACTTATGAGGGATGGGTCGCTGTCGCAACCGGGTGAATTGATGACTGAACTTCGCGCGCGGCTGGCGGGCTTTCCACTGGTTGATCTTGGGCATTATCCTACACCCGTTGACGCTTTGCCGCGACTGGGTGCGTCGCTGGGACTGGATTTATGGGTCAAACGCGACGACTGCACCGGCCTTGGGCTGGGCGGCAACAAAATCCGACAGTTGGAATTTTATCTTGGGCAGGCGCGCGACCAGGCAGCAGACACGGTGGTCATCACAGGTGCGGTGCAATCGAATTTCACCCGCTCCACGGCGGCGGCGGCGGCGAAACTTGGGATGGCGTGCCATATCCAGCTGGAAGAACGTGTCGCCGATGTGACGGATCTATACCGCTCGGGTGGCAACGTTTTGGTGGAAAAACTGATGGGGGCTACGCTTTACAGTTACCCGCGTGGTGAAGACGAAGCCGGGGCTGACCGCGCGCTGGGTGCGATTGCCACCGAGTTGCGTCAGCAGGGACACACGCCCTATGTCATCCATCTGGCAGCCAATCACCCGCCGTTCGGGGCCTTGGGCTTCGTCGCGGCGGCTTGTGAACTGGTTGGACAATACAGAGGTAATGTGCCGTTTGATGAAATCGTCATCGCGTCTGGCAGCGCATTGACCCATTGCGGGGTGCTTTTAGGACTACGGGGGCTGGGATGCGATGTTCCGGTGCGCGGGATTTGCGTGCGCCGGGATTCAGGCGCACAGGCCCGGCGCGTACGACAAAGACTGCAGGACCTTGCGGATCTGCTGGACATGGCCAATCCTGTGGCTGAAGACGATATTTTATTGTTCGACGGTGTCCTGGAACCGGGCTACGGGCGCATGAGCGTGCCGGTTCAGCACGCCATTTCAGAAACGGCGTCGCGCGAAGGGCTGGTGCTGGACCCGGTCTATACCGGTAAATCCATGGCGGGACTTATGGCGTTGGCGGGCGCGGGCGACCTGAACGGGCAGCGCATTTTATTTTGGCACACCGGCGGGCAACCGGCGCTTTTTGCCTATGGTGACAGCGTTCTGGGCTAACCGACCTCACACCCCAAAGCACGCATCCCGCCGGAAAATGCGGAATAGTTTGTTTTTTTTGCGAAAATGACTACATTATGCCGGATGAAGTCGGCAGAAGGGCCGTTTTTCGCACGACAAGCGGTGTGCCGGATTGGCACGGTCGGCTTCACGGCAAACGGGCGCAGTCTCGCGCCCGTACTACAAGGGGGTTGGTCTGAGATGGCTAAAGGCACTGTAAAGTGGTTCAATTCCGCCAAGGGATACGGGTTCATACAGCCCGACGACGGCGAACAGGATGTGTTTGTGCATATCACTGCGGTTCAGGAGGCTGGTCTGACCGGTCTTGAGGACAACCAAAAGATTGAATACGAACTGATAGACGGACGTGACGGGCGCAAAAGCGCCGGTGATCTGAAAATTTCCTAAACTTTTCTGGTTAGGATGGTTTTGCGGGGGGCTTTTTCGGCCCGCCCCGTTTCGGCTTGCGTCGCAACGAATGCGCCGGGTTGGCGGCGCGTGGACTGCGGCTGATTTTGCGGCTGATTTTGCGGCTGATTTTGCCCGGTTCTTCGCCGTGCGGCTCTGGGGCCATGTGACTGCCAAGTTGGTCGTACAGCACTTTGGCGCGGATTTCCTCAACCTGACCTGACTTGATCTCGCCCAGTTGAAACGGCCCGTAAGACACGCGGATCAACCTGTTGACCACCAGATTTACTGCCGCCAGCGCCCGCCGGACCTCGCGGTTTTTACCTTCGCGAATGCCGATGGTCAGCCATGCGTTCGCACCCTGCTGGCGGTCAAAGCGAATGTCCATGGGCTGATATCGGGTGCCCTCAACGGTCAGACCTTTACGCAAGGGGTCAAACACTGCGTCGTCCACTGCGCCGTTGACGCGCACGCGGTAGCGCCGCACCCAACCCGTTGACGGCAGTTCCAGACGGCGCTTCAGCGCACCGTCGTTGGTCAGCAGCAACAGCCCCTCGGAATTTATGTCAAGGCGGCCCACCGACATGACACGCGGCAACGAACCGGGCAAGTTGGCAAAAACGGTGGCGCGGCCTTTTTCGTCACGATCGGACGTCACCAACCCGACGGGTTTGTGGTATTTCCACAGGCGTGTGGGTTCGGCGGCCTGCACGGGCTTGCCGTCGACCGTGATCAGGTCGGTTTGTCCCACGTTCAGGGCAGGGCTGTCGATGGTGCGACCATTCACATCCACACGACCCTCGGCGATCATCTTTTCTGCCTGACGGCGCGACGCCACGCCGGCGCGCGCTAAAATTTTGGCGATGCGTTCGCCACTGAAATCCGATTGTGTCATTGGGAGGACTTACAGCAGGCACAGCACGAGACCAAGAGGAAGATACTTGCGAATATGTGGGTGTCTTGGCATGACGGGGCCATGGCGGAATTCACCAGCTTTATGGATGTGGCCCTGCGCGAGGCGCGGTGCGCGGCGCAGCGCGGCGAAGTTCCCGTGGGGGCTGTTGTTGTGTCCAAAGACGGCACCATCGTGGCGCAGGCCGGCAACAGAACGCGGGAGCTAAGCGATCCTACCGCGCACGCCGAAATGCTGGTAGTGCGCGCCGCATGTGCTGCCTTGGGGTCGGAAAGATTGGTTGATCACGACCTATACGTGACGCTGGAGCCCTGCGCCATGTGCGCCGCTGCCATCAGTCACGCACGGGTGCGGCGGTTGTATTTCGGGGCGTCTGATCCGAAATCGGGTGGTGTAAATCAAGGCGCGCGGGTGTTTGCACATCCGCAGTGCCACCACAGGCCCGAAATTTATGATGGGGTCGGCGCGGCGCAGTCAGCGGCGTTGCTGGCAGCATTTTTTGAAGGGCGGCGATGAGGGTCTTCTGCTATAACTGAGGGCAACGCGCGCACCCGAAAAATGCGATAGCGCCCGTTGAGCCAAGGCACCGTCGGCGTGACGCGGGTCTCTTTCATGGACTGCGGTGCGATCCATCTTCGACAGGGTATTGCACGCATTTCCCTAGGCGCACGCTGTCCGGGTCACGGGTCGCGGGCTTGAATGGCCTGACAGGTGTTTGTCGCCAAATACCGATCCTCACCCCTTGCAGCCCTGCCCGTAGCCCGCTAACTGAAAGGCCTCAAAACCCACGGCCAAAGGACTCGCCATGGCAATCGACAAAGACACCGCCCGCAAGGTCGCGCATCTGGCGCGCATCGAGGTCGCCGAGGGCGATCTGGAACAGCTCGCGGGCGAATTGTCGGGCATTCTGGGGTTCATGGACCAGTTGAACGAGGTCGACGTCACAGGCGTGGAGCCGATGACCTCGGTGACGCCGATGGAGCTGCCGCGCCGCGCCGATGTGGTCACCGATGGTGGTTATGCTGACAAGATTCTTGCCAACGCCCCCGAAGCGCGCGAAGGATTTTTTGCCGTGCCCAAAGTGGTGGAATAAGCGATGTCCGGGCTGAGCAAACTGACCATAGCCGACGCGCGCGAAGCCCTGCGCAAGCGCGAACTGACGGCGCTTGAAATCACCGACGCCTGTCTGTCCGAAATGGAAAAGTCCAGTGCTCTGAATGCGTTTAGCACCCAAACACCGGATTTGGCGCGCAATCAGGCCGGGGCGGCGGATCGCCGGATCAAGTCGGGCGACGCACCCGATCTGTGCGGTATACCCTTGGGTATAAAGGATTTATTCTGCACGAAAGGTGTGGCCAGTCAGGCGGCGTCCAAAATTCTGAGCGGTTTCAAACCCGAATACGAAAGTTCGATTACCCGGGGTTTCTGGGATCAGGGCGCGGTGATGTTGGGCAAGCTTAATATGGATGAATTCGCTATGGGATCATCCAACGAAACCTCCACCTACGGTCCCGTGGTCAGCCCGTGGCGGCGCAGCGGTGACAACGCGGCGCTGACGCCGGGGGGGTCGTCCGGTGGCTCGGCTGCTGCTGTGGCTGCTGATTTGTGTCTGGCGGCGACTGGTACCGACACCGGTGGCTCGATCCGTCAGCCCGCCGCGTTCACGGGTATCGTCGGACTCAAACCGACCTATGGGCGTTGCTCGCGCTGGGGGATCGTGGCCTTTGCCTCGTCGCTGGATCAGGCCGGACCGATGACCAAAACCGTGCGCGACAGCGCGATCATGCTGCGCGCCATGTGCGGCCATGATCCCAAGGACAGCACTTCGGCCAACCGCGCTGTGCCCGATTTTGAAGCCGCGCTCAGCGGCGACATCAAGGGCCTCAGGATCGGTTTGCCACGCGAGTACCGGCTTGACGGTATGCCCGGAGAAATCGAAAAACTCTGGGCCGACGGGGCCGACATGTTGCGCGACGCAGGCGCAACCGTCGTCGATGTATCGCTGCCGCACACCAAATACGCGCTGCCCGCCTATTATGTCATTGCCCCCGCCGAAGCATCAAGCAATCTGGCGCGGTACGACGGCGTGCGTTTCGGGTTTCGCGCCAAGCTTGAATCGGGTGATGGCATTACACAGATGTATGCGCGCACCCGGGCACAGGGCTTTGGCCCCGAAGTCCGGCGCCGCGTGATGATCGGCGCATATGTGTTGTCGTCGGGTTTTTATGACGCCTATTACAAACGGGCCCAGCGGGTCCGCACGCTGATCCGTCAGGATTTCGAGACTGTTTTTGCCGGTGGCGTCGATGCGATCCTGACGCCGACCACGCCGAGTTCGGCCTTTGGTCTGGGGGAAATGGCGGCGCTGGATCCGATTGAGATGTATCTCAACGATGTGTTCACGGTGACGGTCAATCTGGCCGGATTACCCGGGGTATCAGTGCCCGCCGGTATGGACACCAAGGGTTTGCCGCTGGGATTGCAGTTGATCGGACGCCCCTGGGAAGAGGCGGGTCTGCTGAATTCCGCCTATGCGCTGGAGCGCGCCGCCGGATTTGTTTCAAAACCGGATCATTGGTGGTAAGAGACTGAAAACAGGCGTTCTTACAGAATGGGAAGTCAGGCAATGCGTGCGTTAATAGCGATTTTATTATTGGGGGGATTGTTGGCGTGCACGACAACGGCACCCGATGACAGCGCCGCATCTGACGCGCCTGCGACCGACGGTACCGTTGCAAGCGACCCCTCCGCTGAAGACGGCGACGGCGCAACCGAAGGCGAAGCGGCAACCGAGGGCGAAGAGGACGCCGAACAGTTCAATATCGTGCTTAACTCGGACAATCCGACGATTTCCGACACACAGGATTTTGCTGCGCTGACAAAAAAAGAAACCATCGAAAGCGATGCAGCGCGGCTGAAAGCGCAAAAAGAAAAGTTCAAGGTGATTGCGCCTACGGCGCTGCCCACCAGCGGCAAACGTGTGAATGTGGCGGCTTTCGCGCTTGAAACCACGCACAACGTGGGTGATAAAAAATACCGTCGCGTTAATCCGCTTGGCGCGGCCTTAACCAAACAGGCCTGTGCGCGCTATCGCCTGCCTGATCTGGCGCAAGAGGCGTTTCTCAGGGCTGGCGGACCCACGCGCGATCCGGGCAATCTTGATCCCGATGGCGACGGATTTGCCTGCGACTGGTCGCCTGAAACCTATCGCAGACTGGTCAATTGAGGCGGGCACCGGGTGATGCGGATCATTGATCGCCCGTCACCCAATTTCACCGCACGACGCGGCGGGCTGACGCCTTCGCTTGTGGTATTGCATTATACCGACATGAAAACCGTTGCTGCGGCGCTGGCGCGGCTGTGCGACCCTGAAACGCAGGTTTCGGCGCATTATCTGATCGGCGAAACAGGCGTGGTCTACCGGCTGGTCGCCGAGGAGCAGCGCGCCTGGCACGCCGGTGTCGGGTCCTGGCGCGGACAGGATGATATCAACTCGCGCTCAATTGGAATCGAATTGTCCAACGCGGGAATGCGCGGTGGACTGCCGGATTTTCCGGCACCGCAAATGACAGCGGCGGCTAAATTGCTTGGCGATATTCTGGCACGCTGGGCGATGCCGCCCCGGGCGGTGATCGCGCATTCGGATATGGCACCGGGCCGCAAGATCGACCCCGGACCCAAATTCGACTGGCGCTGGCTGGCACAAAAGGGGCTGGCGGTGTGGAGCGACGTGACAGATGGCACGGCGCCGCCGGACATGGCGTCTTTTGTCCGGCTTGCCGAGGCGCTTGGCTATGGATTGCCCGATGGTGCGGGTGGGCAGGTTTTGCTGGATGCTTACCGGTTGCGCTTTGATCCCGCGGCCACCGGAGCGCTGAATAGCCGCGACATGGCGCGAATTGCCGATTTGACCCGCCACGCCTGACGGTTTAGCGAGGGCATGATGCGGATGGCTGGATGGCCGCACCCCCCGGGGTGAGGAAAGTCCGGACTCCACGAAGACAGGGTGCCGGGTAACCCCCGGCCGGGGCAACCCGAGGGAAAGCGCCACAGAGAACAGACTGCCACTGCACGGCACTTGGGGGGCGACCCCTGATCAAGTCAGGGGTAAAGGTGAAAAGGTGGGGTAAGAGCCCACCGGGTTTTTGGCAACAAAGACCGCAAGGCAAGCCCCACCCGGAGCAATGCCAAATAGGGGGTTCGCGGGCCACGGTCCGGGCCGCTTCAGCCCAGAACCCCGGGTTGGCAGCTAGATCCGGTCGGCAACGACCGGGGCAGATGAATGGCCGTCAGACCCCGGATCAAGGTCCGGGGCGAACAGAATCCGGCTTACAGGCCATCCGCATCGCTACTTTGGATTTTGATCGAAAATGGGTCTCTACGAGACACGAGAGGAGCCAGCTTCGCGCCCGCGCGAAGCGGCAGCCTGGCAGGAGCGAGTATATATGCAAAGGTGAAACGGGCGTTGTGCATTGGGCTTGTAGTGGATTATGTCCAATTTGCTGTCGTATTGACGAATTTTCGGTGAGTGGGACGAGAATTATGAGTGAGCAAACAGTGCCCGCGAATTGGCGCGACATGTTCCGCGTCTGGTTGCGCATCGGGCTGTTGTCGTTTGGCGGCCCGGCGGGGCAAATCGCACTGATGCACCGCGAAATTGTCGACGACAGGCAGTGGATATCCGAGCAGGATTACCTGAATGCGCTCAGCTTTTGCATGGTGCTGCCCGGACCCGAAGCGATGCAGCTGGCCACCTACGTCGGTTGGAAATTGCACGGGGTGCGCGGCGGGCTTTTGGCGGGGTTGTTGTTCATCATCCCCGGCGCGTTGCTGGTCCTGGCGCTGGCCATATTTTACGCGTTCTACGGATCGGTCACTGTAGTGGCGGCGTTGTTTTTGGGTGTCAAGGCGGCGGTCGTCGTCATCGTCATAGAGGCGCTGCTCAAAGTGGCGCGCCGCGCGTTGAAACGCCGCGACCATTGGCTTATCGCGGCGCTGGCGTTTGCGGGCATTTTTCTTTTGAACCTGCCGTTCCCGTTATTGGTGGCGCTGGCGGCGCTGTACGGATATCTGAGCGCCCGAGCGGTGCCCGTGGATGCCACACCCGCCGCACCGGCAGTGGGGTTAGGCCGAAGTTTGCGCACCATAATCCTGTGGCTGGCGATCTGGTGGCTGCCGCTGGCGGCGCTGGCGCTGGTAATGCCGGGATCGATCCTGATTTCCATTGGACTGTTTTTTTCCAAACTGGCGGTGGTGACCTTTGGAGGTGCCTACGCGGTGCTGGGGTATATCGCGCAGGCGGTGGTGACCGAAAAGCACTGGCTGGAGCCGGGGCAGATGATCGACGGGCTGGGTCTGGCAGAAACGACGCCGGGACCGCTGATCCTTGTGACCGAATTCGTGGGGTATCTGGCCGCATTTGGTGCCGGGGGGCTGTGGCTGGGCATGGCCGGGGCTGTCGTGACCTTGTGGATGACGTTTGCGCCGTGCTTTCTCTGGATTTTTGCCGGTGCGCCTTTTATCGATGGCTTGCCGCGGCAACCGCGCATTCAGAACGCACTTGCCGCCGTGGTCGCCGCCGTGGTCGGGGTGATACTGAACCTGACCCTGTGGTTCGCGCTGCACGTGCTGTTCGCAAACGTTGCGCAGAAGCGCGCCGGTTGGCTGGTGTTGTGGCAGCCACAATGGGGCACAATCGACTGGATTGCCCTGGGGCTGACGGCGCTGGCGGCGCTGTTGCTTTTGCGCCTGAAACTGGGGCTGGGACGGGTGCTGATGGTGATGGCGGTGGCAGGTCTGATTCTGGGTGTGATGAGCTGAAATCGCCACAGCCTTAGCGGTTGACTCGGGCGCTGTAAGGATTAAAAGCCAGACTTCAGATTTACGGGATAACCCGTCAGGAGACGTAACATGGCCAAACCCACCACCATCAAGATCCGCCTGAATTCCACAGCGGATACCGGTCATTTCTACGTGACCAAGAAAAACGCACGCACCATGACCGAGAAAATGGTCGTGCGCAAATACGACCCGGTAGTGCGCAAACACGTCGAGTATAAAGAAGGCAAGATCAAATAACGCTCTGCTGCCATCGCCGTATACGAAAATTCAAGGGATCCCGGCGGGGTCCTTTTTTCTTGGGGCGTACTGACGTTGCCTGTCATCATTTGTGTGGCGACCGCCGTGTCCTGCGCCGTCGCCTCACAGGCCGACAGGTAATGATTGTTCACTCCGGACACAAAAAGACCGGCGAGGTGGCCTCGCCGGTCTCTGAATATTCTGGCTTGGGTGCGCTTAGCTGCGGTTGCCAAACAGTTGCAGCAGGAAAATGAACATGTTCAGGAAATCCAGATACAGGTTCAGCGCACCCATGATCGCGGCTTTACCCAACCATTCGGTGTTACCAGCGCCGGCCATTTGCACATAGGTAGATTTGATTCGCTGCGTGTCATAGGCTGTCAGCCCGGCAAAAATCAGCACACCAATGGCGGAAACCGCAAACATGATGGCCGGCGATTGCAGCCAAATGTTGACAACCATGGCCACGATCAGGCCGATCACACCCATCATCAGGAACGTGCCCATACCGGACAGGTCTCTTTTGGTGGTATAGCCGTAAAGCGACAGACCGGCAAAAGCGATCGCCGTGATCAGGAACACTTGCGCAATAGACATGCCGGTGTACACGACAAATATCGACGATAGCGACAGCCCCATAAGGCCCGCGAATACCCAGAACACCGCCTGCGCGGTAGCCTGACTCATCCTGTTGATCATGGCGCTCATGCCAAAAACAACCACCAGAGGCGCAAACATGACCACGTAGCGCAATCCGGAATTAAAAAGCGCCTCCAAAAGGCCGAAAGGCACGATTTGGGTCGGCTCTCCGGCAAAGGCACGGGCAAGATCGGCGCCAAAAACATAGGCCACAATGCCGGTAATAACCATCGCCACGGACATCAGACCGTAGACTTTGTTCATATGCGCGCGCAGCCCGACGTCAATCTCGGCAGCGCTGGCAACCGTGCCTGTGCGCCTGATTGTCTGAAACTCGGCCATTTTTTTCTCCTTTGGGAAATTCAACACTTGTGCAACCGCGCGTGAAACGCCGCTGTCTTGGGCTATATATCGGTTAAAATGGCGTGATTTTCAAGGGCCGGAAAGCGGGGACTCGCGCGATTTTGACGCGAATTCCCCGGTTTTTTGCGGAATCGGACCGTTTCGCTGGTCCCGGTCAGCTAACCTTATTTGCGCCAGTGGGACGGCACGTTCCAGATGGGACGGGCAAATTCTTGCTTGGCGCAGCGATAGCTGACTCCGATGTCGCGCAGCATGTGATCATCCAGCGATTTCAGGACCTGGCGCTGACGCCAGATTGCGATTGGGTGCAAAATGCTTTGGGTCAATCCCTTAAAGGATAGTCCGCGGTGAATTTCGGGGGTGCATGCGATGTGTGCCATGGGATCGGTCCTTTCCAAGGTGTTATGTGATTCGTCTGATTGATCATATTTCTTGATGTAAATGCCAGAATGTTGTAGATAATGAAAGTGAATATATTTGATATATTACATCAAGGATTGTGATATGATTAGAAATCTCGACCTCACAGCACTCAGGGCCTTTGTGACGGTGGCCGAAACCGGCGGCGTGACACGGGCCGCGGGGCTGTTGCACGTCACGCAGTCGGCGGTATCCATGCAGCTCAAGCGACTGGAAACCAGTCTTGATCTTGCATTGCTGGATCGTTCGACGCGGCGCATTGGGCTGACTACACAGGGCGAACAGTTACTGGCCTACGGGCAACGGTTGCTGGCGCTCAATGACGAAGTCTACGCGCGCCTGACCGATCAGGCGTTCGAAGGTGAACTGGTATTGGGGGTGCCGGCCGATATCGTCTATCCACATATTCCCACAATACTGAAACATTTTGCATCGGAATACCCGCGCGTCAAAGTGCATCTGATTTCTTCCTTCACAAACCTGCTGAAGCGACAGTTCGATGCCGGTGAATGCGATGTGATCCTGACCACCGAAAATCACACGCCATCGCAAGCCACCTGTCTTGGCACCCAGCCGTTGATCTGGGTCGGCGCGCCCGACGGTGTCGCGTGGAAAACCCGGCCCCTGCGGATCGCCTTTGAGAACGCCTGCCTGTTTCGGGCGGGTGTTCAGCAGGCACTGAGCGATGCCGGTGTAGATTGGGAAATGGCCGTCAACACGGATTCAACCCGCACAATCGAAGCGTCCGTTATGGCAGATTTGGCGGTCCACGCCTGCATGTCGGGATCAATGCCACAACACGTCGAGCCGATTGATCACAGTGGTCAATTGCCGGAACTGGCGGTGTTCAACGTCAATCTTTATGTGGGAAACGGTGCCCGTGCAGCATTGGCGCAAAAGCTGGCAGAGCTGATCACCCACATCTACGACGTAAACTGAGAGTCGTGCGCCGTTTCGCTGCGCGATACATTTTGTGGTGCAATACGGATCAAATTGTTGATGTCTGCGGCGCTAAGACCAAGGCGTTCAAATAGCGCGCGACCAAGCAAACCGGTGGCGCGATCATCTTCAAAGCGTTCTATAAACAAGGGGCGCGCACCGACCGCCGTTCTGATGCGGGTTTCCAATGCGCGCCAGTTTTTGGGCAACGCCTTGCGGGCGGCAAATTTTTTGGGTGCATAGGCGCGTGCCGGTTGGTTGATGAACTTGTGCCGAAAAAGCGAGGCTTGCCAGTCCTTGAAGTCGCGCAGGTACAAAATGGTGTGCACCTCTGCGCCGCTGTGCTCGAATCCTGTGATCAATGCCGGTAAAATGACGTGGACAAAAGGATAGAGCCCCTCGGCCGATTTTCGGCTGGGAATTCTGCCGATCAGGTCCTCCTGCGTGACCAAAAGGCGCGGCACACGCGCGAACCGCTGCGCCAATTGCTGCGACAACTCTGTTAGTTCCGGCGCAACATTGATGGTTTCATCCAGCGTTTTCAACCTGTTGGTCAACGCGGTGATGGTTCGCAAAATCCGGTGGTGTCGTGGCACGGTTTCAAATTCCAGCGGTAGTCTGCCGCGGTTACGTCCCAGGGTGCGCTGAATATAGCTGGTGCCGGTTTTATGCAGGCCGATGTGTAAAAGAATGACGCGACGGGCAGGCGCGGGCCGGGCGCGGCGGCGCAACGCACGACCCGCCAGCTGGACTTGGGCGACCAGCCGCATTCAGATGGTCACCACAACCTTGCCTGTGGATTTGCGCGAACGCAGCAGATCAAGCGCCGCGTTGGCCTGATCCAGCGGCAGCGTGTGGCTGACGTGAGGTTTAAGCGCGCCCTCGGCGTACATTTTGAACAATTCCGCAAAGCTGTCGGTCAAGACCCGCGGCTTGAAAAACGCGTAAGATCCCCAGTAGTAGCCGATCACGGTAATATTCTTCACCAGAAGGATATTGGCCGGGATTTGTGGCACGTCACCTGACGCGAATCCCAGCGGGATCATGCGGGCTTCGGGATTACAGGCGCGCATGGCGGATTTGAACTGTTCGCCGCCGACCGGATCGTACACCACGTCGGCCCCTCCAAGCGATTTGACGGCCTCGCGGATATCGTCGGTTTCTGAATCGATCAAATGATCGGCCCCGGCAGCCTTGCACACCGCCAGCTTGTCGGCACCGCGTGCCACGGCAATCACGTTCGCGCCCATTTTCTTACCCAGCTCCACGGCGGTGATCCCGACGCCGCCGGCTGCACCCAACACAAGTAAATTCTCTCCTGCTTGCAGGTCGGCTTTGTAGGCCAGTGCCACGTGGCTCGTACCGTAGGCAATCAGGAACGCGGCTGCGTGTTCAGGTGTCATATCTTCGGGAACGGGCACACAGGTGCGGGCGTCAAAGCATCCGTAGTCCGCCAGCCCGCCTTTGCCTGCGAATACCGCAACGTGCTGCCCCACCGCCAAATTCGTGACGCCCGCGCCAAGTTTTTCGACCGTCCCCGAGATTTCGGCACCCAGCGTAAACGGCAACGCCGGTTTTTCCTGATAGGTGCCCTTGATATGCAGGATGTCGCCAAAATTCATGCCGACCGCGTGGATTTTCAACCGCACCTGACCCTGTGCCGGTTCGGGCACGTCGATGTCGCGCAGCTCCAGTGGATGATCGTAAGCGGTGACTTGCATGGCGCGCATTTTGTGGTCCTGACTATAGCTTAGCTTTGCGCAGGACTATTGCCGGAGCGCGGCGGCGTGTAAAACGAAATCAACAGCAAAAACGCCAACACGTGTAAGGCCGCGGCCGTGACTCCGATGCTGTAAAATCCCCATTTCTGGAAAAATTGGCTCATCAGCGCTGTGCCGAATGCGCCCGCAAGATAGGTCGTCGCGGAATAAAGCCCCATCACCGTGCTTTTGGCCGCTGGTGCCAAGGAGGTCAGACCGGTCAGAATGGTGTTCAGCAAAAGCGCGTTCACACCACCCCACAAAAATATGCCCAGCAGGAAAGAATTGAACGTCGGGGCCGACGCCAGGAACAGAAATGTAGCGGCGGCGGCGGGAAATCCCCACAGCCGAATGCGCCGCGCACCAAAGCGGTCGATGACGCCACCGGCAAATGACATAGCGCCAAGCCCAAGCCCGTAGGCCATCGAAACCAACCCTGCCGCCGCAGTGGATTGGCCAAAATGCTGTACCGCATGGGCTCCGGTCAAGGCAAAGCTGCCGTAAAAGCACACCATGAACAGGCCACAGATCAGATAGGCCAGCCAGCCACCGGGCAAAAACAACGGCCCAAACCGTCCCATGGTGCCGTCTACCACCGGATCGGCGCGACCATGGGGCAAGTGTCTGCTCAAAATGATTGTTGCGACGCAAAGCCCGCCGATCAGACGCAACATCATACGCCAGCCGTAAAGGTCGGCCAGCCAGGCGCCCAATGGCAGCGCCATCACCAGAGACAGCGACCACCCCATCACAACCAGCCCCATGGTTTTGGATTCCTGCCCGGGCTTGGACACCTCGGCGGTCAGGGCGTAAATGGCGGGCAAAGCCACACCCGATGCCGCGCCGGTCAGGGCCTGCGCGGCGCTGAGACCTACCCAGCTGCCGCTTTGTGCTGCCAGAATTTGTCCTAAACCGCCGACAACCATGGCCAACCGCAGGGCGCGTGCACAGCCAAATCTGTCAAGCGCCCTCCCCAGCGTCAAAGCGGTGATTGCGGTGGCGGCCCCAAAAGCAGACATAGCGCGGGCCAAAGAGGCAATGCCGTCATCAAATTCAACGGCGATATCCGCCAGAACCGGCGCAAGAATCAACCCGTTCGAGCCGATCAGGCCGACACACAGCATCAAGGTGAACACAGCACGATCCATGGGCCTATCAGTGATCCAAAGCCGATTGCGA
>Ga0114932_10003089_pt1 | contig 16714 bp, 27 predicted proteins | sample 2SBtaG_2_FD_87286 | JGI IMG/M metagenome (GOLD analysis project Ga0114932, IMG submission 87286) | Deep subsurface microbial communities from Kolumbo volcano to uncover new lineages of life (NeLLi) - 2SBTROV12_ACTIVE470 metaG | ecosystem: Environmental > Aquatic > Marine > Volcanic ... | reverse complement strand
TCTACAAAATTTCGGTGTGAGCTGTAAGTTAAAGGCTCAAAAGATTTATCTACTGACTTTCCGTCCCATAGATAAAATCTATACCATACTACTATGTCGTCTTTATTCATTAGATATATGTTATTATTTCGTCAATTAAATCGGTTTCTAGCCCTCGTCCGTATTCACGCTCGGCTAGTGTGTACGCTATGTCAAGTTGATCCAACGCTCTGTCATACTCCTTTTCGTAAACTAGGTCGCTTGCTAACGACATTACGTCCATTAGTTTTGCAGAAGGCATAGAGCTAAACTCGTCTAAGTAGACAAGCATAACAACTTCAGATAAGTCGTTATCACGTAGGTAGTCTTCTATGATTCTAGTTGCGCTCATTATATTTCGTATATGTCAGCTAGTGTTAATCCGTAATAGTCTACTATATCTCTTACTTCGTCTTTTATAGTCCTCAAATCGCCCATACTGTCAGTTACAATAATTTCAAAAACATATCCAGTCGCTCCCATTTCAGAGTCAATATAACCTAAGCTAACCATATCGTCTATTAAATCTAAATATTCAGATTGGTTCGTAGGCTGTTGGCGTGGTGTAGTTATTAATATTTCGTATGTCCTCATATTTCTATATATTCAAAATCGTAATTGTACGCATAAAGCGCATCGTAAATCTCTCTAAGTTCAGATTCCATAAATCCAAACGTGTAGTAAATATCTACTACCACATCGTTTCCGTCTTGGTAAATGTCGAAGTCTAAACTGCTGTCAGCAATAAGACTTTCAATCCTATCTACCCTTGCTGTGTAAACTATTATTTGACCTTCTAGTCTCATTCGATTATGTATTCAATTAGGTAATATCCGTTGTCCTCTAAAAAGTCTGCTGTGTCATAGCCTGCTTCAATGTTTTCTGAATATACTTCTATTACAGCGTCACTACCTGAAGTGAAATAATTAAATTCAGTAAAATAATCATCAAAACCACTATTCTCTAATAAATCCTCTAATTCACTAATACTCACGTTGTCTAATACTATTGTTGCTTGTAATCTCATTAACTTCCGTATTTAGCTTTTATTGAACCGCAAATCTTTTCTGCGGTTTCTTTATTTCCGTAGCGTTTCATTTGATCCGCTATACATTCGTCCCAGGGGTACTCTGCAAGCTCTACGTATTCGTCCTCTAAGTTAGCAAAATTATGGTAATTACCAAACATTTGCTTAAATCTAACTTTTAATAAGGCTCTGTAGTATTGCACCTTCATTTTGTCAAGCTCCACTTTTTCCATTTCTACTTCCTCAGTTTTCTCTTCAATTTTTTCTTCGACTTCTTTTACCTCACCGTCGTATTCAATAAGAACACCCTCAAATACTTCTAGCTCTACGCCCCCTTCGGTTTTATACTTTCCGTTGTTAAGTTCAATAGGTAGCCCCTCGTCGTCAAGGGTAAATACTGTAGAACCTGCTGAAAGACTTTCGTCTTCAGTAGCTAACACCATTCCATTTTCTAGCTTTACCTCTGCGTAGAACTTGCGCTTAATTGCGTGCCACATTCTTTTTACTATACTTTTCATATCTGACTTTTTTACTTTAGTAGACATTTCTTCTACTGAGTCAAGGAAATAGCCCTCTATAGAAAACCCACGAATTTCACCGTCTTTTACAGCGTTCCACATTTCGTCATTAGCAACGTGTACACGCACAGCCCAAGTTCCTTTAGGTAGGCTTAGTCCATAGTGCTTGGTCTTATCCATATCGGGGTTTTCAACTATCCACGATTCAACCACGCTCACACCGTCTACTTTTTCCTGGTGTTCAAACGTATGCTCGTTTGTTCGGTTAGACTTTAGAAAAAGCTCTGAAGCTAGTTTAACCGTTTCCTGTGAGAAATAAACGTCATACTCTTCGTCATTCATTTCGTCATAACGAGGTATGTTTTTGTCAGGGATCAAAGCTGCACCAATAAGCGTGCGCTTCTCTTCGTCGATAGCTGCAAGACTTAAAGCCTTCTGCTTTTTATCTTTAGAAAAGAATACAAAGTTTTCCTCTATTGCAGGAAACTTTACAAGGCTAATAGCCTCAACGCCAAAAGCGTCTCCGTCCTCTTCTATAAGTAATTCTACTAATTTTCTGTTAGCCATCTTTAAGTTGTTTTAGTAATCTTTATCTGCAATAACCTCAAATCCTTCATTATAAAATAACTCATATAAATCTACCCCCAAGTTTCTATTGTAAATTTCAATAACTACTCCTCCCTGCATATCTTCATATATTTCTATACCATCAAAAACTTTTTCGTAGTCGTAAAAATTATCATATATAAAATCTTCAATTGCCAGGACTGTTTCGTCTAATACCGTAAATTCTTTTACCATTTTTAAGTTTTTTTAGAAGGGTAAAGAAAGATTTGCGTCTATACCGTTATCTTCAAATTCGTGGAGTATATCAACAACCTCGTAACCAGTTAATCCTTCAAACCAAATTGTACTGAAAGATATACTTGCTTGCCAATAATCTTTTACATTTCTGCTATACCCCATTTCATCTACAATATCTAAAGCGTCGTGTAAATCTTCGTTAGGAACGTCTATTGAATCTGTCATCTTTTTGTTGTTTTAGTAAAGGTCTTTGTATAGTATTACTTCATAATTTGATATGTAAAATTCTTCAGGATCATAGCGTGACTTTCCTAGCCTATCTATTTCAACTCCGTCAAAATCTAAAGGTGAATATCCTAAATACAATAGAGCATTATCTAAATCTTTAAGGAAGTCGTCTATATGATTATCCTCTATGTCTACATTAAAAATAAACTCTGAAGAACTTTCAGTACCTTCCATACCATAATGACCGTCTTGCTCAAGCCCTCTAATTATTTTATCTACTAATGCCATTTAAGTTGTTTAACTTATTTCTATATTTCTATATTCTTTTTCTAGGTCTTCTAATAACCAATCAAAATACACTGACTGTAACCTATCCGTCCAACCTAGAGTAATATAACCTTGAAAAAAATCCATATACAAGGAATCTAATCCTTCCATATAATCTTGATTTGCAAACCAGTCCATAATCCAATTTTCTAGCTCGTCTACTCCTATTCCGTAAATTTCTACTTCCATCTTTAAGTTGTTTTATATTAATCTATATATACCTGTTTATCCAGGATTAAGTGAAGTCTGTCCGTACATATTTGTAGCGTTTAAGTTAGCACCCTCAAGCTCACTTTGTACTACAAACGCTTGGTTATTTCCGCTTCCTGACGGAGAGTCTAATCGAGCTACGCCTGTAGGCACTAAAGGAGTAATCTGTGGTCGTGGCGCACCGCCACCTCCAACATTACCTCCACCACCGTCAGTAGCTTCGTTAAGGATTGACTTAATACTAACAAACGAACCTAAAACTGCCGAAGTAATAACAGCTATATTTCCTATATAGTCCCAAACTGTAAGACTAGACTGTCCTGCTGTTTTTATTCCGTTAGCTAACGCTTGAGCCTGATTTAAAAGTACGCCCGTAATAGCAAAGGCTTTCTGTGCTTCTGAATTTTCTTCAGCCATTGCCTCCATTGCTCCAAACATATTTCGTGTTGTAGACAATGCTCGCTTCTGTGACGCTTCCCTTAATTTCTGTTCAAACTCTGCATTATCATCTGCCTGTTGCTGTCTCTCATCATCAGCTTCTTTTTGTATACGTGTTAATTCGTCCTGTAGATGTTGTTCAGCTTGTTTTATAAGCTCACCATTTTCAGCAGCCTGAGCCATCATTCTGTCAAATTCTTGCATAGCCCTTAATTCTTCTCGTGCTTGGCTGTCTAAACTTATTAGATACAACTCGTCCTCTAACGCTTGCTCGTCAGCTAATGCCTGTTGCCTTGCAGCTTCGTCTTCCTCTTCTTTTGATTCTCTAAATTGCTTTTCTATATCAGCTTTATCTATAAGATACTTTTCTGTAATTTGATTTAACAACTCGTCAGAAGCCTCTGCCCTATACGCTTTTTCCCACTCCTCTATGGAGCGTAACTCCAAAACTTTCAATGCTCGCTTCTCTTCGTCTTCTATTTTAGCAAGCATAATCTCTTCACTCAGAGTCTTCTCTAAGTTAGCAATATATTTTGCATTAGCCTCTGCTTGTTTTGTAGATTCGGCTTTAGTCCTTTCTGCCTGCTTTTCTGCATCATTTCTTTTAGCTACGGCATTGGCTGTATCATCTATTCTTTTAGCTATTTTAGCTTCTATGGCTACTAACGCTTCACCTGCAATAATATGTTCCAATCTTAATTTATCTGCCTCCTTTTCAAGAGCCATCCTCTCTCTTGCGCCAAGATATGTGGATCTGTTGAGTTCAGTCTCTATTTCTGCACCACGCTCAAGAAGTTTGTTCTTAGCATCTATTTCGTTTGCCTCAGCAGCAATTTGCTCTTTCTTTAATTCTAGGAGTTCATAGGCTATTTTTCTTTGGTCGTTGGCATCTGCTTCCGTATCAATTACGTTTCCTAAAGCACTGTTTACTCTTTCTATCGCTAATTTTCTTTCCTCTTCAGTTTTACTAATATCTCCTATTACCCACAAATATCTCTGTAAATCTGCTGTGAGTTCTTTCTGACTAGAAGCTATGTTATTATTTAACTTTTCTTTTCTCTCTGATTCAGCATTAGATAGCCCAAGAACCTCCGATATCTTATCCCAATTTGTTATGAGGGCTTCAAGTCCAACGACTAAAGCTCCAATACCTAATCCTGCCCAAACCCCACGTAAAACTTTGAAACCCTTAGAAAGCCTTTGTACACTACGCCCCGTAGACTTAAATGAACGTATAGTCCTCTGCATACCTCTTGGGAGAAGAGTAGAAAACAAGTCACTTACACCACCCCAATCCTTAGACGTTTTTTTGCCTGCCCTCTGCATTGACTTAGCTGTCCTATCAACTGACTTTTCAACCTCTATAAGTCCTGCTTCGGTGTTGTTTACCACATCCACCGTCATATCTAGTTTAGCTTTTTTTGCCATTGTCTTTTATCAATTTAAGTTTAACCCATATACTCGTATTGGCATCATATCTACCATACCATACTTTATATAGAGGGCTTCTCTTATACATATAAGAGCGTCCGACAATTATTGCGCTAGGCAATCCGTAACCTATTCTATTTATCCAATGTTCCATTATAAGTTCCAAGCTAGGTATTGACTAGTAGACGTATTTAAATAAATAAGCGGATCGTTTGGTAAATTCCAAATTGCTTGGGGTGTTAATTCACCAATATCGTCGTATGATAATTGCAAAATTTCTACGTCCAATATCCACGATACGTTTACGTTTGCTTCTCCTGCACATAACACTTGCCACGTAGACACTCTTCCTGTAGCATCTTGCTTTTGGTTTATGGTAACTGTCCTAGTAACGCCTGCGTCATTAGCTGAACTTATTAAAGTTTGACCTACGCTACGTGACGTACCGCCTTGATTAGCTATAGTACCTTGATAACGCATAGTCATAGCGTCGCCAGGTGTACCCGACGTTCCTCCTGTCTCTACGGTTATAATATCTATATTTACTAAATAGACAGAGTTTAGCTCTAATAGAAACTCGTCTAAATCAATAGAAGTTTTTGCTGTAGTATTAGTTGCATCTCTTGTTTTGCAACTCATTTGAAATGACTGTTTACTAGCAAATAAATCGTTGCTTGTCGTTATTGACTTAGGTTGTGCGTCCGCAATGCCACCTATTATGTTGTTAATGTTTGTAGCATTAGCGTTTTTTAAGTCAGATATATATGGGTTAGTACCCCCACCATTAGGAGAACCACCACTTGAAGTGCCTGACGACCAAAAGCATACTGAGTTTGTATTGTCCCAAATAAATCCGTTTTCCGTACAACACGCTTCAGTAGGACTAACAGACGCACCTGTAACTAAGTCTACAAAGTTTACTGTACCGTCTACATTAAAGGTAGATGGATATGATCCACACTCTACAGTTTTATTCCAAGCACTAGCTTGTATAACTTTCAGAAATTCTAGTTTGGCAGGTTTAACTTGCCCTGTAGAAAAATTAGATACCTTCACTACTCTCCACCAACAATTATCTATAAATATTTCGTCATTCCACTTTAGCCTATATATGTCGAGAGGCGTTAGGTATGCCTCGCAAGTCATATAGCGTGAGTCACCACTATACTCCTCGTAAAGTCTTCTTGCCCAAAATTTTCTAAAGCAATGCATATTAGAAACTCCTGGCGTGTCTCCTTCATTGATTAGTGGATGGTCTTGCTCTGCACCCCAATTTAAAGCCCACGATAATCCTATAGAAGCAGTAGTTACAGGACTTGTATTATATTCTGAAAAGAAAGGGTATTGACTTACGTCTACAGAGCCACTAAAGTACCCCCCTACTCTAAACTCACGGCTATTGCCTATATCTTTTTTGCCGTGATAAAAAGCTAGTATAGGTTTAGCTTCTACTAACTCTTTAGTAAGTTGCGTGTCAAAGCCTGCGTCGTATAGTCTAGGTACTAGCACGTTAGGTATTTGTGTAGCACCTCCTGAATTGTAGTGACTTTCAGGTATAGTAGCTAATCGTAAAGGTTGAAAACCACCGCCTATTCTTTGGTTGCCTACAGCAAACTCGTTGTCGTTTTCGTATATCCATCTACCCTTTACATATCCGTAATGCTTTTGCCACCAATCATTTTTCCAGTCTTTCCCCTCTCCATCCTCAAAGGTTATAGACTTCTTTTGAAATTTAGTTGTAGGAGAAACTATAATAGTGTCTGAGTCTATTTTTTCTGTCCAATCGTACTTCTCTGAGGTAGAGTCTAAAACGTCATTATAAGGTTCTACATATAATACTGTAGGGCTATCGGGATAGCTATAAATAACTAGATTAAACCTGTTAAATATTTCAGTTAAAAACTCTCCTACTTTCATATCGGGAAAGTTCTCTGATACGTCTACAAACGTGCCTGTTGAAGTGTACGACAGAAGAGTAAGGAAAGTATAATTGTCGCCTGAGTTTTCTAAAATCTGAACTTGGTTCTGACTAGACGACTTTATAAACATTGACAAAGTTTCGCCTGCGTCTAAACTTACTTGAAATACGTTTGTAGGACAATTAAACGTACCACCATATTGTAGCGTATAACTCTGACCATAAATAACTAATGGATCTTCTATACTAAGCGGAGCGTAGTTTTTTATAATTCTTATTCCAATATCATAGTCGCCTGTATCGGGTAAAGTATTTGCAGAGACTACAGCTTGCGCTTGGAAGTGATAAGTACCTGCTACGGGTGCGACAAAAGTGCCACCTAAGAAAGTTGCGTCTACGTCATTGTTAGGTGCAGTTTCATTTGTTAAAGGTATAAATGTTTGAGCGTAGCCTGTCGGTAAAACAAAGCTTCCTTCTAGCCCTACCCTAGCACCATAGACAGGTCTACCTACAGCTCTCTCTACTTCAGTAGCTAAAAACATATATAGGTTAGAAACGTCATTAGATAGGAAGTCTGAGCTTATAGTAAAGCCTGCCTTTTGTGCTATTCTATTAAGTAGCCAATTTATACGTATAGCAGGTTTAAAGCATTGCGGAGTTAGCTGACCACCTGCCGAATTAGTGCCAAAACCCATACCACTATTATCCGTTGTATTTCCATTGTGAGTAAATCCAAAAGTCCAAGTATCGTGAACATTTAAACCCCAATCTGAAAGTGGGTAAACTATAACGCCTGCACCTACCGCACCTGTAGTTATATCGTTACTTGTGTCCCAACTTGTAGTTATGTTTGCAGCAGTTAAAGCGTGATCTAAGTCTGTGTCTACTAATCCTGCGCTTGTAATAAATATCTCTGAAAACGACAAGTCTTTAACCGCATCGTAGAAACTTGCTACTTCTGCTAGTACGCTAACCTCGAATTTAGATAGTGACTTAGTAACTGAGTGAAGTTGCAATACGCCTACCATAATAGGCACGCCTGCATCAAACACTTGTACGTTTGTTTTTACGCCTGCGTCAAAACTTTCGCTATCAAAATTTACATTGTAATACTGACCAAAAAACTTATTGTTGTTGTCAGTCATAGGCATATTAAACCTAAGAGAGTGAGGCGACCTCACGTTGGAAATATCTCTAAGTTCTTGCACAGAGTAGTTAAACTCTACAGGAGTTTCTTGTACGTCAAGGTTAAATATTTCTGTACCTGCTTGGTTAGACGCTTCTATTCTAATCATATTTTACTAGGTGCTTTACGTGAAATTTGAACTGTTATACTATAGTTAGCTACCTTGTCGTTTATTGCTGTTTTATAAGATACAGATTGGTCTACCACTACACACCTTACAAAAGCAGCCGTTTTACCTAAAGCTCTCGGTTGCTGAATAGGTCTATTGTATATGAACACCCTTTCGCTATTTGCTAAAGATTGTATTAATGGGTTTAGAGCTTCAGGGTTTAAGGCTCTAGTGTTTAAAGTAATTTGCGTTATTGTAGAATTGCTTGCAGTAGTCATACCACCTTCAGACGGTCTTCTTCTATATTTTATAGTATTGCCTGCATTAAACGCATTACCACCTATTTGAGTAAAATTTTCCCTAGTTATGTTTTGTACTACTTGTGACGCACCGTCCATTACTATACTATCTACTCCACCAAGCTCATTCCACCAATACAAAAAATATTCACCATTATAATTATTGTAAGTGCTGTCTAGATCGTTATACCTAGTGTCACATAACTTTTTAAACTTATATACTTTGCTTGACTCGTTACCTGAGAGCGTTGTGCTACTAGCAGCTTGCACTTCGTAATAGTCCCAATTCGCTACGCTGTCAGGTCTTAGGTTTGTGTCTATGCCCTGTGATTGTAGATTGCCTGGAAAACACCCAAAATATATTAAACTACGCTCGTCAGAAAGACTTGCTGCCGGTGTGTAGCCACCATTAGTAGAGTTGTTTTGAAAGTAACCAGTTTGTAAAGTTACACCGCTTGCAGACTTATATGTAACGTGAAAATAGTTACAGTCGTCGCTACCTACGTCGTCCCCATTTAAAAACGCCATAACACCATATTGCCCGTCTATTACATATTGAGTTATTACAGTTCCAAAAGTATTGGCTGTAGACAAAAGATGACCATTGGTATTTATTAAGGCAAAATTAGTTGCACTATTTGTACTATCAGAGTTTGAGGTTTGTTTTCTTAAAGTGCCATTAATTACTTTAAATGTAGTTTGCGCTGCTGCGCCCATAGTTTCTGTAGGTGCGGAGTCTGCGTCGGCTGCTTTTTCGTAACCAAAATCTATCGTTATTGTTTTAATAGCATCTTCATTAGTAGCAAAAATCTTTGTTGTACCTACGCTTCCGTCAGGATTAATTAAACCTAGTTGAGCTATGTTTTCGTCTTGGTAAACGTAAGGTGAAACAATGCCCCCAATATCAAACACTGCGCAATCGTTATTATTCGGTAATTGCTTGAACTTGCCTATAACTACCCCGTCTATAGTTACTTGTAAAATGTATCTAAACTTTGGAGCGTTGTAGTTTGTAGTGTCACGCACTACGTAAAATATGTCGTCCCACGCACCCTGTAATCCTGTGCCTGAACTTTGGTCTACTGTATATGCCATTTATATAGTAATTTCTATTGTGTAATTATTGCTAAAGTTGTCTGCGAAAAACACCTCGTAATCTTCGATAATTGCGTCTTCTAATTTCCCTTTGTATTTTTTGAACGTGCGCTCTAGTGAGCCTGAGTAAAAGTAAGTAGGTGCTATTCCGTACTGAAAAACGGCTCTACTAATTAAATGCGTCATTTGGTCGTAAGAGATAAACTGACCACTCTTAGTGCTTTTCCATTGCTTAATGGGTTTGTTTGCTATCCACTCTCTTATCCCATTACGCAGCCCTCCTTTCTGTCCTGAACCCGAACCAAACTGAAAGGGAGAGTTTGGAGCTTTCTTTTTACTAAAACTACCTTTTACTCCCTGATCTACAAATTCCCAGTAGGGTGCTTCGGGAGCGTTAAAGTCTAATGTAATTTTATTAGTCCTCTTGTCTACATACAAAGCACTAGCAAGACTGTCAGATAAATTACCTGTTGAGTTTTTGCCTGCCTTAGATAACGATATCCTTGCACGACGCATTACCTCCTTAGCAAATTTATCAAACGCTTTTGTAAGAGCAGGCATATTAATAGTAGCCAGTCCGTCTAATAGTGTTATGTCAAGTCTAATAAGGCGCAATACAGAGGTCTAATGCGTTAGGCACTCTTATCTCAAAAGACGTACTCCAACCTGTTAGCATATTATCAAACCTTGCTGTGAACGGATCACAAGCCAAAGGAGTTTCAAAGCCCCAATGGTGCGTTACGTTATCTAGCACAGACTGACTATTCATACTCAAAACAAACTGAGCTATTACGTCCTGCATAATAAGTAGCGTTTCAGCGTACACTTGTGTTAGTAGGTCGCTTTGTTTTTCTATAACTAAGTCGGCTATTATAACCTCGTATGTAAATACCGTTACCCCTCCGTCAATAGACGCACCAGTACATTGAGCGTAAAGCAAAGGAAATAGGTTTACGTCAATTTTGTCTATATCTATTTCGTCTAAACTAAAGGTGTAAAACTGCCTGAGCTGCTTATGGTTGCTCACTATAGTTTGAAATACCTCGTTAATGTCTACTACTGTTTGCATTTAGCTTTACGTTATTTTGTATGTTTAAGTCTTTTTCATAGCACAAAAAAGTTAGTGCTTCTTCTATATATATAAGAGTTACCGCATTCATTTTAGTTATGTCTCCATCTGCTAAAGCGTACATTATACCATACCAACCCCATTTGTTGTGGACTTTATCTTCAGATTCTTCTTCGACTGTCGTATTGAAGAGAGGCGAGAATCTATTGCTAATCTCCTTTCTATACGATAAAAAAAAACCATCGCACCTACCACAACGTCCATAGGCATATCGAGCATTTTTTCTTGTTTAGTAAAGTGTGGCTCGTAAGGTTCTATAGAGTAACTGTCGTCGGCTTTCTTTTTTGTTATTGGTCTATACCATACTGCTAACGCCTTTTCTAGGTTTTCAAATAGGTTTTTAGAAGAGTAGGACTCAAGGTCGGCAAACTCCCCTACTGTCAGTTTTGTCCAGTTAGGTATAAATCCATATTCCACACCATTGAGTTTTACTATACGCTGAAGAGGTAAAGTCATAGCTAAAGGGTTAGGCTCTTTAACAAGCCACAATAAATCCTCTATTACTTTGCTTACGTCCCCCGAATCTGCGTAGTCTAAAACTTCACGGTCTAAATCACAAAGGGCAGCTACAGCTTTAAGGGCAGCTTCTCTTGCGTCGTCTGTGTCATTCCACATTTGCATCATACGCTTATACTGGCGTACCGTTACGTCTGCATAGCTTTCAGGTATTTTTATATTTACTTGTGACATATTATGTATATGGTGTATATATTATTGTATATAGTATTTACCTGTTCGTCTAAGTATCTTATTGAGGCATACGTACCTAACTGCGTCTATAAGGTGGTTGTATGCGTCTACAGGTGTACTAAGCATCTTTCCGTTTTTATCAGTCTTCCACTTATAATTTCTAAATTCCTTTTGTGCGTTTAGGCTATCGTGCTTTATATGTAGCTTGTGTCTACGCATCGTGTCAATTCCGACTCTTATACTATCTGCGCCCTTTTTTGAGGGTTTGACATTAAAACCTAATCTATGTATAGTCTCTATACTTTTAGGCTCTGCGCTGTCTGCTATTATTTCGTCGTGCCTACCTACTCCGTACTCAGTTAGCTTTTCTGCTATGTCACTATTTGTCAAACCACCCTGATAAATTACTTCCTCTATATATAGTCCGTTGTCACATAGGTACACTTTAGCTAGTGCGCTTGGATCATTTGAAAAACCAAAATCCAAACCAAACGCTACTAGCTTTGCCTTCTCAGGTAGCTCGGTGTATATGCTAGTTTCAAATATGGTTTCCCTACTCTTACCTCTTAAACCTAATCCGTAAACTCTCCAATAGTTTTCGTCAGTTTCCTTTAAGCGTTCAATCTCGTCTATAGTGTCTTGACCTAAATACGGATTGTCTAGGTACGTACTTCTGTAAAAGTTGGCATCGTCTCTAGGTATAACCTCATCGTATATCCAATGGTATTCGTCTGAGGGGTTATAGTCTAAAATCATTCTATGAGTAGTACGTAGAACAAGTTGCCTAAAATCTTCTAGGTGTAGCTCGTTAGCCTCATTTATAAAACAGATATTACGTTTAGCACCTCTTATCTTTTGTGGTTGGTCTATGCTTATAAACTCCCATTTAGTACCCCATAGGTCGTAAGTGCTTTCTGTCTTGTTATGGTAACGCTCGTCATACCAGTCGTTGTGCTTTAAGATATGAATAAAATCTCGTAGCACACTAGCCCTAAGACTTGGGAAAGATTTTCGTACTACAGTAATAAGCCAACCTGAATTTCTATTGTGGTAGCAAAACTCAATAAGCACCTGGATAATAGAATACGTTTTACCGCTACGAGTACCCCCCTGAAAAACAGCTACTCTTTTCTTACACGCTTTAAGGTCATAGTATGTTTTTGGTTGTTGCATTTACCATAGTGAAGCTATCACACCTGCTAAAGAAAACAGAACACACACAGCGTTGTTAGTGTCTACTTGGTCGTAGTGGTTAATCTTGTAAACTAAGTCTGCAAGCGTAAGCACAAAAATAACTCCGAAGCAAAAGCCTTGCACCATCATACCTCTATGTCGTTTAAGTAAACTGGTGCGTTGCGCTGCTCAAATAAAGGCATACGTATTTCTAATTCAAACTCCTTAAAGGCTGAATCTCTACCGCAGTTTTTAGTCTTCTTAATTTTGTCAAGTATCTTGCTCAGGCTATAAATAGCTCTTGGGCGTGCCTCGTGCGTTATACCTACTAGGCAGTCTGCATAGTCATTTAATTGTAGTACGTTGTACTCCTGTTGCTCTACAAAATCTACGTCTTTTATCTCACTCATTTATATCGTCTTTTTGATCCTCACGTTCCAATACCTCAGCAAACCAACTAGGCTCTGTTCGTGGTTCGTTAATCTCTATTTTAGTTTCTACCATCTTAGGCATAAAGTAGGGAAATAGTGAAGCTAAAGCCTTTAAGTATTTTTCTCCGCTTTGCTCCCTTAGTAGTGCAAGTTCTTCTTCTATATGCTCTACCTGTCCGTCCATTATCTTAATAAATAACTCACGACCTTCTTTAGTAACTATGTTGCTTGTACCCTTTGGTCGTCCTGTAGGGTTTCCCGATTCTCCTTTAGTAAATGGCATTGTTTTTTATTGTTGTTTACAATAGATTATGCTATAATTCAACGTCTAATTTATTTTTGAAGTGTTGTATTATCTCTTCAGTCTTTTGCTTATAGTATTTTTTAAAGTCCCCTCTTTCACCTTCCTGCTTCCATAATATATATAAAACATTCCTTAGTCGTTGTGACTGTGACTTGGGTTCGTCATATACGTCTAAGTCTATGCTGTCAAGTTCCTCAATCTCGTCAGCGTTCATCTTTTCCTCACCTCTAAAATAGAGTATGCCAAATTGATCTAGCGTAGCGTCTATATCCATTATCTCAGCAGAGGTCTTTTCCTGTGTGATAAATCGTAGGCTTACGCTTCTATCCTTTCTACGGGTATATCCGTCAAATATAGCAGGGCATAGAATCTTATTCATCACACGCAGCCTCGTATGCCTTTTCTAGTTCGTTAAGGTAGCCTAGCATACACGAACCGCATCTGCTCTTCTTTTTACGCATCTTAAATACACGCTCGTACATATCTACTACAAGTTGCATCTCACCCCCGTATAGCTTATTACGTTCCTTAGCAGGTTTTAGTATAGTTTCAAATAATTCTTTGTCTTTGTCTGACATAGTTTCTGCATAGGGAAAGCGTTTGTTAAGCCACTCCTTGCGCTCACTACATCCGCAATCCTCACCTACTACGGCTTCAACTACCGCTTTAATTCCTGTCGCTTCTGTTATTTTTTCTATCGTATCTCCCAAGCCTTTTGACTTTTTCTTTGACTTCTTCTTGGGCTTTTCTGAGGGCGTTGTAGAGGGTGCTTTTGCTGATTCCTGTTGCATCGGATAATGTTTTTAATGAATGATTGTGCATATAATAGATTCTAAATACTTCTGATTCAAACCAATCTATTTCTTGCAATATACTATTTATAAAATCTAAAGTTTCTTTAGGTTCTCTTTCGTTTTCAATAACCTCTTCTTTTGTTCTTAATAAAGCTAAAGGGTAATTAACTAGCTTCTCTCTATGTTTTAGATATTTATAGTAATACCTAGTTGTTTTGCTAAATCCACATATTGCCATAGTGCGACAGATATAACTCATTAGCTCTCCTTTCTTACACATCTCTTCTAGCTTTTCATTAGGCTTTTCTAAGTAGAAAATAGCAAGGTCGTTAAGTAGGTCGCCACCGTTTTCTTTTACATATCGAGTAGCAACTTTAAGGAGTTCGTCGTAGTTATCTTCAAAGAACTTTCTTACACAGCTCATTGTATTTATCTGTAAACTCCTTTCTCATTTCAATTATTTCTTGTGTTGAGAATTTGCGTGTCTCGTTACTTATTCTCACAATTTTCATAGCCGTACCTTCACCATAAACCGCATCTAACCTAGCACCGAACAACCATTGTTGTCCTCCGTTAGTCAAATTGCAAAATTTACATTGGGGCTGTACGTTGGTTAGTCCGTTGTCAGGATCATACAACCACCTTGTACTATACTTCGACCTACTTTGAAAATGCCCACAATCACACTCGTATTTCCAATCAACTAATTTTTGACAAGTAAAGCAAGAGACGTTGCCGTGCCTATCTGCATTGCTAAACCTTACGTACTTACTTAAAGCCTGGTCTAGTTTTTTTACCTCAGTCGCTCGTTTAGCCATATAGTAATTTACAAAAAAAGAGAGAGGCAAAATGCCCCTCTCCTTAAATAAACAAACACAGTTATACACATCAAATGTTTAACCAATCTACTAATATAAAACAATTACTCTATTAACCTGCTTTCACACACCATTTCTTCAGGTAAATTATAATAATACTTGTAAATTATAGAGTCGTCCTTAAAATCCGTTGAGGCAGGCTGCTCACTTTTCTGAATACCTAGAGCAACTATGTCGTCAATTCGTTTGCTTATGTTAAAAATAAAAACGCCTTTTTTATCCGTCACTACATAAATAAAATACTTGTTTGACTTTTGAGCCTTTTGAAAATTAGTAAATAGCTTAGACGCTTCTATCATTTTAGTCGGGTAATAGCTACGTCTATTTTTTATTTCTACTATATGCTTTGAGTCCTCTGCATCGTAAGAGCAAAATTTACCTTTAGCTTTTTTAAGGTTAAGGTTAAACAGCGAGTTTAATAACTCTCTAGTTTTTGCCTCAGTCATACCCTTCATATTCCTCAATCTTTTTTCGTACTTTTTCTAGTAAGTCTTCTTTAGTTTTAGCATACTCTCCTTGCAGCAATATTCCTTTTAATTCTATTAAAACAAGAGTAATCATACCCTCTCTTACCAAGTCTTTTATTTTTTTATTCTTCATTTCTTAAACATTAACTTGTTATCTAAAATTCCTCTGCAAAACCACGCTACACCAAAGTGTGGGCTTCCCTTTCCCGTGAAATCTACTCTTTTATTTAACACAAGTAACTCAATACCTTTTTCATTAAACATCGCCCCTCTTTTTTGACCTTGAATACTTGATACGGGGAGTAATAGTGCAAAGGGTTTTTCTATTTCGTAGCACCTTTCAATAAACTTATCTTTCTTCGAATATGGAGGGTTTGTTATAATTATATCAATATCTTTTGGTACTTCATCAGTTAGGAAATCCCTACCATTACTTGATTTACAAACAAAACCATTGTCATTCATAAAATCTACAATGTTTGATGAAGTATTGCTTGTGCAGTCATAATAAACCTTATCTCTTTTTAATTCCTTTAATAGTGGTTTTATTGCTTCTTTTGGGGTGTAGCACTCATCAGAATTAGAATTGTTTGATGTTCTATGAAGCATATTTATATTAGTTGATGCCATATCTATTGTTTTATTTTAAGTCAATCATTAGTACCTAATCTCTTTTTTAGTCTAGCTCCTAATCCCTGACCTTTTGGTTTAGGTAGTGGAGTGTCGTCATTTAAAATGTCAGCTAATCGTTTACTTAAATTTAGAGGCTCTAGCTTTTCAGGAGTTTCAAACCTTTGGTTGCGTTCCTCTTCACGTAGTCGCTTCATTACTTCCGTCCTTACTTCACCTTCGTACTGACGTATAAATTCTAAAATTTCTGCTGACTTCAAACGCTCAAATAATTTGCCGAATTTGCCTTGACGCACCATATTAAAACAAGCTCTTAATTCTTCGAGTTTTAGTGTAGGGTGTTCGTCTAGTATTGATCTACAGCAAAATTGTAATTCTTCGTCAGACGAAATAGTTTTGTTTGCGTCTACGTCTTTTATAAGCCTACCTACTTCAGCCATTATCCAACCCCTAACTATTTCGGGATTGTGTTTTACTGCTGTACGTATGTTAGTGCCTTCCGTCCAAGCCTCTCTTGGCTTCACCATTAACCCACTATCCGTTATTAACGAAATCGTTGAGGGCATTAGGTGAGAAGTTATCTGAGCTAAATCCTTTTTTTGCATTTGTG
>Ga0114932_10003088_pt1 | contig 16724 bp, 13 predicted proteins | sample 2SBtaG_2_FD_87286 | JGI IMG/M metagenome (GOLD analysis project Ga0114932, IMG submission 87286) | Deep subsurface microbial communities from Kolumbo volcano to uncover new lineages of life (NeLLi) - 2SBTROV12_ACTIVE470 metaG | ecosystem: Environmental > Aquatic > Marine > Volcanic ... | reverse complement strand
CTCAGTGGTATCGCAAAGCGGCAAACGACGACGATACGTTAGGGCAGCTCAGACTTGCATCGCTTTATCGTCACGGTGAAGGGGTCGCTAAAAATCTTAAAGAAGCTGAAAAGTGGTATTTAAGATCCGCTAGTCATAAAGGTGATTATACTTATGCAAAAAAAATGATTAAGGAGATGTATGCAAAGGAAAATCCTACAGTTTATGATTATGAATAAAGGATTGTCCAAAAGTGTTAGCTTTTGATTCACAATTTATGTGCATAGTTTTATTTGGTAAGTCATAGACGGTTATGTAGGATGTTTTATTATTATTTTATAAGGAAATTATTTAATGACGAGCAATAAGGTTCTTGAAGATGTGACACCAAATGCTGAGTTTTTAATTAAATCTATAGCAGAACAGGGATATAGTCTAGGAACCGCTTTAGCAGACCTAATAGATAATTCCATTTCAGCTGAAGCTAGTAACATAGAAATTTTAGTGGATACACAGCAAGAGCCATTTACCCTTTATTTAGCAGATAACGGGAATGGTATGGATGTAGAAGCATTACGTTCCAGTATGCAATTCCCTAGCACGTCTCCAGACGCTAAGAGAGGTGGTATTGATCTAGGTAGATTCGGTTTAGGAATGAAGACGGCTTCTTTCTCCCAAACTCGTAAATTTACAGTCTTATCTAGAAAAAAAAATGGTGATAAATTTTCAGCACGTACATGGAATCTTGACATTTTAATATCAAATCAATGGAAAATAATTGTAAATTCAGATGAAGAAATAACGGACATACTTTCTGGTTATGAAACGCTTAGTAATAATTATTTAAACGAATTTACAGACTTTAAGGCAAATACTATTGTTGTATGGTACGGACTATATAAGTTTTATGATTTTATAAGAGAAGTTAGTCGTAAAGAGGCTCTTAAAACAGAACTCACCGAAGTTACATCTGAACATTTAGAGCTTGTGTTTCACCGTTTTATGGAAAGAAAAGAAGCCCCAGTTACTATTAGAATTAACAACAAGTTGTTAAAGGGCTTTAACCCTTTCCCATTAGATGAAAAAGATTTTAGGTCCATTGAGTATAAAAAAAGAAAGTTTGGCGATGACTCAATCAAACTGGAAGGCTATGTACTGCCTTCTCGGAGCATTTCTGAAGTTAAACAAGGACAAACCCTATGGACAACTAGAAATAGAAGTTTGATGGATATGGAAGGGATTTATGTATACAGGTTAGATCGTATAATTTTATTTGGGGGTTGGAACGGTTTATTAAAGAAAGCACCTAGAGTACAACTTGCTCGGTTGCAAGTAGAAATAGGGAATAATTCTGATGACAAACTTCATTTGAATGTAGCCAAATCACAAATGATAATTCCCCATGATTTAAAGCATGCTTTTATGTCTTATGTTTCCGAATTAAAAGACGAGGCAGTGCGAGAGTACCATAACAAAGGGATTAAAAGATTTCCAGATTTTAGAATGGTTGATAAAGGCGACCTTTTTGTCCGTAATGCTTCAAATAAAGGAACGTTATTAGAGCTTAATCATGACTTTTCAATTCTAACCACATTACAAAATGAGATGTCACCAAGCCAATTGGCGCAATTTAGAATTTTAATAAAGATGATAAATAGGTCAGTTAATAAAATGAGGAAGACCCATGAGGACACTGTTTTTTTAGGAAAAATCAAAGAGGATGATTTGTCTTCAGATGATTTGCTACTCGTGATAAAAAAGTTAAAAAAATCAGGTTTAACAAATGAATTTATTAAAGACAAAATTTTACCTAAGTTAGGTTTTAAAATTGAGTCATTACCTGCTGAAACATTAAAGGAGTTAATGTAAATGAAAAATAGAGATATTATTCACCTCATAAAAATGATGATTACTGAGTCTATCGGTGACAAAGAAAATAGGAATGAATCAATTGACAAAGACTTTTTTACAGACCCAAGTATGGAGAGTAAAGCATTGAATTGGGTTGGTGCTATGCCAAATTCATCAATTAGTAATGAAGATTTCAAATACCTATATGGTATAGCCATTAAAGAAAAAAAAGCGGAATATCATAGGATTCGTATGAATCCAAGTGAATCTTTGGATAACGAAGATACTAGGAAGCGTAATTGGTTAACACCCAGCAGAATTAAAGAGATTGGGTGGGAGAGTGATAATAGGCCCACTTATCGATCTCGATATTTTAAATATTTAAAAGATGAGTGTGGTAGATCTGAAAATTATGTCGAAGAGACCGAAAGATCAAGTCTTGATATTGTCAGAAGGTTAGGAGATCCTAAGTCAGATGATGGATTTTATGTTCGTGGGTTAGTTGTTGGAAGTGTTCAGTCAGGTAAAACTGCTAACTTTAATGCTGTGATAAATAGTGCTATCGATACAGGGTATAGTTTGATCATTGTTCTGTCTGGAATTATGGAGGATTTAAGACAGCAAACGCAACGGCGGATTGAAGCGGATGTCGAAGGTAAGTTTGAAAAAGGTGATTTTATAGGCGTCGGAAGGGTTGTATCATTTGGTCAAAATGGAGATGAGCCTGATGTTAAGGCTATTTCAGTACCCACATCTATTTATACGGATTTTAATAAATTAATTAAAAAGTCAGACTTTTCGTTAGCACATCAGAATCTTCTTGTTTGTAAGAAGAACACGTCAGTTTTAAAGAATTTATTGCTTTGGCTTCGTAATTATTTACATGACGAACAAGATAAAATTAGCTCACCTTTATCTCTATTGATTATTGATGACGAAGCAGACAATGCTTCACTAAATAATTTAGGTAGCAAGGGGCGAAATTATGCATCCACTATTAATGGTCATATTCGCGCACTTTTAGGGTTGTTTTATAAGAGATCATATTTAGGGTATACAGCAACACCTTTTGCTAATGTTTTGCAAGATAGACATGAGAAGCCATCAACATCGTGGCTAATTAAAGAAGGACAAGAAGAGATTGAACTTAGTATGGTGGATAGTTTATTTCCAAATGATTTTATTGAATTGCTTTTTCCAGAAAGTAATTATATTGGAGCAAAACATTTCTTTGAGACTAGGTTTAGTGAGATAAAGCAAATTGATCCTTTGCTAGCTCCAATTGAAGACCACCTTGAGTGTTTTCCTTATAGGCTAAATAGAGACAGTAATCAGCCTACTTCTGAAAGGGGAAGACATACAAGAGCCGCAGGTAAATATGACGACTTTCCTAATTATTTACCTGACTCTTTAAAAGAATCGGTGATGTGCTTTATTTTAGCGACTGCTATTCGTATAAGTCGCATGAGTTCTATGCGAGAGTCGAAGTTGTATCACCGACACAATACAATGCTGGTTCATGTTTCTAGGTTTATTCTTTGGCAGAATAAAACCAGAGACTTGATCCAAGAGTTTGTTGAGGAGTTAATCCCTAGGCTCGAGAATGAGTCAACAACTGGAGTTGATTCAGTTTATGAAGAATTTGAGAGGTGCTGGTATAAAAATTATGCTTATGTTATGGAAAACATAAAGTCTTATCTTCCAAGTGATTATAAAGATGACTTTTTAATTCCTAAAACATTTAAAGAAATCAAGCCTTTACTCATTGAGGTGGCTAATAGCATAGAAGTGAAAGCTGTTAATAGTTCCAAAAATCTTGAAGGTAGAAGAGATGAACTTAGTTACCCCAAAAAAGGTAAAGAGAAAACTTATATTGCAATTGGTGGTAGTAGATTATCAAGAGGGTTCACATTAGAAGGCCTAACAGTAAATTACTTTATTAGAAATACAAGTATGTCGGATACGCTTATGCAGATGGGGCGTTGGTTTGGGTACAGACCTGGGTATATAGATTGTTGTAAATTATTTACTACAAATGATTGTTTTGAGAAGTTTAATTTGGTAACTAGAACTACTGAAGATTTAGAGCAAAAATTTATTGAAATGAATCGAAACCCCGCAAATACACCGGAGACCTTTGGGTTGCGGGTTTTGACGGACCCGGATGTGATAAAGCTAACTCGTGCATCCATTTTGAAGAATACAGAGCAAGTTAACTGCTCATATTCAGATTGCTTGGAGCAAACAACTAAGTTCAAGATAGAAAAAGAACGTATAGAGAGCGCATGGGCTAGTTTAAAAAACTATTTGTCTGAGCGTAGTTCAAAATTTGAGTTTAAGTATAATTCGAGTAAGGATAAGCTTGATTATTTGGTTTATAACACTGAAAGTGTTAGTGATGTTTTTTCATTACTTGATTTGCCCAATTCTTTTAATAATGCTGGCTCAGCAGATGAAGAAGGGTATTTTAATAATTTAAAAGCATTTATTTCTTTGTGTAATGAGCAAGAAAAACTTACTGACTGGTCGATAGTACTAAGAGCCTCGGGAGCAGGGGGAGTTCTGGATCTTAGTGAATTAGGTTTGCCATGTTCAATTACCAAAACCGTTAGAGCTGGGCCAGTGGCGCAAAGGTGGCAAGATTATTTTATTAATGAACATGTTTTCCCATCGGGAGCTGGAAGTTCAAACATTCATGGAGGAGGTGTTGATTTACAAATTAGGCTTGACCAAGCAACAATTGAAGAGGCTACCCGTGATTATAAAAACCAGTGGATTGAGGATTATAGGGATAAAAATCCTTCAAAGACTGAGGATGAATTGTTGAGAAAAAAGGAGAGGTTGAAAGTCCCGGAGAAAGCATATCGTAGAAGAATGACCGCGAAAGAAGGTGTTATTGTTATTTATCTTTTAGACTTGGTAAATATATTCCAGAACAACAAGGGAGACATTAAAGGTCTTGCTGATTTAAGAGAGAGTCTTAATTTAGAAACCCCACTAATCGGTTATGCTATTGGAATTCCTGAAGTTGGTGATGATGTTGGTGGGACGTTTCTGCAGAGTATTTTTCATAAAAGTCAAGGTGATGAGGTTGACGATGATGGAGATGATGCATACAACGACTACCAGGATGTACTGGAGAGTAGCTAATGGAGGCCTTTGCTTTAGAAACCAAGTGGAAAAGGATATCCCATGATCAAAATAGTGAATTTGTTTTCTCTCGTATAGATTCGGTATGTATTCCAGAACTATACATAGGGTTAAATTCATCATTAAAAAGATGCTTGTTGCTTGAATTACCTCATGATCACGCTGTGGATTTTCAACCAGTAGCTAAGCAAAACTTACTGCTAGAACTATATTCAGACCCTGAATATATAGTTTTACAATTAACGGATGATAGTTTTTATGACTTATTCAATGATTTGATTATTTCTTTGTATCAAAGTATTAAAACTATCTCGGACATTTCAGAATGCTCTTCAATTTTTATACGATCATTTCATAAGTGGAGCCAGTTTTTTCATGATAAGGACTCCAATAGATTAACCGAAAATACTATTAAGGGTTTATTTGGTGAGTTAATTGTTTTAAGAGGCTTATTAGAAAAATGTACCTCAGCAAAAATTAATGATCTATTAGATTCTTGGAAAGGTCCTTATGATCAAGGGCATGATTTTGTTTTGGGGGATAAAAATATAGAAGTTAAAACTAAAGATCATACAAAGTCATCTATACGCATAGCCAGTGAACAACAGCTTGATGAGGTCGCTGGTAAAGCATTGGAGTTGCTTGTCATTTCTGTAGAACGAGATTTTATAGACGGGTTTTCAATTGGCGATGTCTTTGAAGAAATTAAGGATATTACTATCAATAGACTGGGTGATTACACCATTCTTCTTGAAGCTATCAGACAGAAAGGTTTAACCAGTGCAAACATTAAGGATTATGATAATTTTAGATTTATTCCCATTGATAAAATAATCTACGACTGTTCGCTAAGTGATTTCCCAAAACTAGTAAGAACAAACATTCCAGCTGAAGTGTGCCAAGTGAGATACAGTATTCAGTTAACGAACATTGATCAATTCATAATTAGTAAGGATACGTTCTAAATGGACTTAGAAGAATTACAGGATGTAAGACGTAATATATTAGATGATGCAATAGATGAGCATGGGTTTACGCAACAGAATTTAGTATTGTCTGAAGTCTTACCATTGATGCTAGATGCAAAATTAATTGATTCTGAGGACATCAATGAATCATATTTTATAAATGAAAGTGAAAATTTAAAGATCAATGCTTATACAGTTAATGAGTCTGGTGAACGACTTCAACTTTTTTTAATAAATGAAGAGTCATTAGATGAAGATACTTCCAAAGATGCTTTTCTTTTTTCACAAAAGGCTGAGTATGAGAAATATTTTAAGAAATGTGTGAAGCTTCTGAAGCAAGCTCTGAAAAGTGAATTACATGAACAGGTGCAAGATGCGGATCCGGTAAAATTGCTAATAAATAAATTATCATCTATTGAAGGTTTTGAGCAGTTTGATGTTTTTGAAATATTCCTAGTGTCACTAACTGCTACTGTATCACTAAAAGGAGCAAGCATTCAGCCAAGGCTCATGCGGTTTGATGATGATAAATTAACCGTTTCGTACTCTACTAGTGAAGGTGTTAAGCGTAGTAAAGAGTTTCTGCTTATTCGGCAAGTCGTTGATTTGAATTTCTTATTTAATGCTTTAGCTTCGGGTGGACACAGAGAGGTTTTGACGGTAAATTTCCAAAAAAGTTTCGGGTACGATTTGGAAGTAATCAGTGCAGCACAAGAAAAAAACTTTGAGTCATATTTGTGTGTGTTAAATGCAGAAATATTATTTGATTTGTACAAACGCTATAGTACTCGTTTGCTAGAAAAAAATGTTCGTTCTTTTTTGCAATTTAAAGGTGTTAATAAAGGCATTAAGGATACTATTAGGAAAGAGCCTGAAAAGTTTATAGCGTATAACAATGGATTAACAATTACCGCAACGGATGCCAGTATTTTTCAGAATAAAAAGAAGCTTTATATAGAGTCATTGACAGATTTCCAAATTGTCAACGGAGGACAAACGACAGCTTCAATTTATTTTTCAAAAAAAGATGGGTTGGATATTGCTCAAGTTAAGGTGATGGCTAAAATAAACTTGGTGAAAGAGTTAAAGGATCAGGACTTAAATCAACTTATCTCAAATATAAGTGAATATTCTAATTCACAATCTAGGGTCTCAAAAGTTGACTTAAGAGCTAGAAATCCACAATTAGTCACTTTAAAACAATTAAGTGATAGTGTTATTACACCCAGTGGATCTAAATGGTTTTTTGAACGTGCAAAGGGAGAATTTAATACAAAAGTTAGAATGGCAGGCTCGAGTGCAGCAAGAATAAAAAGAGATTTTCCAACCAGCAACCGTTTTACAAAAGAATTATTAGCTAAGTATTATTGTGCTTGGGGAGAAGCTCCTTATGCAGTTAAGAAAGGTGGGGAAAAGATTTTTAGAGCTTTTATTGAGCAAATTTCTCCAGAAGATTCACAGGATGAAGTAGTTAATATTGATAGGGATTTTTATGAATCATTGATAGCAAAGATTATCATGTTTCGGAGCATGGAGAAAATTTACGGTCAAGGAAAGAACTCAATGGGACAGTTGCGCTCAGCAGTTATACCTTATGCTTTATCTATAATATATCTATATAGCGATGGTTCTAATCATAGACCTGATTTTAATTTCTCCAAGATATGGAGAAGCCAAGAAATAGACAGTGATCTTGCTGAATATTTGAGATCCCTAATGGTTTTAATGAATGATCTAGTAAAGGATTATTCTGCGAGCGATGATTATGGGGAGTATTCAAAGAACCAAGAGTTATGGTTTTCCATTAAAAATTCTCGTGAAATTAACGAGTTTATGAATAATGATAATAGTAGGAAGATCTTTGCCAACTATACAGCTTCATGAGGTTAAATCTAGATTGTTCTATTTTTCATGCTCGGTTTTGAAAGCCTTAGAGTATGATTTTCTAAAAATTTAAATTAGTTTGTTTATGGAAATACATGAACCTGGTATGCTTTAGGTATGTGTAAAAAACAATATCCCGTAATTGATCTTTTTGCTGGTCCTGGTGGATTAAGTGAAGGATTTAGTTCTTTTGGTTTAGGTGGTAAGTCAAAATATCCTTCTCTTTTTTCTGTGGTTGTATCAGTAGAAAAGGAGAAGACAGCTCATGCAACTTTAATGCTCAGGTCTTATTACAGGGGGCTAATTGTTAAAGGTCTTTCGCTTACCAATTATTATGCATGGTTGAATGGGGAGTCAGAGACCTATAAAAAAACTGTACAAGAAGATGAAGTGTGGAACGAGGCTAAGTCTCATGCGTTACTTCATGAACTCGGCGTGGATTTGGAAGCAGATGAAGAACTTGAAAATCACATCCTAGCTAAGCTAAAAGGATTTGATAGAAGTTCTGTATTAATCGGGGGGCCACCGTGTCAAGCCTACTCGCTTGTTGGACGTGCAAGAAATAAGGGTAATAGTTCATACAGTGCTGAAGAGGACCATCGGCATTTTTTATACAGAGAATATCTTAAAATACTTTACCGAACCGAGCCTTCTATATTTGTTATGGAAAATGTAAAGGGTATTTTGTCGTCTAAGGTTAATGGGGAAAGGATTTTCCCAAGTATTCTTAAAGACCTTGTCGCACCACATGAAGCTTTAGGGAAAGAATTTGGTAAGAAATATGTAATTTATTCCTTGGTAACCAATAGAAGGTTCCGATATGGAGATGATCCCGCATCTGTTGAGGGCACTGATTTTCTGATTAGGTCGGAACATTACGGTATCCCACAAAAAAGGCACCGCGTTATCCTATTAGGAATAGAAGAAAGTATAGATGTTATTCCCGATAAATTAAGGGCGAGCACAACTACTATAAATGTTCGCGATGTCACCTCAGGGTTACCCCCTCTTAGGAGTCGTTTATCTAAGGGAGGAGATTCGTCAGAAAACTGGGTTAAGATAATTCAAGAAGTTTCGCAGGAACTAATAGATGATCTAAAAAAATCAGAACAACTTCCTGAGTTAGTGGGTGAAGTAAAACGCTTATTAAATCAGGATAAACGTATCGGGTTAGACGATGGAGGGTTAAGAGTTGAACCATCAATCCTAAATTCAGAAGAGCAATTATTACCAGTATATTTGGAGTCCTGGTACCAGGATAATTGTTTAAATAAAGTTCTTAATCATGAATCTAGAGGGCATATTAAAGAGGATCTGAAACGATACTTGTTCATAGCAACCTATGGGCAAATATACGGTATTTCACCTAAAGCTTCTGAATTCCCTTCATTTTTAGCACCAGAACATAAGAGTTGGCATAGCGGTAAATTTGCGGATCGTTTTAGGGTCCAATTGAGTAATTCACCATCAGCTACAATGACTAGCCACATTTCAAAAGATGGTCATTATTTTATCCATCCCGATCCTGCGCAGTGTAGAAGCCTTACAGTTAGAGAGGCTGCTAGGTTGCAGACCTTTCCTGATAATTATTTTTTTATGGGACCAAGAACTCAACAATATGTACAAGTTGGAAATGCCGTTCCGCCACTTTTAGCACGGCAAATTGCTCAAGTTGTGCATGGTGTTCTTGAAAAGGTAGGGGAGGAATAAATTACGGATAGAATTATATTTTACTTGTTACCTAAAAACATATTGATTAGTGTTATTAAATATTGACACTAAAAACAAAAAGCATATACTGAACTTAAGCGCTGATTTGAACTCAGCTTGCAGGGCGCTTTATAAATACTAGCTAAAGAGGGAATATGATGGCCCGATTTAGCAAAAGCTAGAGCGGGTTTTTTTATGCCTGTTAGAAACCGCCGAGTTAATTACAACAACTTGCAGGGCGGTCTATAAATGCTGCTAAAGCGTTGAACGGCATTTCTAATGCTGATTTCAACCTTTTTTAATAAGAAATCAGAAAAGAGGTGCCAGCATGTCTGCAAAAACATTAGTTCGTAAACAATCCGAAGTCCAACCATCACTACGAGTCTTGGGCGTCTATGGGTACGATGATCTTGAACCTGTCATCTGGGCTGCACTAACAAGTGGTGATCCCCTTTTACTGATGGGCAATGCAGGAACTGGCAAGACCTATTTGCTTAATAGTCTTGCTGAGGCATTACAACTTGAACATCGCCATTATAACGCCAGTTTGATTTCATTCGATGATCTGGTCGGCTTTCCATATCCATCTGAAAACTACCAATCAGTCAGTTACCTTTCCACACCCGCAACGGTCTGGAAAGCACAGTCTATTCTGATTGACGAAATTAACCGGTGTAAACCCGAACACCAAAACAGATTGTTTTCGCTGATTCATGAGCGACGAGTTCAAGGCATTAGTCTGGATAAGCTTCAGTACCGTTGGGCCGCACAGAATCCGCCACCCGACCCAGAAGATCCCAATGCTGAGATCTATGAGGGTGTTGAAGCACTAGACCCAGCCCTTGCAGACAGATTTGCCTTCTTGATTGAAGTGCCTGACTGGCATCAGCTTTCGGATGCAGATAAACAGCTTGTGACAGACCCGGCGGGAACGGGTCAAATCTCAGATGATAATGGTCTACTGTCAGCAAAGGTTAAGGGGTGGCAAAAACAATTTGAACTGCTATTACAATCACCACCCGCTATAGTCATCGACTATGCCTGTATTGTTGCAGATCAACTCAAGTCAATAGATATTCGCTTGTCTCCGCGACGAGTCAGACAAATTGCCCGTAATCTTCTAGCTCTTTTAGTGGTTAGCGGTGATACATCCAGAAAAGGAGTGTTTTTACTCGCTCTGCAATCCAGTCTTCCACAGACTGCATATGGTGACAAGATTGATCCAAAGACTGTCCGTTCAGTTCACAATACAGCATGGACAATTGTCAATGGAAACGAGCAAGATCGATGGCTGGCACAGTTTCGCCAACAAAGAAGTCTTACGGGTAAGGTAAAACGATTGTGTGAAGGAGCACCTAATCCTGACACCGGAAGCATCGCCATCAGTCAGGCACTATCTTCGCTCTTAAAGGCTGATAAAATAGCCTTTGTATTTGTTGTTTATCCCGCTGTTGCAAAAGGACATTTTAATATCGGTGCAGAAGGTTTACATGCCTTATCCGAGATAGCAGGTAAGATTTTTGATGTGGATGGAACCATCCAGTGGCGAGGTTCCAGAGGATCTGTCCCTCCACCAGATCCATTAACACAGCTGGTTAAAAAACTGGAAAGTAAGATTTCCGGGCCAAGATTGATCCGTGCCTGTCAGTTATTTTCTTATCTTTTAACTAACAACATTGAAGTTGCGCGTCCTTTACAACTGGAAAAGGCTTTCAATGAAGCGGTGGAAATTATCGCAAAACATTCAGGTCTGGATCAATGAACATTGACAACAGTCCTTTAAGTGCTAATTCGGGACCTTATGGACGTCGCCCACATCTGCTGACAAGACAAATAAGGGAGTCGTTATTAAACCGGCAGACAGCAGGCTTTGACTGGCTTTATATTGAAACAGTGGGGCTTCCCGATGAATATGCTCAATTTGATGAGTCCGTGCCCGAGGATGTAGTGACTGAGTGGGCGGTAGCGTGTGGGTACACCTCGCTGCGTGATGCAGATCAATCGGTTCAAAGGCCTCAGGCATTATTGCTTTGCCGCCCGTCTAAACAGTCACCCGAAATAAAAAAACAAGGGGTCAATCGTTTTCTGCTTCGCCAGGCACTTATCTTGTCAAGATGTATTAAGTCTACCTATGACCCCGATAAAACCCTTATCATCACGGCACGTAGGCTGCAACGTAAATGGGATCTTTATACTATAGGAGGATTCTATGCGCCTGAATACTAATTACTTTGAATCGATTCTCTATGACCTGATTGACGAGAACACCCTGGCCTGCGCCGCTGTATTGAGGATTGTAACGGTTCAATATACCAACAGTGTGCCAACGCTTGCCGTAACAGCACAAGAAAAACCCAGGCTATTAGTCAACCTGGATTTTGTTTGTAAGCACTGTCACTGTGAAGAAGATGTTAAAGCCGTTCTTCTGCACGAATTTCTGCATGTTTTGTTAAACCATACAATAGATTTCAAAATCGTGACGCCCGCGTTGAATATAGCGTTAGATGCCATTATTAATGCAATTATTCATCGTCTTGCAGGACCTATTATCTCAGAATTTTTTAGTCGATTCTATGCAGATGAAACTGAGATTACCCGGCTACTTCGCCCTTACAATTCAATAGATCAGACTAATAGACTGGATCAAATATGGGCTGATCTGTATGCTGGAAAACTCGTTGTTGACGATATTTTAGACCTTGCGGAACAATTAACCACTCCTAAAGATTTAGATTGCCTGCTAGTGGGTAATCATGCAGGTTTAGAAACTTGTGACAAAGACTCTGTCTTGGGAGAAGCGGTCCGGGAAACACTTCAGCAGATGGACGGTTCTGGCATCTGGCGGGATATTCAGCTTCCAGGGTTAGGTGGTGCGTTGGCCGATGCAGAAGCATTAGCAGTCAATGATTCATACAGAGAGTGGGAACAAGATGCCTGGCGAATTCTTAGAAAATGCCTGACTGACGATAAAAATAACCGTCATATTGTTCCTGTGGACATTGATATAACACTGCCTGTGCTAACACCCGCAGACCGGAGAGCCTGGCTAAGAGCGGGATGGTCACCCATTTTACCCAGTTCTCGTTCAACAACAAAAGTGAGGAGACAGGAATCAGGTAAAACGGCACAAGTATATCTGGATATCAGTGGTTCTATGAATGAGGAACTCAATGCACTGGTAGGTCTTTTGTGGAAACTGCGTCGACATATACGCTCACCCTTCTGGTCGTTTTCTAACACCGTGGAATCTGCTGAAATTATTGACGGACAATTAAAAACCTGTGGTACAGGCGGTACAGACCTGAATCCGGTGCTGGAACACATCATAAAAACCCGAGCGAAGAAGTCTATTATTATTACAGATGGCTATGTCGGCGGCATTGCCTCGCATTTACTTGAGCAAGTTCAATCGGCTCAGCAAATATATGGGATCGTGTCTCGAGACGGAATAACGACACCTTTTCAACAAATCGGTATTGAGTACGCTCAGCTTGGGAGGTATGCATCATGATTCGATGTGCTGAAGCTGTACTTGATGGTCATCCTGATAAATTTTGTGACATTATTGCAGATAGACTGGTTCAGTTGGCAATGGATGTTGATCCTGCAAGCTGCGCTCAAGTCGAGGTAGGCATCTGGTCTGACCAGATATGGCTGAGTGGAGCCATAGTCTCAGAAATAGAGTTTGAGTTTGATGCAAAACAGCTGATTACAGAGATTGGATCTGAAATCGGTTATACCCAGGACAATCATATTGACGCAGCCAAGTACCAGATTTCTGATCATGTTTGCCGTGTTATTGCCGACCCCCTTGATTATGCCGAATACTACGCAGACCAGTGCATCATTATTGGTTGGGCTGGATATGACAAGAAGACACACTTTTTGCCACCCGAACAGTTTCTGGCGCACCGGTTTCGTGAAGCTTTGGCAGAGGCAACACGTCCTGAATCTGAAATGGCTCTTTCAGGCGAAGGACCGGATGGTAAGCTTCTTGTCCGGCTCCGAGAAAACTTTGGCGGCGAAGAATGGTGTCTTGAACATATCTTGGTCACTCTGCAACATCGCCCTGATACCAGTCTTGCAGATCTGAATGAACACGTTCTGGAATTGCTGGAAGGCGTTTACACAAAGATCGTTAAAGACGATCCACGCTGGGTCCTGCCTTTTAATAGTATAACGATCAGGGTTAATCCCAATGGTGCTTTTTATGAAGGAGGAAGTGATAGTGATAATGGTCAGACCGGGCGTAAATTGGTGATAGATTATTATGGGCCTCATATTCCAATAGGTGGCGGGGCACTCAGTGGCAAGTCGTTACACTATATTGATCGATTAGCCGCTTACGCTGCACGACAGCTGGCTGTTGAGACAGTCCAGGAGGGCGCTAAAGATTGTCTGGTTCAGCTTAATTATGCACCAGCGGTTACAGACCCCCTGGACGTTTATATATCAGCGTCAGTAGCAAGTAAAGTCGAGAAAGAAACTTTAACCAAGCAAGAAATCCTTAAAAAATACCAAAATACAAAGATTGGACATCTGGGATGTGGGACTCATTTCTTTGACTTGAATTTACTCTGGAATACAGTGCAAGAATAGGAGGCATACTATGAGCTAAGAACACAAGAAAAATAGGGAGACTGTTCAAAATTCTGTGTCAACATAATGCGCTGCATCCATATGGTCACAGCTACAACACTGTTGGCTAGGTGTAGAATAGTTATAGTCTAGCCTCTTTATTTCTGAAGCGTGTGCTGAAAAACTGGTGACACTAATTGTGATTGCCGCTAATAAACAAACTGCTTTCATGTGTTCTTATTTTGTTCTTAGAAGATTGAAATATGATACTTGTAAATAAGACAGTGCAAGCTACTTTAATTATTGTGTGGCGTCTTGATCAGCGTTACATACTTCTTAAAATTAAGGTGGGCGCATCCTGACAAGAGTTGGGTGCGCCTTTTTTATATACGGCAATTATGATCCTTGTGTTTTTAAGGCACAGACTGATACTCTTTAATAAATAGTTAATAGGGAAGGAGGTTTGTTTTGGCTGAGGAGCAATGTTTATTTTGTCATATTCCACAGGATAGGGTTATTGCTGAAAACTCTATTGCCTATGCGATTCGTGATGGGTTTCCAGTTACTGAAGGTCACACCTTAATTATTCCAAAGGATCATGTGGATGAATATTTTGGGTTGTCTATTGAGGAACTGTTGGGATGTGATAATTTGTTAAAGTCTGTACGGAGAGACTTACTTTTAGTTGATGATTCCATCAAAGGATTTAATATTGGTATGAATTCTGGGGTTGTAGCCGGACAGACGGTCTTTCATTGCCATATTCATTTGATTCCAAGACGAGAAGGTGATGTTGAAAACCCTCGTGGAGGTGTTAGGCATATCATTCCGGGTAAAGGGCATTACTAGAGTATGTCTGAAATCTTTAATGATAAAGAATTAGAGTTAGAAGATTATTGGCGAGCTATTATTTTAAGGGGTAGAAATGAAGCGTCGTATAAATTCTCTTTGGCTAAAACGTTATTGAATTTAAAGCCAGAGTCTGGTCAGTTGATTAAGATAGGAGATTTGGCTCCTCTTTTCTCATCTCACATTGCTGAACATCTTAAAAAAGCTAATAAGCAAGGGAAGTCGGGTAGCAGTCCATTTTTAGACTCGTGTAGGCGTTTTAATGCGGGTGATATTGATGAAAATATGCTTATTGATCAAACAATACGATTTGGTTTTGATAGTGTCATTAAGGCATTCCATGTTGTTAATCAAGCTCCGACTTCAATACGTTTTTTTAATGATGAACGACAAGAGAATAAAGGAATACGAATAACTGATGAGTTTTCAGCTTTACTTGAGAAACAGCAAATATTGAATTTACCTCTTGAAGTCGAATCAAGATGGAGGCTTGTTGAAACCTCATGGGAATTGACTTTACCCAGAGGTGTTCTTTCTGTTAATTACGATCTGGATAAGGAAGTGTTATTCACTATTGGTGGTGAGCAAAAACGAATAAATATCACTGGGTGCCGTGATGCATTAAATGGTTACCAGAAGGGAAGGTGCTTTTATTGTTTTTCTGAAATATTTATTGATAAGTCAAATACCCCGCCTGAGGTTGATCATTTCTTTCCTCATGTGCTTAAGCAGCATAACTTTGGCTCTTTAATCGATGGGGTGTGGAATCTTCAACTAGCCTGCAAAGATTGTAATAGGGGGGAATCTGGTAAATTTGCACAGTTACCAACGCTGCGTTTATTAGATCGATTACATAGAAGAAACGAATTTCTGATTTTGAGTCGCCATCCTCTACGAGAAGTATTAATGCAACAAACAGGTAAGACACCAGAGCAACGCATCGTATTTTTAAATGATTTTTATAACAGGGCAAAAGAGATCTTGATTCATCAGTGGGATGCTAAAGAGAAATTTCCACCAGTCTTTTAGCAAGGGCATGAGCAGTTGGGGTGATGATGGTGATTCCGTTAAGTGAACACACGTCGGTTCAATTCCGAACTTTGGGATCGAACTGAGATGAATTTATTTGATGATTTATTGGGGGTATTTCTGGGGGTATATTTCTAACATTAAATTTGAAAGTTGTTATATATCAAGCAATTACAGTATATATGTGGTTGACCCCGCCTCCACCAATTTTGAAAATAACCCTTTGAAATATAAGGGTTATTTTTTGTCAAAATGTCATTGATTTTCACTGGTGAGATACACAGGTGAGATACAATGACAGTTCAAAACCCATCTTATTTACTCAAATCACGACATGGGATATGGTATTTTCAAGTTCAAATACCAAAAAAATATTCTAAGACTCAAAAAAGACAATTATTTAAGAAATCGTTAAAAACAACCAATCGTCTGTTAGCATTAAAGAAAGCAAGGGTATGGTGGTTGAAAATGGAAGAAAATGATTTTCAATGGGAAGAAGCAGCAGAAACACTTAATGAGCAATATCATCAAGGTAAATTAATCTATCAACGGTTAAATAAACTTGATAGTAATGACCCTGTTGAGATTGCTGAGTTTCTTGAGTCTGTCAATCAGCGTTGAAAAGTTTCCACCTGTCAGCGTCCAAAAGTTTCCACTTTCCCTAGGATATTTACGCTGTTTTTAACCCTGATTTTCGATGCTTAAACCGATAAGAATCGTTCCCTG
>Ga0114932_10003087_pt1 | contig 16725 bp, 15 predicted proteins | sample 2SBtaG_2_FD_87286 | JGI IMG/M metagenome (GOLD analysis project Ga0114932, IMG submission 87286) | Deep subsurface microbial communities from Kolumbo volcano to uncover new lineages of life (NeLLi) - 2SBTROV12_ACTIVE470 metaG | ecosystem: Environmental > Aquatic > Marine > Volcanic ... | reverse complement strand
GGCGGTCCTGCAGGGTCAGGGGGGCGGTGACATAGGGGGTTTGGCCGGCCGGCCGCCTGGCCAACACGGTAAGCACCAGTTTTGCCGCCGTCGCCTGACCCGGGCCGACCAGTTGGGCTGAGCGCAGGGCATCAACGGTTTCCATATACCCTTCGACGCGGGCCGTGAAGGCGCCGACCGGCTGCAGGTCCACGTCCAGCGCCAAGGTGCCGCTGCCCTGAAGCTTCAGCGGCCCGTGATCGATGCTGAGACGCGAGATCTCCAACGTGCCGCCGGCATCGCGCCAATTCGTCAACAGGGCCGGATCACGAAGGTGACCCAGGGCACCGGTCAAATGACCAATGATGCGGGCCGTCGCCAGTTCACGGCCGAGCGGTGTCGCCCAACGGGCCGGCATCTTGACCCCGTCGGCGCCGGCATCGATCTTCAGCGGCGGCGCATCACCAACGCCGTCACCGCGCCAGCCGAAATCGACGGCCAGATTGTCGACCCCCAAGCGGCCGGCCTGGGAGATGTCGGCGCTCAGGCCCTCGGTCCGGAGTCCGCCATCAACGGCGCCGCGCCGGCCCAGCACGATGTTGATATTGAACCGCCGAACCGCCATGGATATGCGCCGCGCGCCGATAATCTCATGCGGGCCGCTGAGATCGACCTGAATTTCCGCCAACCGCCAGGGCCGGATCAAGCCCCGCAGCGCCGGCGGGCGCCATTCCGCCGTCGCCTGGCCTTCGACAAAAACCTTGGCGCCAGCCATGCGGACATCCAGCCACAAGGGAAACCCGCCGACATCCAGGGAGATATAGCTGACACTGATACCGCGCTTCGCCTGATCATTGATCCAGGTATCGATGCCTGAGCGCACCGTATTGGCGGCGGTCATCCAATAGATGGTGTAGAGGCCGACGGCGACGGCCAGGAACAGCGCCGCACCTCCGGCCAAGCGCGGCCAGCGGCTGCCGGTACGCGGCGGCGGGGCCGGGTCGGATGGGTCGGCTTGGAATTCGCTTTCGGCCATCGCCGGTGGACCTCCAAAAATCACTGCAGTTTAGTCCGCACGGCCGGCCACGGCCATAGAACTTGCGACAGGGCCGCACCGATTGCACTCGGCCCCGGAACGGTCTAGAGCAAGGGGCCACGGAGGCCCCGCACGTCACCATAAGGGAATGCAGTTCATGGCGAATGTCCAAGCCCCAGCCAATCAGAGCCTGACCTGGACCATTGCCGCGCCGGCCGTGTTGGTGTTCCTGTGGAGCACCGGGTTCATCGCCGCCAAATGGGGCTTGCCCTTCGCCGGGCCGTTCACCTTCATCGCCATCCGCTTCGGCGTCGCGGCCGTCGTGCTGATTGGCATCTCCGTGGCCATGGGCGGCGTCGCCCTGGTCACCTGGCAGAGGGCCTGAAAAATGTTGTCAAACCGCCCGCCCGGCGATTTTTGGGTGTTCGCCTACGGCTCGCTGACCTGGAAGCCGGACTTCGACCACGCCGAGGCCAAGCCGGCCACCGTGCACGGCTATCACCGCGCCCTATGCATCCGTTCCGACGTCTACCGAGGCACCCCCGACGTGCCCGGTCTGGTGTTCGGCCTGGACCGGGGCGGGTCGTGCAAGGGCATGGCGTTTCGGGTCAGCGAGAAAAACGCCGCCGCCGTCGCCGCGAAACTGTGGTCGCGCGAGATGGTCACCGGCGTCTATCAGCCGCGCTGGCTGAAGGCCCACATTGGCCCCGCGGCCGCCACCACGACGGTCTGGGCCTTCGTCGCCGAACGCCGCCACGAACAATATGTCGGCCGCCTGGACGACACCGAGACGGTTCGGCTGGTATTGCAAGGCCACGGCCGGGCCGGACCCTGCCTGGAATACCTGGCCAACACGTTGCAACATCTGGACGCCATGGGCATCGGCGACGCAAACCTGGCGCGCATCGTCGGCCTGGCGGAGGCCGCCGCACCCGGCGGTCCGTGAGCGCCGGGTGAATGGTGGCGTCACGAAGCGATGTCGTGCTGCGCGTTCTGTGGATTGAGGCGTTGGCGCCGAACCGCCTCGTTAAGATGCCCGTCATCCGACGTCGAACTGGCGATCAGCCAGTCGCGGAAGGCCGACAGACCAGGCGATTTGGCGCGTTCCTCGGTGCAGACGAAATAGCAACCGAGGCCGCGCGGCAGGGTCACTTGGAAGGGCACGATCATTTCCCCGCGCTCGATTTCATCGGCCAGGTAGGTTCTGTTGACCATCGCCATGCCAAGCCCGGCGCGGGCCGCTTCCAGAGCCAGCAGGCAGTTGTCAAAGGTGATGCCGTCGGTCGGATTGATGCCCTCGGCACCGACCGCCGACAACCATAGGCGCCAATATTCGGTCGTGTTGGCGGAATGGATCATGGTGATATTTTCTAGATCCGCCGGCACCCGGACGGGCGCAATCTGCTCCCACAGGCGCCGCGAGCAAATGGGAACCACCTCTTCGCCGAACAAATACCAACTGTTCAATCCGTGCCAGTCGCCGCTGCCGTAACGAACGCCCGCATCGATATCCTCGCGTTTGAAATCGACCAGCCGATAGGAGGTCGAGACATGGACGCTGAAATCCGGATAGAGCGCCTTGAACAGCGGCAGGCGTGGAATAAGCCAACGGGTCGCGAAAATCGGCAACACGGAAATGCGCAGCCGGTGATCATGGCCCTTGCCACGCAGGAAGTCCGTGGCCACGGCGATCATATCCAACGCCTCGCGCACCGTACCGACATAGGCGGCGCCCTTGTCGGTAAGCGAAAGCTTGTTGTTCTGGCGCCAGAACAGGCGCACACCAAGACGCCCCTCAAGAACCTTGATCTGATGGCTGACGGCGGCCGGCGTCAGGTTCAACTCGACGGCGGCCTGCGTAAAGCTCAGCAATCTGGCGGATACCTCGAACGCCCGCAGCGTCTGCCAAGGCGGATCGCGAAACGATTTGAACGGCTGAATGTTTGGATCCTCCCCAAATATTATTTGACGAGTCTAACAATAACTTTCTCTGGTTTCAAATTGATTTGGAATTCAATCTGACATTGAAGGAAGGGAATATGGAACCGAAAACCAAGAAAAGCCTGAATGCGGCGATTTGCTGCCTCGAATACCTGCAAGCGGATCTGGGGGAACTGGGCGTGGAGAAGGCGGTCCATTTTTTGGATTGCGCGATCCAGGAAATTTCCGATGCCCTTCCCGACACTGAAACCCAAGCCAAAATTATTCATATCGGCACACGCCAACGCAAAAGCCTTTGAGCGCAATCTTGCGTTCACGGCCCCAATCAACGGAATAACCAGCGGAAGAAGGGATATCAGAACCATGACGGCAAACATCATTGAGAGCGTCTTCACACAAACCCAACCGCCTTTGGATTTCGTCGTCCACGAGGCGGTCTCCAGCTTCCTCGGCATTCCGCCGGAATCTGTTGTCTCCATGCCGAACAGTGAAAAATATCACGAAGCCGAACACCCCGGCATGGTGACCGGGGATCTGCATGAGGTGTTCGCCATCATGCGCGAGTTGAACAGCGAAGGCATTTCCAACCCGGCACTGTGCACCACGGAACACGGCGGCCCGTCGTTCCGCGACACCTTGATCTCCGTCGTCGGCGACATTTCCCGGCACGCCGGCGGACGGCCCATCCGTTACGTTGAACTGGGGCCTGAACCGGTGAAAACCGGGATGATCCTTGATGTCCTCCAAGATACCGACATTGAGATCAGTTCCTACACGGGTATCGACATCAATCCGGCATCCGAAGGCATCATTCGCCAGGCCGCCGGCCGGTTCCTGCCGGCCGAAAAAATTCGCCACGTGACCGCCGATTACCACACCATCGATGGCTTTGAGCCCGCCGATGACGATGCCGTCACCTTGGTCACCATGCTGGGCTTCCAAGAGGGCAATGAATCGCCGCGCCGCATGGCCGGCATGTTTCGCCGTATGCTGGATACGGGAGACGTCTTGTTGGCCGAGATGCAGCTTTTGCCGCGCGCCAATTGGCTGGCGATTTTCGATTTCTACTCAAATGAGTTGATGCGCCGTTTCTCGAAGATCGGTCTGAAGAAAATATTCGGCGAGATTGATTCCGTCTACGGCGTCGTCCTGGTGCCGGTTCCCGTCGATATCTGCGGTACCGGCTTTGTCGCCGTGACCACGGAACGGATCGTCGCCGAGGGCGATTTGAACGACACCGTCATCATCACCAATTATTGTCTGAAATTCACCCAGGAAGACTTTAGGCGGGTGCGCGAATTCGACGGTTGCTTCCGCATCCTCTCGCAGCGCACCACGGGCGACGAATCGGTCGGCTTCCAACTGGCCGAGCGTCTGTAAGACATGCCGGACGGGATGGACAGCATGCAACGGCCCGAAAAACCGAAGCTCGCCGAACGCCATCTGATCGGCCCCGGTCTGGCCATCGTCGCCTCAACCTACGGGCTGGCCAGGTATTGTTTCGGGCTGTTCGTGCCGGAATTCGAACGCGCCTTCGGTGCCGATCCGGCGCTGCTTGGATGGATCGCCAGCGGTTCCTACGCGGGCTATATGGTGGCCGCCGTGTTCGCATCGTGGATGTCCGGCCGCGTCGGCCCGCGGCTTCCCGTGGTCCTCGGCGGGATATCGGCGGCCATCGGCATGGCGATGATCGCGGCGGCCGAAACCCCGATGATGCTGGCGCTTGGAGTGATCGTCGCCGGCACCAGCCCGGGGCTGGCCTATCCGCCGCTTTCCGATGCCGTGGTCCGCATGGTCGACACGCCGCGCCAGAACAGGACCTATACGATCATCAATTCGGGCACCAGCCTTGGCGTTCTCATCGCCGCCCCCATCGCCCTGATGGCCGGCGAACACTGGCGCGCCGCCTGGGCCGTATTCGCGGTGCTGGCCCTGGCCACGACGCTTTGGAACCATCGGGTGCTACCAAGCGGCCCGTTTCCTTGCCGTGGCGGTACCTTGCCGAAACTGCGGCTTCGCTGGTTTTTGAAACCGGGCGCGCCCCGGCTGTTCATGGCGGCCCTGGTGGCCGGGCTCGGCACCGCCGTCTATTGGACCTTCGCGGTCGAAATGATCACCATGGCGGCACCCGGCGAGACGCACCTTGGCCAGATTTTCTGGGCCGTGCTGGGGATCGCCGGGTTCGGCGGGGCGATCGCCGGCGATGTGGTCAGCCGGCTGGGATTGCGCCGCGGATTACGCCTCGGCACGCTGATCATCGCGGTTTCCATGGCGCTGCTGGCGGTGGCGCCCGGGGTGCTGCCGGCGATGATGACATCGGCGGCAATGTTCGGCATGGCCTTCATCCTGATTACCGGCATGTTGGGTGTGTGGAGCATCAATGTCTTCCACGACCGGCCGGCCGCCGGTTTCGGCGCGACTTTTCTGGTCATTACCATGGGCCAGATGATTGCCCCGGCGCTGATCGGTTCCAGCGCCGGCATCTTGGGGTTTCCCCTGTTGTTCCTGGCGTCGGCCGGCATGGTCATGGCGATCGTCTTCCTGGTACCCGGCCGCGATATCCGGACAATGGCGGCCGGTTCGCCGGCCACGGCGGCGGAAAGGCAAACCGCTCCTCGGGTAGGGTTCCCCCCCAGAGCCCGGGCCGCCGACGTGGCCGTGCCGAACAATCAGAAACCGGCGGAAATGGAGCCCGCGGACAGGGAGCCGGCGGCCAAAGAGCCCGCCGGCAGGGGCCAGCATCTTGCCGCCGTGGAGCCATCGGAACCGCCGATCCTGTCGAAGCGGCTGCATGCCGCGCGATGAAACACGACATAATCACCTGGGAAACACACCATGACGGGGAATGACAAACGCGTTGCCTACGCTCAGCTTGAACGGGGCATTCGGGCCCTCGACAAAACACTTGAGGTCCTTGATTCGATGCTGCTACGGCGTGATTCCAAAGAAGCCCAACGCCTGGAAATTTTCGCCAGCATGGCCGAACTGAACGAACGCCGCCGGGTTCTCGATTCCCTGGTCGCCGGGTTCGGGCGCTCCGATGTCACCGTCCTGCCGCCCAGGGAATTCGACTACCTGGCCCTGGATCAGGCCGTCCTTCTGGTCAACGCCGTCAGCCACGCGCCCAAAGATATCCGATCCGGCCTGCATCTGGCGACCACCGTCTCCGATGCCCTGCGGACGACCTGGGAGAACATCAATCTGCGCAGCACGCTGTAGACAAGGCCGGATCGGGATTATCCCGGCAACGCAATCGCGCCATCCGCGCCGATCGGAAAGAACGGGTTCCAGGCGACCTCCCAATAGTGTCCGTCCGGGTCCCGGAAGTAGCCCGAATAGCCGCCCCAGAAGACCTCTTCGGCGGGCTTGGCGATGGTCGCGCCGGCGGCTTCGGCCTCAGAGAGAAGCGCATCGACGTCTGCCTTGGAGCGCGCGTTGTGGGCCAGGGTCAGGCCACCAAATCCTGAGCCGTCGCCGGACTTGAGGCCGATGTCTTCGGCCAGGGCCTGGCGGCCATAGAGACCCAGGATGATGCCGCCCAGCTGGAAAAAGGTGATCGCCTCGTTTGAGTTCTTCTCCGAGCGCCGCCAGCCCAGGCGTTCGTAAAAATCGCTGGCGGCGACGACGTCGGCGACGCCGAGAGAGACCAGGCTGAGACGTTGTTCCATGTTGTTGAACTCCCCTGCGTTAACGGTCAGACCGGCAACCATTCACCCGTGTCCAAAAACCGGTTGATCTGACCGGTGTAGGGACCGATGTCGAAGCCCTTGGCGGCAAGCCAGTCGTCGTTGTAATAGGTTTCCCGGTAGCGCTCGCCGGGATCACAGAGCAGCGTCACGACGGCGCCGGCCAGGCCCTCGGCGGCCATGTCGCGGATCACCTCCAAGGCCGCATACAGATTGGTGCCCGTCGAGCCGCCGGGCAGGTGATCGACCCTTTCGGCCAGCACCCGCATGGCGGCGAAGGCGGCGGCGTCGGGGACCTTGATCATGTGGTCGATGACGCCGGGCACGAAGGACGGCTCGCAGCGCGGCCGGCCGATGCCTTCGACGTTGGAGCCCGTCTCGGAGGTCAGGTCACGGCGGCCTTGCTGATAACAATCGTAAAACACGGAATTTTCCGGATCGGCGACACACAGCCGGGTCGGGTGGCGCTGGTATTGGATAAAGCGCCCGATGGTTGCCGCCGTGCCGCCGGTGCCGGCGCTGACGACAATCCAGTGCGGCACGGGATGCGGCTCATCGGCCATCTGGCGGTAGATGGACTGGGCGATGTTGTTGTTGCCGCGCCAGTCCGTGGCCCGCTCGGCGTAGGTGAACTGGTCCATATAGTGGCCGCCGGTCTCGGCCGCCAACGTCGCCGAAGCGGCGTAAATCTCGGCGCCCGTATCGACGAAATGACAACGGCCGCCGTAAAATTCGATGGCCGCGATTTTCTCCGGCGAGGTCGATTTCGGCATCACGGCGATGAACGGCAAGCCCAGAAGGCGCGCGAAATAGGCCTCCGAGACGGCGGTCGAGCCCGACGAGGCCTCAATCACCGTGGTGCCCTCGCCGACCCAACCGTTGCAGATCGCGTACAGAAACAGCGAGCGCGCCAGGCGGTGCTTCAGGGACCGGGTCGGATGGGTCGATTCGTCTTTGAAATAAAGCTCGATATCCGGGATGCCGGGCAATTCCAGGCGGAACAGATGGGTATCGGCGGAACGATTGTTGTCGGCCTCAAGGCGCCCGACGGCCTCCGTTCGCCAGGTGCGGGAGGTGGACATGGCGGCGCCTCAGCCGCACTTCGAGTACGCGCACGACGTGCAGGTATCGCAGCCTTCCTGATGGATCAGGCTGGGTTGGCCGCATTTCGGACATTGGCGGAAGGGGGCCGTGCGCACAGATGAGCCGCCCTCACCGCCGGCGCCGGTATCGTCGGCCCCGCCGCCGGCCAAGGCCACGACTTGCGCTTCCGCCGACCCCGGGTCGGCCAGCGCGCCAGGACTGGCCAGGAAACCGATGTCGATGAGATGCGTCTCGATGACCCCGCCCAAGGCCGCCAGCAGGGACGGCACGTACTTGCCGTGCATCCATTGGCCGCCGCGGGGGTCGAACACGGCCTTCAATTCCTCGACCACGAAGGAAATATCGCCGCCGCGCCGGAACACCGCCGAAATCATCCGGGTCAGCGCCACGGTCCAGGCGTAATGCTCCATGTTCTTGGAATTGATGAAGATCTCAAAGGGCCGGACCCGGCCCGAATCATCAACAATGTCATTCAAGGTGATGTAGATGGCGTGGTCGCTTTCCGGCCATTGCAGCTTGTAGGTCTTGCCCGGCAGCTCACCGGGGCGGCCCAGGGGCCGATACATCTGATGGACGACGCCGCCGGTATCGCCGGAGCCCTTGACGGCGGCCTTGCGGACCGGGCTTTCCAGCGGCAGTTCCGGCTCATCATCGTTTGATGCCTTGTTGTCGCCGGCTTCCAACACGGCGCCGGTGACATCGTTGGGCCGATACGTGGTGCAGCCCTTGCAGCCGATGTCGAAGGCCTGCACGTAGACGTCCTTGAAGTCGTCGAAGGAGATGCTTTCCGGCACGTTGATGGTTTTCGAAATGGAGCTGTCGACATATTTCTGCACCGCCGCCTGCATCACCAGATGATCGTGGGGGCTCAGGTCGGGGACCGCGACGAAGGCGTCGGGCAGCGCGGCGGCGTCGCCCTTCAGGCGCTTGAACAGGCGGTAGGCATAATCGGAAACCTGCTCTTCGCGGCGTTCCCCGTCGGGCATCAGCACATGGCGGGCGTAGTTGAAGCTGAACACCGGCTCCAGGCCCGAAGACACATTGTCGGCATACAGCGAAATGGTGCCGGTCGGCGCCACGGAAGTCAAAAGCGCATTGCGGATGCCATGTTGGGCGATGGCGTTCTTGACGTCCAGATCCAGGCCCTGGACGGTTTCGCCGGCCAGGTACTGGTCCTTGTCATAAAGCGGAAAGGCGCCCTTTTCCTTGGCCAGATCAACGGACGCCAGATAGGCGGCGCGTTGCAACCGGCGCAGCCAAATTTCCGTCAGTTCCACGGCCCGGGCGCCGCCATAGCGCGCCCCGCACATGATCAGGGCATCGGCCAGACCGGTCACCCCCAAGCCGATGCGGCGTTTCGCCTGGGCTTCGTGGCGTTGTGCTTCCAGTGGGAAGTTGGAGACGTCGACGACGTTGTCCATCATGCGCACGGCCGTGCTCACCAGGTCATCCAATTCGTCCAGGTCCAGCTCAGCCGTCTCTTCGAAGGGCCCGTTGATCAGGCGCGCCAGATTGATCGACCCCAAAAGGCACGCGCCGTAGGGCGGCAGCGGCTGTTCACCGCAGGGATTGGTGCCGTGAATGGTTTCGCAGTAGTGCAGGTTGTTGCGGGCATTGATGCGGTCGATGAAAATCACGCCCGGCTCCGCGTAGGCATAGGTGGCGCGCATGATCTTGTCCCACAGCTCACGCGCCGGCAGGCTTCTGTACGTGGTGCCGCCGAAGGTCAGCTCCCAGGACCGGTCGGCCTTCACCGCTTCCATGAACTTGTCCGACACCAGCACCGACAGATTGAACATGCGCAGCCGTCCCGGATCGCGCTTCGCCTCGATAAAGGCGTCGATGTCGGGATGGTCACAGCGCAACACCGCCATCATGGCGCCGCGCCGGGACCCGGCGCTCATGATCGTCTTGCACATGGAATCCCAGACATCCATGAAACTGAGCGGCCCCGAGGCATCGGCACCAACCCCCTTCACCGGCGCCCCCTTCGGCCTGAGGGTCGAAAAATCATAACCGATGCCGCCGCCCTGCTGCATGGTCAGGGCGGCTTCCTTGAGGCCGTCGAAGATGCCGGCCATGTCGTCGGGGACATCGCCCATGACGAAACAATTGAACAAGGTAACGTCGCGCGCCGCGCCAGCGCCCGAGACAATGCGCCCGGCGGGTAGGAAGCGGAAATCCTCCATGGCGGCGAAAAATCTTTGTTCCCAATGGGATGGGTCCTGTTCACCGCCGGCAAGGGCGGCTGCGACCCGGCGCCAGGTATCACCAATGGTTTTATCCACAGGACGCCCGTCAACGCCTTTGAGGCGGTATTTCATATCCCAGATTTGCTGGGCGACGGGCGACAGTTCGACCATCTTGGGCTCCGAATTTCAGCAGATGAAATAATATTTCGTTTCACGTTTGAAACGACCGGCCCGAGACGCACGCTGAGCGCCCCCTGCAGACCAATTTCCCTTTAACCCTAAGCGTTTAGGGGGTGATCGTCAATGAATTTGTTCTCTTTATGTTTCCACATATCCACGTTTTTCACGCCGCCCTGGCGGCAAATCGAAAACTGCTTTGGCCTCAACGGCTTGCACCGGCAAGGCAATTAATCCGCAGATTTATCCACAGGTTCACCCACAGTTTCGGCGGGATCGGAACCGGCCTCTTCATCCGCTGCCGGGGTCAGGCGAAAGGCAACGGCGGGAAACCGTTCGGCGGCCTCGCGGGCAAGGCGTTCGGCGGCGCCTTCGATGCGATCTTCCAACAGCGCCATGAACTCGCGGCGCCGCAAGCCGGGATCAATCGCCGGCTGGAATTCGACGGTGATGATGCCGGGATATTTCAAATAGCTGCGCCGGCCCCAGAACAGACCCGAGTTCAGGGCGACCGGCACCACCGGCACGCCGCACTGGGAATAGAGCGCCGCGATGCCTGGATTGTAGGCCCGGCGCTGGCCCGGCGCGGTACGCGTTCCTTCCGGAAAAATCACCACCGGGCGGCCCGCCGCCAGCCGGTCCTTGGTTTCGCGGACCAAGGCCTTCAAGGCGGACCCGCCGCCGTCCCGGTCGACCGATAGGGCCCGGCATTTCAGCGCATAAAGGCCCCAGACCGGTATCCGCAACAACTCCTTTTTAAGAACATAGGCTGGATTCCAGAACAGCACGAAAAAGAAAAACGTTTCCCAGGCCGATTGATGCTTGCAGGCGTAGATGACGCCGCTGGGCTTGATGTGCTGGGCGCCCCGGATTTCGAAATCCAGCCCGGCGATCATCTTCAACATGCCGTTTTGGCGGCCCGACCACCAGGACACGAACCGAAGCGCCGCGTTCGTCGTTGTCAGCAGGACCGGCGATGCGATCACCAACACCAGACCGGTGCCGGCCAGGAAGCACACGTTGAACAGCAGCGAGCGCAACCAAATCATTCCGGGGGCCCCGCCGCCGTCATTTTTCCGCCGTCACGGTGCCGCTTTTTGGCGGCGCGCCGAAGAAGCGTTGGCTGCGATGGCGCACCCAGGCCATCAGGAACTTGTTGTATTCGCTGATAAAAAGCGCCGTCGTGCCCGGCCAGGCCCACCATTCATCCAATTTTACGTGGCCCGGAAAAACCGGGTTGGGAATAATCCGGATCGCCGGCATGGCGTGACGGAACTCCAAAAGGCTGCGCGGCATGTGATAAGCGGCGGTCACCAGGCGCAGCGATTGGACCCGGTTGTGGCGGGCCCAGGCTGCCGTTTCCATGGCGTTTTCAATGGTGTCGACGGCGTTGCCAATGCCGATGCGGTCGGCCAGATCGGCGGGGCTGCGGCGCGCCAGTTGCAGCAGCTTGCGGACATCGAGACCGCGGTAAACGCCTGAAACGAACAATCTTCCGGCCAAATTCCGGTCGAGCAACTTCAGGCCTTCGTTGACCCGGCCGCTGCCGCCGGTCAACACGACGATGGCGCCGGTCTTGGTGTTCGTATCGACAACAGCGGCCGGAATATCGTCAACGAAACGGACCAATCCGATCGTCCATAGGCCGGCAATCAACACCAACGCGAATAGCGTATTGGTCCAGATTGGCCCCCGCGGGCGTTCGCTGCGGCGTCTCATGATCTACAACATCCGAGCCAGGTTTCTGAGCACGGTGACCTTCGCCGTGGTCATGGCAATAAGCGCCACGGAAACCGGCAAGGCGACCAGCAAGCCCCAATGCCAAAGCCCGAAACCGATATCCGGCAACAGACGCTCATCCAGACTGGCCGCCAGATACGCCAGCATCCAAAGGGTTGGCAGAGCCAGCCCCAGCCCAAGCAGGCCGCCCAAAACGCCGAGCCCCAGCGCCCGGCGGGCGAATTGGCGGGCAATATAATTGTCATGGGCACCGATCAAGTGCAGCACCTCGATGGCCTCGCGATGAATGGCAAGGCCCGTGCGGGTGGTGAACACAACCGTGCCAACGGTCGCCAAAACGATGAACAACAGCACCACCAGCGCCAGCGCCTCAAAGGTTTCGATCATCCGCACAAGGCGGTCCAGCCAGACCCGGTGGTCATCGATGGTGACCCCCTTGACGCGGCCGCTCAGGCGTTGCCCCAGATTGGCGGCGGTGAGGTCGGTGCCCTGTTTCAGTTCCACATCGATGAGCCGGGGCAAGGGTAAATCACCGCGTTCCGCGCCGGCCCCCAGCCAGGGCTCCAAAAGCCGCATGAGACGGCTTTCATCCAATGCGTCATAACGGGCAATTTCCGGTGCCGTGGCCAAAACGGTGAGCACTTCGTTGAGCCGCGCCTCGTCGGCGGCGGCGTCCTCCGTCGGCACGACTTGCACGGTAAAGGTTCCGCGCACGCCGGCGTCCCATCTGGACGCCGTGGCGTAAAGCATCAGCATGCCGGCAACGGCCAGGATCGACAGAAACACCATGAAGGCGATGAGCCAGGGCAGAAACCGGCTGTGTTCATCCCGGTCCAGCGGCAGGTCGGAACGGCTGGCCAAGATCACAGATAGTTCTCCACGCCGGGCGCGTCGCGGAACCTGTCTTCCTCGGCGGCCGGTTGTTCAGCCGAATCGGGGGCTGAAATTTTCGTTTCCTGGGCCCCCTTGGCGGCGCCGTCGACGCGATCGGCCACCGGGGAAAGACCTTCGGGTTGGACCCGGCCGGGGATCACCGAAAGATCACCGTCGGCCAACTTCAACTGTGCATACCCCAGCCGCTCCACCAACTGTTGGGAGTGCGTGGCGATGATCACCGTCGTGCCCAAACGGTTCAGTTCTTCAAACAGATGAATGAGACGGTATCCCATCTGGTCATCGACATTGCCCGTCGGTTCATCGGCCAGCAAAAGGCTGGGCCTGGAAATTACCGCCCGCGCAATGGCAACGCGTTGTTGCTGACCGCCCGAAAGGGTCGGCGGGCGGGCCTTCATATGGTCTTTCAAACCGACCCATGCCAGCAATTCGGTGACATGTTTTTCCACCTCCTTGCGTTTCGCCCGGGCCACCCGCATGGGCAAGGCGACGTTGTCAAAAGCCGATAAGTGGTTGAGTAACTTGAACTCTTGGAACACCACGCCAACTTTTCGGCGCATCGGCGGCAAGGCGTCACGCGGCGTCGCGGCGATGTCGCGGCCAAACAAAGAGATCGCGCCGCGGGTCGGCCTGAGCGCCAGATAGATCAGCTTCAGCAGTGACGATTTGCCCGCGCCGCTCTCGCCAATGAGGAAATGGAAAGACCCGGGGTGCAGCGCAAAGGACACGTCGCGAAGCACTTCGGGCCCCAAGCCGTATCTGAGTCCGACGTTTTCGAAGCGGACGATGGGTTCGTCAATTTCCGCGATCACGATAACTCCGCAGCGCTCATCGACCGACGACCGGCAAAAGCCGGACGTGTTCCAAGGTAAACCGCACCATGCCATGAGTGTCACCAATCCGTCCAGGACAACCACGACAGTTCCCTGAAATTCGGATTTCGGTGCCGCCGGGTTGCGTTCGATTCCTGCAAACCCTATAAATGACGAAACTTTTCGGGGTCCGGCCGCCTATGATTATCACCTGCCCGAACTGCACGACGAAGTACAACGTGCAACCGGCACTCATCGGAAACGGACGATCAACTCGGTGCTTTAACTGCGGTCACACGTGGCATCAGGAAGCCGTCGTCTCACCACCGCCACCGCCCATGCAACCGCCGCCGCCGCCACAGCCAATGATGGCCGCACCGCCAATGGCAGCTTATCCGCAAGCCCAGGCTGCGGCCTACGCGCAGCCCGTGCCGCAACCGATGGCACAGGCCCCCATGCCGCAACAGATGGCGCAAGCCCCCATGCCGGCAATGGCCGAGGCTGTTCCGCCGGCGCCAATGCCGGCGCCGGCGCCGGCGCCGCTGCCTGAACCGGAACCTGAGCCGGAGCCGGAGCCCGAACCAGAGCCCGAACCGGAAGACAGCGATCCGTTGGATGACTTCGACCTGGACGGCGCTTTTGACGACGACGATGTCGCAGAGATCACGGACGAGGAACCGGCAAGCGACGACGATAGCGGTAGTGATGGCGATGACGACGCTGATACGGGACCCATTTCCGCCGCCGACCTGGACGAAATGTTCGGAGATGACGACGACGCCGAACCGGTGACCTCGATCATGGATAGCGGGCCTAGCGCAGACGATTCTGCTGGCGATGACATCGACCCCGAGGACCTCCCCGAACCCGACCCGGTGCCGCAAATGTTTTCACCGGACGATGCGCCGGACGCCCCCGCCAAGAAACGCAGCCTTGGAAAAATCATCGGCATTGTTGTCGCCGTTCTGCTGGTTGCCATCCTGGCCACAGGTTTCTTCGCCAAAAGCATGATCATGAGCATGCTACCCTTCACCAAGGGCGTTTATGAAATGATTGGATTGGGTGAAACGCTGGGCGCCGGGTTAAACCTCAGCAAACCGAAAATCGACTATGGCACTGAAAAGGGCAAGCCGACGCTGATCTTGCAAGGCGTGATCACCAACGTCACGGATGAGCCGCGCCCGGTGCCCATGCTGAAGGTCATCCTGCGCGATAGTGAAAACCACGATATTCAAACCAAGATGGCGGCGCCGGTTCGCAATGAACTGCCCGCCGGTGAACGCATGCGTTACAAGGTCACGGTCGTCGATCCGTCGCCGTTGGCCCGCGGTATCGCGGTCATCTTCGTTGCCCCGGAAGACTCGAAAGCGAAATAAGATCGCGCCCGCCTGCGGCTTCGGCGCAATGTGTGAAGGCGGCCGGCCTTACTCAGAACTGTTGCAGCAATCGATCCAGGTAATCCAACTCCAGGACGGGACGGCCGTGGTCGCCCGACCGGCGGCGCAATTCATCAAGGATTTGCCGTGAGCGGCGAAGCTCCATGCGGTTCGGTATCTTCACCGCGCCGTCGTCAAATTCACCGTTCGCGCCCTCACCTTGACGGCGCCCGAAGGGGTCACGGCCGCGCGGCCGCTGCTGGCCCTGGCGGCCCATGGAAAGCCCCATCTGGCCCTGCATGCGCCGCGCCATTTGTTCGGCCAGGCCTTCGGTGGCCTGGCGCAGCTGCTGCAGGGCTTCGGTCTGCTGCGGGATGGCACCGGCCCGGTCGCCTTTTCCAAGCGCGCCGCGCGCGCCCTTCATGGCCCGGTCGGCCTTGCCCATGGACGGCGGAATACCGCCCAGCATCTCATCCATCTGCAGCATCAGTTTGCCGAGCGCGCGGCGTAGCGCCTCCTGGTCGCCGGCCATCTGTCCGGCCTGCGGATCGCCCTGTTGACCTTGTTTCCCCTGGCCCTGTTGACCTTGTTGACCAGGCCGTTGCTGTCCCTGACGGCGCTGCATTTGACGGAACGTCTTGTCCAGCAGTTCCTGTTGGCGCTTGGTCAGATCGCGCAGCCCCTGCAGCATCTTGCGGCCCTTGTTGGCGCCGCGCGGCTGGCGGGCCATGCGCGCGCCGCGGCGCATGGCTTCCAGCATTTGATTGAGCTGCGACAGCATTTGCTTGGCCGCTTCGACGGAACCGGTGCGCATCATTTCGCGGATCCTGTCCATCATCCGCTGCAGGTCGCCACTTTCCATCATTTGCGTCGATGGCACCTGCGGCATGTCCTGCAGGCCTTCGCGTTGCAGATGTTCGGCCAGCGCCTGCATATATTCGTTCATGGCCTTCTGCAACTGGTCCAGAAGCTTGTTCAGTTCCTTTTGATCGGCCTTGTTGCGCATGGCGTCCATGAGGCGCTTCTGCGCCTTTCGAAGGCTGCGATCGGCGATCGCGAATTCCCCGTCCTCGATGCGCAGGGCCGTGTCCCAGAGCAATTTTTGAACCGAGGCCACGGCCTCGACGCTGGCATCGTGCAGAAGCCGGCTGCGCGACACGACCAAGGTCAGGAAGACCGCCGTGTCGTCAAAGAAATGCGCCGGGCGCTCGGCAATCCTTTCGATATCGGCAATCGCGTCCAGCGCCGCTTGACGTGCCGGACGGTTCAACTTCTTGCGGGCCGCGATGATCGCCCGGGCCACCGGGTGGTTGAAGATGCGTTCAGGCAGGATCACCGCGACGGGATCGCTTTCGCCGCGTTGATCGGCCGCGTCAACGGCGTGCAGGTACAATTGCACCCCCGTGCCGGCCCACGGATGGGCGGTCATATCCTGAGACGACGCGCCCTTCACCAGGGGCGTCCCCAGGCCCGGCGCCGGCAGACCGATGACCACGTCCTTGTCGCCACCGGGCACCGGCCAACCTTCCGGATTACGGATCGTCATGCCGACCTTGGCGAGGCCGAAATCATCGCGGGCCTCGAATTCGACCCGCAGAAGGCCGCGGCCCTGGTTCTTCGGAGGCTGGGTGAATTCCACTTCCGGCGCCCGATCAGCCTCAATGCGAACCGGCCATGAAACGGCGACACGGCCGTCCACCGTCACCGACAGGCCGTCGACACCGGCATCTGCATCGCCAAAGGTCCCCTCGACGCGGGCGCCGGCTTCCGGAACTGCCGCATCCCGGG